>JAAUXT010084299.1_pt1 | contig 13543 bp, 10 predicted proteins | sample 7278171 | NCBI WGS metagenome assembly JAAUXT01 (sample SAMN14350112, study PRJNA611818) | marine sediment metagenome | isolation source: surface marine sediment (1.8m) | place: French Polynesia: Moorea | collected 2018-08 | reverse complement strand
TTGTTGCACAAAATATCCATGCACATTTGAACATGTGCACCATTTCTGCATGGATACAAGTTGTTATTGTTATCCTGCTCAAATATACAGATATCTTCAACACTGAAACACCTTGAGTGACCTTCTCTACATGGTAGCTGGGAAGCCTTGGCACAAGACTTGACTGTGTTGTTGACAAGCAAAGCCAACAGTTCATGTTCATCTTCAGCATTTCACAATCTGGTATCAGATCATTTACAAGGGACCATGGTTCAAGGGACCTGTTCTTGCATGAAAATGCTGATGTTACCTTGTGTTCCTCACCCAAATTGGTCTCTGGGCTCAAAAAATACTTTTCACAAGTTCCATGTCTGCTTTGCAAGAACAAATCACCACATGACAAACTCTTATCACCTTGTATTATTTCCTTGCAAATGTTGCTTTCTACATGAGGGTCATGACATGTGCATTGTACTTCATCACTGAAATCTGAAAAGCAGTCTATGATGTCATCACATTGATGATATTGTGAGATATATCCTCCCTTTTCACATAAAAACAGAATATTCAATGAAGCTGTGTGGTTATATTCCACTTTGTCACTGCCGACAATGTATCCTTCAGCACTGTATGGTTTTATTGCTTTGTTTGTAGATTTGATCACAAAGGAATATTTTTTGAAAGAGACCTCTTGTATGTGTGATACATTTGGTCCAACAATAACAGCTGGAAATGTAGACTGAATAGCATCCAATAAAAATTTCCAGTCATCTAATTTGAATCCTGGTACAATTTTCTTCCCCAGCTTTGAACAAACTTCAGAGACAGGGCCAACATCCTCTGACTGGAACCATACAAAATGGAAACAAGTATTGTTGGAAACAAATTGAGCAAGTGCACAAGTAGTGTTTTCATGAATCCCATGATGAATAGCTTGTTCTGTGTCATTTGTGTTGGGTAAACTGCAGAATACGTGACTCAAGATATGATCAGAGCAGTTCACATTGATCCAATCTGGCTCTGCTATGTTACCAAGCAACATCATGGTGCATTGTGGGGTCTGGGAAAATTTTGGAAAGATATGATGCAGTGCATTATCTTTTTGTGTATCAATGTTGCTTGTTGGTTTGTCCTCCTCTTTGCATGAACAAGTGGAATACACTCCAAAAAATGCAGGTTTGCAGACTTCTATTCCTTTTCTGTTGAGCAGTACTTCAAAGGTTGCTGGACTTGGTTGATGAAAGTTGTGATTTTTAAACTGCTGGAAAAAAACTGGGTTTCTGTTTTCCCACTGACCATTCTGAAAAATGTCAATTCAAACAGACAGTTTTTTGGTATCTCTCTTTGTCATGGAAATATGACAACTGCCTGTTATTCTTACATATTTTGACCATCATTTGAACAGAACAAACAGCACAATGAAGGAGAAGGGAACTTACTTCAGAAGATATTTGCAAGCCAATGAACATTGATTCTACAGGAAGCAGTCTGTTGTTGTGTTTAAGCAGGGACAGAAACTCATCAAACACATTTCTGCTTGGGAAATTGGGAAGAACCCCAGAAGTCTTTTTGCAAATACTTGATGCATTCTTCCATGAAAGCAGTGAGCTTCTTGAGCTTGGTATGCATTGATATTGCACAAGCCAAGTAGGATTGCTCATTGTCCAACTTGGTACAGCAGACGAAACTGATTTGAGATGCAGGAATATGAAATATCTCTTGTTTGACACCTCCACAGACATATTGTAACAAATCATACTTGATGACACAATTAAACTTGTGTTGCAGTTCTTTTTCACCTCAAATTTAATCTGAATGTGCTTGAGGACTTGTGGCAACCATACTGCTTTGAATATTGAGGTATTTCCTGGGTGAGAACTTGAAACCAAAAGTGGATTGTACTTTTGCCTGCTTCTCTCACAGAACCTTGAACTGGAGAAAATGTATTTCCACTGATTGCTGTGTATTTTGTGATAAGACTTTTGGTTGATTTGTACATGGACACCAGGTGCTAAACAGTATCTAGTGAATGAAACATTAAATTTTGCAGCCACATTGGCACTGGATTTAAACTGAAGAGCAACAATTTCTGAATCTGCATTTCTGTTTCTCTGTCCAATAGCAACCTGTAAAACACAAGACCCTTGTCAAACATCTAGCTGATCACCTGGTCAAGGAAAAATCCAGCAGCAACAATCAAAAAGCATGTTCTGCACCTGAAAAGTTTGCAGCAAGATTAGAACCACTTCTGAAAAAATTTGAGGGCCATCCAAACTCAAACTGTCATATGTATTCTCCTTAATGTTTCTGAGAATTATTTCAACCCTTGTTTGTGCATATAATGATTGTTCCATGTTCATCTCAAAAACATTGTCAATGACAGGCAAGCTGAGTCTTGCAACAAGGCCAAAAACAACAATGACATTGGTTGAATCTTTACAAGATGGTGCAGAGAAGAAAAGGTGAGATGCACAATTCATTTTCAAGCATGGCAATTTCTTTACATTTTGACCCTCAAAATTTTGACCCTCAAAAATGTTTTTGCTCAGACTTCTATGAAACCTTATTTCATCAGAGTCAGAATAGTTCTTCCATTTCATCACTCCCATAATAGTGAGACTCACTTGCCTGCCAACCTCTCCCCAATCTAACTCTGGGACAAGCCTCATAGAACAAGTGACAGATCTCACCCAATAAACTTCCACACCTTGATTTGGAAGAATCTGTAAGACAGCACATGCATCTTTCTGTACTGAGAAGAACAATGATGATTTCCACATGGCTATCCTCAGGTTCAAACCAGAAGAATTTGTCTTTTGCTTGAGGACTGAAATTTGTGAGTGCCATCTATCAAGAAGCAATGTATGTAAAAAACAGATGTCAATTACAACTGGTCTACATGGAGTGGCCCTCAGAATGAGTTGTGCATGGATAGGAATATGCTGAAAATACCAATGAACAATGAATATAAATATTGAATTTGAAGAGTAAAAGGTTTCAGAAGACCTTTTGGATTTGTTTTGGCACACTGTTGAATAACCATCATGAGACCTTATGTTGTTGATAAGAATAGATAATCCACAATGTCTGCAGTTTGGGGTTATGGCTTCTCTTTTCATGAGTACAGAAATCAAACTTGCATTCAATTGATGGCCCAAAATGGTTTCAAAAGATATAATACACAAATGATTGTTATACAGACACCTGTCTATAGGAAGGGAAAGATTCATTTCATTTTTGAAAACAAAGATGTTCTTGAGTTTTAATGTTTTCCCTGAGAATAGAAGAAAACATTTGGACTTAAATGTTTGTTTTCTCAAAACAAAGCCTTGAAAAGTTGACAATTGATACAATTGCTTCTGAGGCATGATTTGTTGAGTGTTAATATCTGGACCATCATACACAAAGATTTTGCAGTGATCTACTTCTTGTATCTGAGCAAGAGCACTCTTTGCAACTTGGATAAGAAAGACTTGCACAGTGATATTTGTCTTTTTGAGAAAAACATGATCAATTGCTGGAATTTCACTGAAGGACTTTCTTGCTTCACCTGTCCATATCATTTTTGCATCCATGGAAATAAAAAAGGACTGAATTTTGAAATAAAAACATCTGTTTGAAAACACTGCAATAAGTACTTCATTGCTGTTTGGGTATAAACTGAATATTGTGTATTTTCCACAAAAAACATGGCCATTTGAAACATAGGGTATTTCTCGGATAATTCGCAGATGACCATTTGAACAACTGAGATTTTCCAGGAAGAAATCTATAACAACAAATGTCATGTTCAATGCCAGATGTTTGTTCAAATTAAAATTCCAAGAACATGATGAAAGGCGGGTGTGTGAACCACAAAAAGGACACTGCTGGAAAAAGGTTACAGACAAGGTTGCAGAAGCCCTGCTCACAAAAGGGCTGTTGAGACACTGGCCTGGTTCTTTTGGGAAAGGCAACTCATACACTCTTCCATAAAGTTTGAGGAGAAATTTGTTAGAAGCTTTTGATATTGCAAACAATGATTGTTTGACATTCTCTTGTGAAACAGATGGCTTGCTGACAACTAACTGCAGAAGTTTATTTGTAAAACTCTGCCATAACCTGGGAATTTCATCAATGACTGAGCACAAAGGGCCAACTTTAGTTAGCAGATCACATCTCACAGGCAAATGGAAAAAGAGGAAAAGCAGAAACACATTGAAGTATTGGCAACAAAACAGCTTCCCTGTTCCTCTGCTCTTCATTCCTGAGATGAACTCATCATCATAGCCATAATAGTTTTGCTCCCTTGAACCACTTTCAGATAGTCATGGACATCAAGGTGGACTCATGCACATGTTTTCATCACACCATCAAGATGTGTTTTGTCTGACCCAAAGTTCAACATTTATCTTGATGAAGCTGTTTACCACATCTCCATATTTCAAAATTTTACTGGTTTGTTTTGGCTACTTCTTTCAGTGTCAAATTTTGCTGTATTTTCAAAAGGTTTGAACAAGAAATATCTCAAGTATTTCCTGGTTCCTTTTTTGAGCTGCAGTTGTTTCAAAAATGGACATTTTCCAGCCCTTCACTGTTTCACAAATGTCAATACTTCTTTTTCAAATCAACATTCCCTTTTCAGATGAAGCAATTGGTACAGAAGATTGACCTGTTCAAATTAGCAGATTTGTTTCTCAGCTAAGAGCAGGATGTCCACAAGAAGCATTTAGATTTTACCAGCCATTCAAACTGTACAATTTGAAACACACACACAGTCAAACATCAGTCTGGAACCAGATCTCACCATGAGTGGTGCATCTTACTCCATCATGACTGGTGCACCCCACCACCATGAGTGGTGCATCCCATCATGAGTGGTGCACCACACCACCATTAGTGATGCACTTCACCACCATGAGTGGTGCACCCCACCACCATGAGTGGTGCACTCCACAACCATCAGTAGTATACCTCACCTCTTCATGAGTGGTACACTCCACACTGCACTCCACCCCACTATGATGCCACTGTGCCTGCAGTCATAAGCAGGTCAAATATGTCAAAATTGTGCACTTGTGCACCCTTGTGCTGATTTTTGTGGGTACTCATATACAGAGGTCACACACAACACAGCTTTATGAAACATTGAAAGGAATAGAATTTTGCCATGTCATGCATCCATGAATGCAGTCCGATGACACACAAAAAAGAATGGCCACACCACTTTCTGCTGCCACACCTCATGTTCTGATTGTGTGTGTGTCTGAGCTACATTTCAAGTCATTAAAAACGAGACTTTCTTTCCATTCATGATGACATGAAACATTTCTCCTCCTTCACCAAAGTGGCAGAAACAAAAGATGTGATGCTGCATTGTTTGTGTGCAGTACACTTCCACTAGGAATGGTGATTCGTTCTGTGCAAAGAAGTTGGTTTATTGACAATTGAGAATGCACTCTGTTGGATTCTCAAAGAATGAGCTGAGAAACAAAACTCTAGTTCCAGTTTGTGCAGCAACATTATGTGAGGTGCCCCCATTCCAATCAACAAAGTTTATTTTCTCAAGAACTTGTTGTTTCACAAACAAGGATTTCTTGCACATTTACTTGATGTTCTGACCAGCAGCTGATTGGTTTTGTCATCCATTTTACTTCTTCCTCTTCTGGTACAATTGTCAATAGAGGCACCAACAAAACAACAGGGTGAAAAGCAAAGTTTACCAAAAATATTCTGAATCATGAGGTCCACAGGAGTTTTCAAGGAACATTGCTATGTTGCAAAAGTCATGTTTCCTGGTGGCCAGCCAAGAACACTTGATACAGTAACCAGGGGCAGTTGTACACAAGGAATACATTTGTTGTCTTTCTTGTTTTGTGAGTTTTGCAAATGTTGAGAAGATTTTTTTCACATCTGAACAACTCCTTGGAGAAATTGTTGCAGTGGTAAGAGTCTGTGATGTGACAACAAGAGATAAAACCAAATGTAAGACTGAATTAGATTTTGCAAACAACCAGAGCTTCATATATATGTTTGCATCAGTGACATAGCAAGTTTTGGGTTCCACACTGAAAGTGCTTGGAGTAAACTTGTGTTTGTGATGTTGTGTAATCAAACCTCCTCCAATTGAACCCTTGATTGTTGCTTCGATCACACATGATTCTTTCCCACTCTCCTCTGAAGTTGCAACTTCGCCCCAGCTTCAGGTGTGTATGTAGTAAACCACTTCCACCCCTTACTCTGGACTTGGCTTCTCTGAAGCTTTGGTAAGTGATACTGCAATAAACACCTGCTAACCACACATGTGTGACTCTACTTTTGAGACCCAGTCTATGGAGGTGGGAGGGATCAGCTCCCTTCTCCTAACAAACGCTGCAAAACAGTTCAGCCAGCTGAACACCAATGGAACAATGCTGGCCTGAACACCAAGCAACACCAAGCAACACCTCAAGACTGAACCAGACAAGACTGAGAAGAAACAGAATGAGAAATGCCCAGTAAAAACAGAACACAGGGCACATCTGTGGGTTTTTTTTAACAAATCAATTTATTTCCTCAGATGTCTGTGCTCCACAATGTGTTTTTCTGCAGAGGAATTTTGCCACATATTATCACCATCAGACAGCCAACAGGACAAGCTTCTCATTTGAGGGCACTTTTTCTTCTGATTGTAAAATTGTCTGATGGATGCACCAATAAAATGGATTGGAAACAGCATTAAAGGCAAAACATTGATTGCTATCCACATTGTGAGGTCAAAAGGATAGTTTTCAAGGATAATTGACCCAACAAAAATTATATTTACTGGCAGCCAGTACATAACATTTGTTATCTACAAATACAGCACAGCTTGAAATAAATTATCATCTTCATCACATTTCTGTTTCCAACATTTACAAAATTTGGACTGAATATTTTGACTTGGTTCACACCATGAAATGTAAAAAGTGTTTTGTTTGTATGTTTTGTTGCAAGTTCATCAGCTATGAAATCTTTGTTTTGAATGTAAACAAGATCTTCTGTTTTCAATGGTGAAGAAAGTAAATATGATAGTTGGATCATCTTTTTGAAACAATACATGATCAAATTGATCAAATATATTGCAGGAGTCTGTCTTGAGTACCAAAGAATGTTGAATCCACATGATGTCTACCAGAAAGAAATGACTCTCCACTTTGAAGTGATTTTGTTTCTTATTGTGGGTTTATATGGGAAGCATGGAGCATTTTCTCTGTGGGTACCTCACAAGGTGCCTGGTACTCCTGGGTGAATCTGGTATAGGGAAGCAAAGCCTGATGAGGAATAGTGTGTGTGTGTGTGTGTGTGTGTGTGTGTGTCCAGGTCTGTCTGTTTATATTTGATTGTGTGAAAGTTTACGTGTGTGCTGTGGGTGTTGTGCATTTGCATGAATTTGTTCTCATGTATTTGACACAAACACAACATGTCCTTGCTTGGTATGCCTTGCATTACACATTTGGGCCCATAACCATGCATACATGTGTGCGTGTGTGTATCTGTGTGTGCGTGTGCACTCATGAGTATATGTTTGGAATCTGCAGACAGACACTACACTGGACGCTGCCTCTGTATGGGGTGCCCCAGCAAAAGGCTGAGACATGGTGCCCAGAATACCAATTGATGGGTAATGGTATGAGAGGAAGGTGTCACACAGGTGAAAATATAATGGAATGTACTCAACAAGGGTTAATTGGACTCCAGATGGTGGGGGAAGAACTGAGTATTGTTGTGTTGTGCAGATGATGTTGGGGAAGTATGTGTGTGTGTTTGAGTATGTGTGCATGAGACAGACAGACAGACAAACACACAAACAGACAGACAGTGTGCATATCCATCTGTGTGTCCAGGTTTGCATGTGGACCTCTGTGTGCAATGAGAGGTCTTGGCAGGTGTGCCATCCACAGGCATTGGGGTATCTTTTGGTGTGTGTGTGTATATATATCTGCTCCCACATAGAAAGCTTCAACATTTTGGACAGCACTCACAGATGATGTCAATGATGGACAGCTGAATTGGCATCCCCTCCAGATGCATAACATGCAGCACTTGGTGAAGCACTCTGAAATCAGGTTTTGGAGATCAACAGGAACAGGATGAAGATACTCAAGAAGACAACATCACTTATTGACATCACCCTGTTCCTTATTACAAATACTTATTTATGACAGAAACAGCCACTTTCTGCCATAAATTAACAAATTTGATCAGACTCTTCCAGCCCATTACCACTGCCCTTATTAAAACAGGAAGGTAGCACCCACTCCTGCAATGTGTCTGTTGTACCATGAAATTTCACTTTTCATACTCTGTTTCTGAAATGTCTTCTACATGATTTTTCACCCCCAAGATTCTTCAAACCTTGGCCACTTGACACAATTTCTACATTCATACAAACTGAAACACAAAACCATAACATTTGTGTCACAAAAACTGAGTCAGACATGTGAATCAACAGCCACTCTCCTCAAGGCATCTCCATGCCAACTTCTACAAACAGCACACAGCATGGCTTTTGAAAGCCCCTGTTGGCTTGGAACTTGTGGTCTGTTTGTTTGGATCCCATGGTGCTGTTTGTTCACATTACATGGGAGGAATCCTAACACCATGAAGCAGCTCTCTGGGGCTGCATCAGTATCTGGTCTGCTGCAGGAGTGGTCAGTTCACCATGACCCTTCTGCAGGGCTGGTCAGTTCTTGCAGTTCTCCCAGATGAGGTCAAGATCTGCAGGGGGCAGGAACTCCTGGCTTCCCTGGATTCAACTGAGGAAGAGTCAAGAGCTGGTCAAACAGGCGACTGATGTCAAGTTGCAATTTTGAATGTCTTCACTGGACACAATATCATTGTTCTGGTTCACAGGGGCCAGTGGCTCAGGATCTTACCACAGGTCAGTTCACGTGCAAGAGCCTTTTCTTCATTATGCTGCCAACAAATCCAAAACCAATTCTTTTGTTCTTTGTTTCAAAGTGGTAACTTGGCAGCTGGTCAGAAGCATCATTGGTCAGAAGCATCATTGAAATCTTAGGAAACTGATGCAACTGAAGCATTGACACCAACTACCAATGATCCCTGTTGTTTTGGGGTCTCCCTGAAACTGGAGACAGACATCAATGTTGTCAGTTGCTCATCTTTTTTTCCCAGGAATGTGTCAAAAGTCTGGATCTGTGTTGCATAAAGTCTGTGGCAGAAGTTACTCCTCTGTGTGTGTGTGTGCATTTGTGTGTGTGTGTGTGTGTGTGTCTGTCTGTCTGTCTGTCTGACTGACTGTCACTTTCTCTCTCCAAACCTCTCTCTGTCCCAATTTGTTCCATCTCCATGTTTTCTTCTCTCTCTGTGTGTGTCTCTCTCTGTCTCTCTATCTCTCTGTCTCTCTATCTCTCTGTCTCTGTCTCTGTCTGTCTGTCTCTCTCTCTCTCTCTCTCTCTCTCTCTCTCTCTCTTCACTCATTCACACACAAAATTGATTCCCCAATTCAACATTCCCCAGACGGACGTCCTCTCGCCAGGGGCTGCAGAGAGTATTTGCGCGTCACTCTCCTTTCCTTCTGTGCATTGCATCCAATCTCTGAGTCTCAAACTTTCTCAGATCTTGAGCACTTTGTGAATGGGCGGTTCCCTCGAGGCAATGTTTGTACTCGCTGTCACAATGTGTGCACTCATGATTCCCGCTCTGCAAACAGCCCCGGGCAACAGTCACGCAAAATGTGTCGGTACAACACTGTAGTGTGGTCAGTGCCACGGTCAGCTGTGCGGTCAGGCCTGGTTCACACTGTGTTACGTTGGTGTGTGCCGTGAGTTGCTTCATCGTGTGGAATGTGACGATGCAGCTGCCAGCGACTGGCATTAAGGAGTTTTAGATGCAGCACGTAGAGGCCCATCCGGTCCCATTTTAGGTCCGGTGCCAGAAATGCACAAATTATGTGGCATTTTACGTGGGAGCAAGGTTCATATTTTTGCACTCAGCAGGCAAGATGGCTTGAGTTTTTGAGTGTTACTTTTCAGTATGACAGACAAGTATACCAGACACTAAATAGTGCATTTATAAATATCAGTGAAATTATCCTTCAAAAATGTGTGAGAATGCCACGGAAATTGCTCCTTCGTAAGTTTGATTCCCACGTAAAAAGTGACCATTTTGGGACCGGGTGTCAGACTGGGCGTCAGCTCACACATGTTGCACCTAAAACTCTACTGTTAAGGGGAGGCCACACAGGCGCGTTTATTTTTGACGCGCGTCAATATCTCCCACTATTTTCAATCAGGGTGGCCATACAGCAAGCGTTTATGAAGCGTTTATTTTTCAGAACATCTCAACAGACATTTTTGCGCCCCTTTACGCAACACGTCCGGTGTGAAACAGACCTTCAATAGCTCGGTCAGTTCAAGAGTGCCAAAAGGTCAAATATCAGCTGAGACAAAAACAAACTGGTGGAATTTATTCGCTTGAATCACCCGTGGGCGAAATGTGTGAGAGACTCAGGCCAGTTTTACACCAGACATGCGTGTCCTGCACTGCATGGCAGTGAATAGCCTGTTCACACTGGAAGCGTCACTCGTTGGATCTGCGTCAGAGAGACGCAGCGCTCGTTGAACTGTACTCAATCGCAGTAAAAAAGTGGATCTGTGCTGCACATTAGATTCTTGGATCTGTCACTTTTGGATCTGTCACCTCTGGTACTGTTTGAATTTTCCCTTTTGATTTTGAATCCATTCATTTCTCACATGTATGTATGCAAAGCACACAACATGTCTGATCAACAGGTTTTTGTCATTGTCAGCACAGATTTCAGCGATTTCCTCCCCTATTGTTCCTCCCTATTGTGCCCCGAACCCTTTGATGTCGTTGGTGACGCTGCCTCGCTCTGATCCCCCCCCCCCGACCCCGGATTTCCAGGATGATCCCGATCGAACTCGCGCCGGATGAGGGGATTATTGGGAAAACAGTTTTCGTGCAGGAAATTGAGGTGAAATCGGACGAATGTGTGTTTGCTTGTGGCGTTTTCCCGTTTTCGTTGTGGATTGTCCAACACACTTTTTTTCAGTTGAGACAAGAAAGATTTGCAATGTACTCATTTCGAAGTTGAGCAACTTCTTGTCACCCATTCCACATTTCCCCGACATTGTCTCAACCCTACTCCCAATCAGTGAAATTTTCAGTCGTTTGTCAGGTTTGGTTGCGAGCTGGTGCTGAGCGACATCAGATGATGAAGTTTCTCCGTCTGATGTCGAGTGACATGTCATCCCCCGATCAGCGTGACGACGTGCAGGCCGCGCGAGCGAGACGGAGCCAGGTGAGCGAGGGAAGTGGTGGCGACAAAGCTGAAAGTACACTCTGTTGAGAGAGGGAGGGGAGAGAGAGAGAGAGAGAGAGAGAGAGAGAGAGTGAATGAAAGAAAGAAAGAAAGAAAGAAAGAAAGGAAGACAGACAGACAGACAGACAGACAGACAGACAGACAGACAGACAGACAGACAGAAAGACAGAAAGACAGACAGACAGACAGACAGACAGACAGACAGACAGACCTCTTCCCTCTCTTCTTCGCGCGCGTAAACTTCTGCTCCGGATCCCCGCGCGCGCGCCTCTCTTGTGAACCGCGCATGTGCCGCGAAAATGACTCATTGTTGTTCCGTATCGTATTCATAGGTGTGCATCTTCAACCTCGTCAAGAAATCACTTGAGTCTCTTCGGTGGCTCCTCTATGTACCGAGAATTCTCCACTCTGATGTGGCATCAAGGCATCATTATAGAATGAGCGTTATGCGCTGCACGCGCCAATGCAACAGGGACGGGTTGGAGCACGGTGTCCATCCAACACAAGACCGTCCGTCGGGCAGGACACACGACTTGAAGGCAAAATGCACACGTTGAACATTCCAACCAGTTCATAAAGTATGTCAACAAATTCACAGCACAATTTGTCAACAGAGGAATGTCCCCAACCAGTGGGCCAGAGCAGACCCAACTTCATTTTTCTCCCCCAGATGCGTATCTCCAGTGTGAGGTGATCATCAATTTTCAGCCTCAGTCTCCATTCTCTCTGGCACAGTCAATTACGACCCACGGTCTTCCGGAAAAAGTTGGAGCTGGGGTTTGGTTCACACTGGGTGCATGAAGGTGTGCAGCTGTAATGTGTTGCGTCCTGCAGAAGTGAATCTGAGGGCGCCGTGTCGTCGCTTGTGACGCCGCATCCCAAACACACAAGTTTCCAAAGGCCGAAGCGAATACCACCAAAATCAAGCGAGCAATGCACGACAAATCGCAACCATTTACTGTAAAATCCCGCGTATAAGGCCCCTTGGCGTACAAGACCACCACCCCTTTTTCCACCACAAAATCAGCACAAAGCAATTTTTCACAGTTTGAAGAAATTTTCTCAGACATACAAATTTTATGTTTTTCTAAATCAAAACCCAAAAAAATTCCACTTCAAAATCACTTTCTCTGGATATTTTTCTTGTCAAATCCTCATGTAAAAGACCACCCCCTCTTTTTGGTGTTTATTTTTGAGCATCAAAAGGGGGTCTTATACGCGGAATTTTACGGGTATAAGCAGCTTCCACAAACCTGAAGGACAACGAAAATTGTGTTGCGTCCACTGGGACTGACCCCAAACATAAAATGATCCGTGTGAACCAGGTCTGACCCATCAAGGTGCCCGATGCCTGCCTCATCTGATGTGAACTACCCAACGAAAAAAACATCCAGTAAAAACGTGGTCTGATACACCAGGGCTCGCAACGCGTCCTGTACCAAGCGCAACGCATCCAGTGTGAACATCTCCCTACCTCCCCCACCAAGACAAATGGGCTGTTAAAATATTTACTGCGCGGCCCTCCTAATGTGACCTCGGTGATTAGGGGGAGGCCGCGGTCAATTTGGTGCAGCGCACTGCTCAAGTATCCCCGGGGCCAGGACACCGGACCGCACACACAGAGGAGGAACACACGCATTCAAATACTCAATTCAACGTGCATGTGTGCGTGGGAGTGAAGCGTTTTGAAGTTGGGTTTCAACGCTCTACATCTGGACTGTGTGTGTGTGGCTTTGGTCAGCAACGCACCTCGCACCTGTTGGAAAATTTTCGCGCGTCCAAGTATGAATATTTGCACTCAGATGCACACAATTGCATGAGACACCAGAATGTGGAGTGGAAGAAATTCGCGGAATTTTTTTTGGGCGAAGTGACACGGGGGCAAAGTTCCCTCATTCCTGGAATTCAAGAGTTGGTTGACGAACTTGACTTTGAACAGCGAAGTTTTTGCGCCCAAGTCCATTCAACGTTGTGACGTGTGTGTGTGTGTGTGTGTGTGTGTGTGTGTGTGTGTGTGTGTGTGTGTGTGTGTGTGTCTGTCTGTCTGTCTGTCTGTCTGTCTGTCTGTCCGTGTCTGTACGTACGTACGTGTCTCTATGTGTGCGTGTGTGTGATCATTTGTGTGCCTGTGTAGACAATGTCTGTGTATGTACGAGGATCTATCATTTAATTCTGAGACTGGTCATGATCGGAACCTTGTGCAATTGTTGCACAATGTGACCCACTTTGTACCCAAGCAGACTGTAAAACAGTGGAAAC
>JAAUXT010002003.1_pt1 | contig 13543 bp, 19 predicted proteins | sample 7278171 | NCBI WGS metagenome assembly JAAUXT01 (sample SAMN14350112, study PRJNA611818) | marine sediment metagenome | isolation source: surface marine sediment (1.8m) | place: French Polynesia: Moorea | collected 2018-08 | reverse complement strand
CCCCCCCCCCCCTCTGGTAACTCAATATGGCCTGGCCAACTCAATATGGGCAAAAAAAGGAAAAATACTCAAAATCACCTGAAAATGATGCTGGCTAATTTTCACCATGTTGAGTTTCCCCCTCCCATCTCAACATGTACGCACATATATACATATACCCATACAGACTGATGGTGATTACAATAAGCGCGCGCGTCCGATCGATGTAAACTTTTTGCCTTTACAAACCTGAAAATTCGAACTTGACAAATTCCTTAAAATTGAAATTCATCTTCACGAAGCAAGTGCTGCTCACATGTTTTACTTCCTTGATGCCCATAGGTGATTCTTTTTCGGTCGCTCAAAAATTTGAGCAACCTGAAATGATTGAGATACCTCCTAAATCACCTACAAAGAAGCAAACAGAGCAAGACTGATACTTCCCCCCAAAAGTCACGTATCACACAAGTCTTGTAGATATGGAGCAAAACACATTCTGTGTGTCTTGACATCTGAATTTTTACAAATTTATCTGACGTTGTTGTGTGGACATAGCAAAGTGTCTTTGGTTTCACCAGCATATCCACCGACCAGTATGTCTTCGGCCTGAAATCGTCGAGTTTTCACGGCGACTTCGACATCACCACGCCCATCTCACGGACACCAGGGTCACGGTTCTGACAAGCAACCCCTTCTGCCAACCCCTTCCTTCAAGCGCCTCCTTTCCGGTGTTGGTCTGTCACCCTCCATCGCCGCCCTCCGGCACCCATGAGCAGGTCATTGGGCTTCTGCCTATTTTCTTGCGTGAAAGGCAGGTGCGACGAATCAGGCGACTGTTGTGCGATGGGAAATCGACTCGAACACGGTGTCCGATGACAACATCATCGCCTGAAGTTGACGTTACCCAGTTCGTGCTGCTGCATGACTGCATGGCTGCGAAATTTGATTTCATTTGGAAAAGCTGGACGACAAGTGTTTCTGTCGAGTGGTTGCATCAAGAAAACAGCAATTGCGAGCACAGTTTTCTTTTGGATTTGCTGAGTTTGCACTTTGGCCAAACTGAAAAAATGTCGGCTGTTCGTGAGTCACGCTTCGACTGCAATATTGATCCGTGCGAGAAAACCGAACGTAAACAATGTTTGGCTCTGTTGGTAATTCCTTCCATGACGACATTTCAGGACAGTAGACCCACGTAAATGCAGCCTTTTTTGGTGAAATGAGATCATTCGTCTTGCTGACGTTGGTGAAGAGCAAACGTACGTGTATACAAGGGCGCTTTGGGCAACAGAATTTGGTAAATTTGTTGGAAAAGTAAAGGTCAGTGCGGTTTGGCATTCCAAAACCTCTTCTGTGTTTGTGAGTAGACAGAGATACAGAGAAAGATGGAAAGAGACAGAGACATAGAGGAGACAAATTGTAGAGACAGATAGACAATGAATGAGAGAGACAGAGACAGAGAGAGAAACAGAGAAAGAGTACAGGGAGGGAAACAAGCAATCACATTGGTGCATGTGTGTTGAAAAGATGTTTCGCAGATTCCTCGGTGACACGAACCGAACTGTGAGAAGGCCTAAAAATAGGCCAGGTGTCAGATTATCGGGTCCAAGAAACCTGAACACAATTAATACACGAGAAAAGGATTGAGAGTATTCCCAAACAAATCAACATTTCCCAAATAAGCGCCACGTCTGACCATGCTGCTGGGTTCGACTTTTTCCTCGTTTGTTCGGGCACGCAAAACTTTTGTTGTTGAATTGGAACAGGAACGTTTTCTCTGTCACCTGGGAAACATGTTTTCCACCGATTCCTGCTGTTCATTGCAGGTTGGTTCTGGAGCATGGCTGATCCGGTGCACCCTTCCGCGGTGGAGCGCAGCTTCAGCGAGGAGTTCCTCACCTGCGCTGTCTGCATGGACAGGTTCGCCGAGCCGAGGCAGCTGCCCTGTCTGCACAGCTTCTGCACCGGCTGCATCGAAAGTGTCATCAAGAAACAAAGTGAACGCCACCAGATGCCCTGCCCGCTGTGTCGTGCGAGTCACGCACTTTCAGCGAATGGCGTCCAAGATTTCAAAAAGGATTTCAGGTCTGCAAATAGATTATTTTTCAGCTCACCAGAACAAAAAATATTTCTGGGTGGTGCGTCGATACTGTATGAGACTTTTGAAATTCCAGACTGCAGAATTTGCTGGAATTCATTGACAAGGAGAAAAAGCACGAAGAACAGGCTGCTGCAGAGAGGGACGAGGCTGCTGCAGCAGAAATTGCAGCGAGCATTGCAGAGGCCGTCAGCACAGCGAAACTGAAGAAAAGGCAGATCAAGCGTCAGATGAGGAGAATCGCTTCCGCAGAGGAGCGTTTCGACACGGAGTACGAGAACCTCCAGCGCGCAATCTGTGAACGTGAAGAGGAAATCTGCTCCTCAGTTCGCAAGCTGTGCCAAAATTACAAGGGCATTCTCGAAAACGAAAGAAAACAAATGCATTCAACGTTTCAGAGAGAACTTCAGAGTGGGAGTGAAGCAAAGTGGTTTTTGTACAATTGTTACAAAAAGTTCAACGATGTTCTTGCTGACGGGGAAACCCCAAACAAGCTACTTGTCTTGCAGCTTGATGCCACTGTTGCTCAAATTGCCAACGAACATTTCGAAGCGCCCAAATGGACATTGCCCACCTTAGAAACTGATCAAACGCAGGCTGATTTGGCCACTTTAAAGTCCCTCGTCGGCACCCTGACCCTGGAGCGGAGAGAAGAACCTGACGCGTGGGCTGTCGAGGAGCCGGACGGTGCCGAAGACGACGAATACGACGCGGGCTCCGACGCAGACTTCGTTTCTCTGGCCGACATCAGTCTGGCTGACGACGCCCAGGGTGAGGGTCAGGATGCTGAGGCGGACGCCTCGCCCCTGGACGACGCGCACGGTCTCGCGGCGCTGCGCCTGCGCAGGCGCAAGAAGCGGAAGTACGTGGTGATCGGCAGCGCGCTGCTGCAGCAGGCCGGCCTCGCCATGTACCCGACCATTGTGGGGTCCCTGTCGGACACGGCGCAGGAGGCGCGTAACGGGTTCGCGTGAGAGGCACCAGTCAAACCTGCCGTGAGCAGTGAGAGCAGCTTGAGCTCACGCGCGCTCCATTCAGAAGCATGTCAAGCACTGTTATCAGTCTTGTCGTTGAATAAATATTCTCAAAACACGATTTCTCTCTTGTTTTCTTTGTTGTGCAAGCTCGACAGAACTGTTATGGAACCAAAACTTTTCACTTCGTGTCATGGCTGCAAAGGCGAAGCCAAAATCAGGATCTCTGGACAAGAATTGGCTTGATAATGACGAAACTTGCTTCATGCACTAAGTTGCACTTAGAGTTTGATGTGCCAGACTTCGTGAGGGTCCAGCAGAACCTCGATCAACAATTTGGAGCTTTGAGGGAAGAGAATGGTCTCTCAATTTTTGTCAACCACTAAAAATATTATCGCAGACATATCCTCAGTTTTGTGAGCTCAAGCCTCGTAAAAAGTCTGGCACAATCGCATAAGGGGCAATAAAAATCATGAACTTTGTTTCAGTGCGGTCAAGGTTTTGTGGATTGGTTTGGAACGCGTTCTCAACCTGATAAAGGGCCTGTTGACACAATATCGGTGCTGTCCTCATCGTCTCTGATAACACAAGTCAAAAGTTGAGAGATTTGGATTTGGAGAACTTTCACTGAAGGAAACTGACGCGGCAAAAAGAGCGACTCCTGCTGGGCAGGAATTTCCTGTTGTCTTCGCACGTTCTGCATGATGCCTTCTGGGACGTTGGCGGTGCTGCTGCTGCTCGTGCAGGTTCTGCGCGTGGCGGGGCAGCCGCTGTCTCCGCCCTACCACAACCTGGCGCAGGGAAAGCGCGCCACCGCCACCGCCACCTGCGGCGAAGGCGTCGCCGAGCCCGAGCGTTTCTGCGAGCTGACCGGCGCGCACCCGAACGCCATCCTCGACACGTCGCACCACGTGATCCAGGGCCAGGTGTGCGACTACTGCGACCCGTACGTCCCCGCCAAGGCGCACCCCGCGGCGCAGGCGGTGGACGGCACGGAGCGCTGGTGGCAGAGCCCGCCGCTCTCCCGAGGCCGCGAGTTCAACGAGATCAACTTCACCATCCCGTTTGGACAAGTGAGGGAACTTTTGTCGACATACCGTCAGAGCTTTTATCATCAAAAAAGTTTCATCTGCAACACAAATGTTCCGTGCGCCATGGCACCCGCTGTATTTGTTTCTCGCAATATTTCAGGAATTTCACGTCGCGTACGTGTTCATAAAGATGGCCAACTCGCCGCGCCCTGGCGTGTTCGCCCTCGAGAGATCCACGGACGGAGGCGTCACCTGGAGGGCGTGGCAGTACTTCGCTGACACCCTGCAGGACTGCTACGAATACTTCTCCGGTTTCGAGACGTCCATCACCAGGGACGATTCCGTCTTGTGCACAACTCGCTACTCCAAGGTTCTGCCTCTCACCAATGGAGAGGTCGGTTGTGTTGTGTTCCGCGTGATTTTGTCCCAGTTGAGGTGAACAAAAGACTCCACGCGTGTGTTTGCACTTGTCTTTTCTGGACTCAGATCGTACTTTCTTTGGTGAACGGAAGGCCTGGTGCGTTGAACTTCACTGCTTCGATGGAGCTGCAGGACTGGACGAGAGCGACGGACGTGCGTCTGAGACTGCTCCGAACGAAAACCTTGCTGGGCCACCTGATGGGTAAAGCCCGAGGAGACGAAACGGTCACGAGACGGGTACAGTGCGCTTTGCCCAATTCCAAGCACGAAAATGACGATTTGACTTGAGATGAGTTCATTCTGGACGCGCCGTGCGTTTTCTCGACGGATTGGTTGACGGGGACGCAACGTCAACGCGCGGGTCACCCTTCGTGAACCCAGAATTGCTGGCCCATCTCAACACAAGAAGCTCAGAGCTCGGTCGGAAACCCAATTTCTCGGTTCAAGAGAAATGATGTAATTGTGTCTGAAGTTGCATGATGTGTTTCGTTGCAGTACTTCTACAGCATCAAGGACATCTCGATCGGAGGCCGGTGCATGTGTAACGGACACGCAGCGGCGTGCGACGTGCCGCACCCGACGGACCCGACGCGCCTTGTGTGCCGCTGCGAACACAACACCTGCGGCAGCAACTGCCAGACGTGCTGCGAGGGCTTCGAGCAGAAGGCCTGGAGACCTGCCACCCAAGACTCGACAAGCGCGTGCGAACGTAAGACGTGGAAAACAACACACCGTAGCCTCGTGCTATTTGCGGGCTGTTCACATGTTGGAGATGACGGTCGAGGTGTGACCCTCTTTTCGAATTGCAGCCTGTAACTGTCATGGCCACAGCGACGAATGCTTCTTTGATGAAAATGTGGCAATGAGAGGCGAGAGTCTGGACAAAAACGGAAAATACGATGGAGGAGGCGTGTGCGTCGACTGTCAACACAACACGGACGGAATCAACTGCGAGAAGTGCAAACCCGGTTTCTACCGACCCACAGGCATCCCTTTCGACTCTCCGTGGGCCTGTCAACGTGAGATGCATCCACTTTCTTTGGTCATTGCTTCTGCGGCGTAAGCGAAAAATGTGGTCAAGCACACAGCCTTTCACGCGACATGATTCGTAGCTTGTGGGTGTGATGGGCGCTACACGACGGGCGACTGCAGAGACGGCGCGGGAAAATGCATCTGCCGCCCAGAATACACGGGAGAAAACTGCGACTCGTAAGTTCTCGAGACCAGGGAACCAAAGCTCACATTCGGGTACATGAGCCACTTTCAACCTGGTCAGTGAAATAACCACCAAACTCTCCAGATCGAAGCGCCTTGGACAAAGTCTTTTGTTGAATGATCTTTTCTCGATTCTCAGGTGCAACCGTGGTTACTACGAGTTTCCGTTCTGCTTCGAATGTCCGTGCAACGTGAATGGCACGAAGGATCAAGTGTGCGACGTGCAGGGGGCGCAGTGTCCGTGCAAACTGTTTGTCGCGGGGCTCAGCTGTGATCGATGCCAACCCGGATACCACGGGTTTCCAGACTGTCGAGGCACGTCTCCTGCCATTCGTACTCAAGGATGTTCACATTATCCAACCACACGTGAACGTGACTGTTTCCTTTCCACATTTCAGCTTGCAACTGCGACCGATTCGGATCTGTAACTCCGTACTGCGAGGCTGACAGTGGGCAGTGCACGTGCAGACCTGAGTTCACCGGCCTCAAGTGTGACTCTTGTGCGATGGGCTTCCAGAATTACCCTCGATGCGAAAGTGCGTAGATCACGCAACACGGTGTCAAAGTCCCAAATCTTGTTTAGCCTGTGGGTTCAAAGAGCCACCAATTTCGACTCATGACAGTCGTGCACGATCATAACTGTTCAGGAAGGCCATGGCTTCAAAGGATTTGTCTTCCTGATGTGGCTGCAGCATGCCTCGTTCCTTCTCAATAGGGATTCGATGGCTCCGTTGGTCACTGTAACTTCTTGGACAGGTTTGTCTTGTGTACTGTACGGCAGGGTGCGAATGCGACATCCTGGGTGCTGTGAGTGCCGAGTGCGACGATATGGGGCTGTGTGAGTGCAGGCACGAGAACATCGAGGGCGCCAAGTGCGACCGCTGCACACAGGGCAACACCAACTTCCCCTTGTGCACCGGTGAGCTCATCTCCACCGACCACTTCTTGCCATCAGTAAACGCGAGTTTGGGAACAAGCTCAATTCATCCCTGTCCATTTTAGAATGTAAATGCCACGAAGTTGGTTCTGTGAGCGAAGACTGTGCAACGAGCTACGGCTGCTTGTGTCACCACAATTTCGGAGGTTCGGAGTGTCGAGAATGTGCGGCTGGCTATTACAATTTTCCTGTCTGCGAAGGTACATTCTCAAGAATGAAATGTTTCTCAACAGTTTGACTCTTCAAAAATCAAAATATCTTTGGTGAATCTCATATCAACATTCAGCGTGCGATTGCGATAATCTGGGAAGTCAGACGTGCAACGACACCACGGGGCAGTGCATCTGCTTGCCTGGAGTTGTGGGGCCTCGGTGCGGTCATTGTGCTGTGAGTTTCCACAACAATGTGCAGTCTGGAGCTTTTTCATGTTGGACTGCAGGCTGGGACCCAACAGTGCTTGTGTATATTTGCAGCCTGGACACTACGGACTGTTCAGCGGATACGGCTGCATTGAGTGTGGCTGTCACTTGGCGTCCAGCGGGCGCTGCGACCCCCTCACCGGGCAGTGCTCATGCCACGCCGGGGTCGAGGGCCAGCTGTGCGACCGCTGTGCTGAAGGACACTACAATTACACCCAGAATGGATGCTTGAGTATGTGGCTGATGCAACTTGATTGCCGAAAGCTGGGCTCTTGCTGGGTTTCAGGGTTCATCATCCACCAGATCATCCTTTGGTCTTCCAGTTGGTCCGAAGGGATTTGGTTTCTTTTGTCTCGTATGCGTTCATTTCAGACTCGTGCGTTCTGAAAATTTTGTGAACAATCTGATTGGCAGAATGCGACTGTGACTTCCCGGAAGCCATCTACTGCCGGGCGGACACTGGGCAGTGCATCTGTGTGGACGGGGCGCGGGAGCGACGCTGCCACGAGGTGCCGTGTCCGGACTGCGAGCACCCGCAGCCCAACCCCGACCAGCGTGAGGCTCCGCTCCCCACCTCCTGAAGCATCAGCTTGTCTTTCGCAACTCAGAAGGAACAGTGTTGTCGTCGTTCTTGCAGAATGTGACAAATGCGTCGTGATTCTGATTCGAGCGCTGGCGGAAGCAGATTTTAACATCACGGAAGTAATTGGAGAGCTGGAGAACGTTTTGGTTCACGCCAATGACACTGCGAGACTGAACGCGATCAACGAGACGGTCACAGAGCTGAGGGTGCGAATGTTTTCTGATTTTCGCTGAAAAGGTACGCATTGCCTGTGTTTCTGTAGCTGGGCACTTGCAGCAACATTTTTATCTTCAGCCTCTTGTGGATGAACTGTCCCAAAGGATCCCGGAAAACTCTTCCCTGGCTCCTCTGGAAGCCGTCGTCGCAGACCTGCAACTACTGGAAGTGTTGGTTTTCAACCAGGTGATTTGTGCAGAACATTTTGTTGTGAAAGTGAAAAATTGTGTGGGTTGTAAAGGGGACTGGTGGCAGATAATGCCTGTGCTTTTAAAAATGTGGTGCAGGGTGTGAGTCCAAGTCCAAATTTGAGATTTGGTTGAAAAAAGTGGGTTTTTGCAGTGTGACCTTTATGTACTTGTTTGGAATCTATTATGGCTTTTTCTGGGTCAGTATGACAAAGTGTGTGTGGAGATAATCATTTTGGTGTTTAGATCTTGTAAACTGGACAAAACATTCCAGAGCATCATGCTACCGATGTGAGACAGTTGTTGGTGGATTTGTTGGGTAAAAAGAGTCTTGGAAGTTCTCACACACTCACTTGTGGAGAGGCAGCTTCGTATTTTGTTCAAATGCACCAAGAATGGGCGACCCGAACAAATCACCGCGAGGCCCAGGAGCATTTTCTGTTGGCGATTGCCGTGCACGATTGTTTCATTGCTTCTGTGTGAGGTTCTTGTTGACTGTGTTTCAGACTCAGAATGTCACCGACCGAGCTGATGAGCTTCTGGTGGAGGCTGAGAGCACAAAGCGCGGCGCCGAGACGCTCGTCGAAGAAGCGGAACGGGCTGCGATTTACGCCAATGGTCTCCACACGCTGACTTTACTCTCCTGGAAGTACAAGCGAAGAGAAGGATCTTGACATTTCAACCGCGTGAACGACGCGCGTTCTTTTGCTGCAGCTTCCGTGGACTTCGCCGTGGAGATTTCCAACTCAGTGATCGGGAACATCACGAACGGGAACCTGTCGGAGCTGCTCGAGGAGGCGGAGGCGGCGCTGCGCGAGATCGAGGCGCGCGACTTCGGGCCGCACGAGGGCGACGCCGACCAGGGGCTGCACGACGCCCTTCTGTGTACGAAATGCCACGAGTCGCAGTTCACTCGTTCTGATGCAAAGGGTTCGCTGATGTTTTATCCAGACGCACAGACCTGTGATTCGTCAATTTCAGTGTTGTATGAAGTTGAACTGCTCATGAACCAATCCATAGAACAGCAGCTGAATGTGAACAAGTCGCAGAAACTTCTCCAAGGAGTCGTGGACAAGTTCAATGAAGTTGAGACTCATGCAAACGCTTCCATTGAAAACTCAACCCTCACATTGGAGCTGAACGATGAAAACAGAGTGAAACTGAACAGCACCATGGTATTGTTGAGAACATCACACAATTGTCTTTGTGTCTGGTTCCTTTTCAGTCGTGTCACAAACGTTCTTTCCTCTCACTGCTGTCAATTTTCAGTTGTTTGTAAGATTGCTGTCGAAGCTAAACTTGGAGCTCAACGAAAGTTTACAAATGACAATAGAGAAACTCGAGGATGCAAAATACTTCATCAACGAAACCATCCACAATATCATGGTGACAGCATTTCCAGTTTTCTGATTTCCCCATGACTTCACGTTACTTTCTGACTTGACCTGGTGATCTCTCTGTCAAGTTCACAAACCAGGACATTGCAACTTGTGCAGGACATAGAGAGAGACTCGAGTCGACTGGAGCCGGCGATGGAAGACCTGAGCAACTTGACTCGGAACCTGACGGCGGAGAACAGCGCTCTGCGGGAGCTCGTCGACAACGCGACGCGACACGCAGACGCGCTCGCGGCGACCGAAGTGCGACTCCGGGAGTGAGTAGCCTCGACAGGGTCCCGGGACGGCGCCTCCTGCTCTCCTTCAGCAAACACGACTCAAATACTCGTGGAGTGACAGCCCAACTCTTCTCGTACAGGTTGATTGCAGACACACAGGCGGCTGCATCAGGTGCAGTGAACGCCAGCAGAGCCTATGAGAACATCGTGCTGATGATCATCGAGGCAGACAACGCGTCGATGACGGCTCTGGAATCTGCTGTGGAAGCAGGGAGCATTGTATGTTCTGAAAATAGCAGGGTCAATGCACGGTGTACAAATACAAGTAGATTTTGAATGACATTCGCCGATGTGTTGCTTTTCTGCAGTCTGCCAACCTCAGCGAGCGGGCCCGTGCCTCCCTCCAGCGGAGCAGAAGATTGCGCCGAGAAGCCCAGGACACTCGAAACGTCATTGACGATGGTGAGAGCTTGTCTGCATCTTGTCAGCCGAGGACACAATAACTTCAAGGGCTTTGGAAGTTCGTTCTGTCGTGCGTATGTTCATAAAATTAACGTCCAAGATTAGTTGATGAGGAAGTCCTTTCCAGAGTTGAAGCCCAGACTGGACAGTGATTTTGAGAAGCTGAAAGAAGTGGGTCGTGTGATCAGAGACTTGCGGTACGACTTGGACAACATCAGAGGAGGGATGCTATTTTTGAAAGGTGGTCTGATTGAAGCATCTGACTGTGAATTGTTGTTTCCCACAACCACACCAATAGTTCTCAAAGGCAGCAACAAAATGTCTTTTGAACCACCTCAGGACCTTTCGCTCAGCGGGCAATAGACGCTCACAATCAGTCCCAGGTCGCTCAGCACAAGTCAGAGGAAGCCCTCAACAGAACAACCCACATCATCAACGAGCTTCCTGAGGACGCGAAGCTTGTCAACGAGATGGAAGACAACATCATATCCACCAACTCAAACATCGATGAATCAGAAGAGTACGGTGGGTCCATCGACCGGAATCACTCGTGTTGGCCACGCACCCCAACAGAAACCTGGGGGGTTGTTTGCTCGTTTTTTGTTGACTTATATTTGCACCTGAATCTCATTGAAACTGAATCGGCGAGAAACAGAAAAGCGACAAACTGATATGTTCATTTGATTTTACAGTTGTAAATGTGACGCGGGTGGTTCCAGAAGCGCTGGACTTTTTGGAGCGTTTGACTGAGCAGGCGGAGAGAATCAACGGGAGCGCTGCGAGGGTCGGGCTCGACCTGTCCGCTCTGGGCGATCTCATCAGAGACACCAGAGAGGAAGCCAATCAGGTCAGTCGCTGCCATGGCTTCTACTTCCACCAAGAAAACTTCTCTTTATCGAATCTGCCCGGCAGTGAACACCCCTCCTCTCGAAGGTTCTCCCAAGACCAAATCATGGATACACCCCGCGTTCCAACCGACTTTGGCAAAAACTGCAGTGGAGTTGCTCTCGTCGCGGCAGATCAAAGTCGGCGTGACCTTCGACGCGGACACGGCGCTGACGGCGCGCAACCCGCCGCACCTGCACGAGCTCGGGTCCTACTCCAAACTGTCGCTCTTCTTCAAGACGGCGCAACAGGACGCCTTCCTCGCCTACATCGGACCCAACTCCTCCATCGGGATCAACAAGGTGCGGCCCAAAAGCAGATTCGGAAGAGCGTCAAATGCTGAATGTTGCGTCATAAATTCTTCCTTGAGACAAGCAGATACGTTTCGGAGAAGAGAGAGAGAGAGAGAGAGAGAGAGAGAGAGAGAGAGAAAGAGAGAGAGAGACACACAGAGAGAGACAACACCACGAACTACCCAGGTTTAGCAACCTGTCACTTGTCATTGGCTCTCAAGGCAAAACTGAGTTACGTATCTGTGCTGCTGATCTAGCAATTGGGACACCCGCACGAGACCAAAGGCCGTGCTGAACCTCCCTGCAGCGACTTGTTTTCCCGTGCAGGACGACTACATGAGTCTCGAAATATCCCGAGGAAACGTCATCTTCAAATTTGATCTCGGGGCTGGACCAGCGAACATCACAAACACCAAGGTTGTTTCGGACGACAACTGGCACGAAGTGATCGTGGAAAGGTACTTGTTCTCCGTCTTTGCCATCCTTTGTCGTGGATCGAAACACGAAATCGTGCGCCTGTAGGTGACAAAGAAATCGCCAGAAAGCTGAAAGTCCAAGGCCTGTTTGATATTGTGCTCCCTGTTCACGCTGCGGGTGGGAGTGGTCACGGTTTCAGCACGCACCCGTTCCGGTGCCGTCCCTCCCACCTCAGCACCGTTGTGCTCCCTGCAGCGCAGGTTTTGTGACGCACATCGAGATTCGGAGACTTGGCAAACTCCTTTCTTTTTGAAGCCTGATTCTTTTGGGGTGCGATTTGCTCAGATTCCGCCTGAGACTAATCACAGACGAAATCAACTCAACAGCATGCACCCTTCCCAAACTGAGTGAGGCTGTTTGTGCACCATGAGTCAAAAATTGACTCGCGCAGTACAGGAAGGCACTTTGATGCACCTCGATGAAACCAGGCTCACTTTGAAATGGGTCCGACAAAAGACGTCGCATTGCAACTGCCTGTACTTTCACCGTGGAAACAACACACGCTTCAATCTATGCACTGAGTGCTTTACCAGAAACGGTTGAGAAGAAGAACTTTGAGAGTTGGTGACGCCGAGAGTTGGCTCACGGCAGGACGGGCCGGACGGCCGTCGTGACGGTGCGCACGGACGAGGAGCCGGACGTCATCGCGACCGGCGTGGCGGACGAGCGCTTCAGCGTGCTCGACCTCAAGGACTCCACCAAGTTCTTCATTGGGGGCGTGCCGCCGCAGTCAGGGGTAACTCCACTGTCGCCAAAACGTTCATAGACTGCTGGGGCCTCACAGCAATGAAACCCAGACGCTTTTGAAGACTTTCATTTGACACACGTGTACGAGTATCCACCAAACCAAAGCGGTGCATTACAAGCTGGATTTGCTGTTGAACTACGGATCTCATTTGTTGTCATGGGACGTGTGTTTCAGGTGGGCACCAAACTGGCAAGTGGGACCCTGCACGGTTGTATTGAAGATGTCAAACTCAACGACGTTCCGGTCGGTCTCTGGAACTTCGCGGACGAACAAAACCTCGCTGGCAAAGGCTGCAACTCCAGGTGAATTTAACAAATCAGATTAGTTCTGTTGTGATTGTTTACGATCGAAACCTGTATGGGGGTTTCTTTGCATTTCAGGGATGTTTTAACAGGAGGAAATGTCCAAGGTTTCAACTTTAACGGCAACGGATACGTTATCATAGACAAAGCCAGGTTCAATCCGTCCAAGAACACGAGATTCAAAGTGAAATTCAAATCTATGGCTCCTGACGGGTTACTGTTTCTCATGGGAGACGTGACTGAGAAGGATTTCATGTCCGTACAACTGAAACAAGGAAAAGTTGTTCTGATGGTAAGTCTCTGTTTGGTGAAGCACATGTGCTTGACCTGAGTTTCACGAGTTCCTGTTCTTGGAGACGCGAACACAAGCATGCGATGGCACAAAGTTCTCTTCCGATTCACAGTACAACCTGGGGTCTGGATCCACTCTTCTGGAATCACAAGACACTTTCAATGACGGACAATGGCACACGATCTTCGTCTCCAGACTGAATCAAGACAGTCTCCTTCAAGTGGACGAGGTCACAGGTCAAGAATAAACACTACGCGTTTGAGATTTGCAAATCTGCAGCTACGATACGAACTCAAGGTGATGGTACGAGGCATGCAATCTAAGTAACCGATTGGGCAACGTTTTGTGTGGATCGGGTGCAAATTTTTACCAATCCTTGGGGAATAGCAAAGAGGCAACCTTTGTCTTCCAT
>JAAUXT010031794.1_pt1 | contig 13546 bp, 11 predicted proteins | sample 7278171 | NCBI WGS metagenome assembly JAAUXT01 (sample SAMN14350112, study PRJNA611818) | marine sediment metagenome | isolation source: surface marine sediment (1.8m) | place: French Polynesia: Moorea | collected 2018-08 | reverse complement strand
TTAGGATAGTGGCTCCATCTAGGGGAATGATATGATTGGCTGTGGCTGTTGCTGTGGCTATGGAAGGCCATGGCAGTCTTAGGGGTTGGTCATGGTAAATATATATAACAACAGACACAGGCCATTACGTCTTCTTTTGACGACAAAGCCCTGACGGGATTTTGGGACGGGGCGGTGTGTGTCCGACCGGGTGTTTGCGTTGACTCGGTGCCACAGCACCCCAGGATTTGCTCTTGGCTCTACAGGTCGGAACACCTGACGCATGGAGAGCGGGAGGACCCCGCTCAGTGCGAGCATTCCCCGGTGCTTCACGTCTGTTTATCTCCGTCGACACTTGCTATCTGTCCCAATATTGTTGGATGGTTTCTCCTCGGGTAGCGAAGGGGCGGGAATGCGGAGCCGCTCCGTCTCCTGCTGCGGAGAGACCGGGACACGAACAACACCGGAGCGGCGCACCCAGGAGCAGCTCCGTGCGATCCTGCAGTGGGGGCGCACGGGGCCATGAGGGTGGGGACTGGTCCATTTCCACCCGTCGGAAGCTCAATAGTAAAATCCACGCGTCTTCATCTGAGAACCAAGGACCCAGGTTCCTGCCCTTTATCATTCTGGTCCATCGCTGGCGGCTGTTTTGTCTGTCGCCTCCGGACCCTGGATCCGCTCGAGAATAGTTCTCTCACAAAGAACAACACAAACACATTCTCTATCACAAGGATGATAACAAAACGGGTAAAAAGATGCAAAACAAGCAAAAACGTGTCAAGCCGTTTGCAGGCGGCTGTGAAAGCTTCGAAACATCTCAGCCACGAGGAAAAGGAACCTTTGGATCAAAAAGGAACCTTTGGATCCTCTTGGAGTCTCTGCGTCACCAGTTCAAACTTTCGACTCTTTAACCTGTTCCAATTGCCTCAGAACTGCGCGATTAAAACTGCCCCTCACGGCGCCCCGTCCCGGCGCAGGTTCCCGGAGCCGCTGATTGTTTCCAGGTACTTAACCTTTCCAGATCCGCTCGCCATCTGCACTTGCAGTCGGCTATTTAGCTTGGGAAATCGACAGCGTGCTTTTTGCGCTGTTCGCAAATATCAAGCGATGCGATGGTATTTTACATTTGTTTTATTGGGCTGGGGTAAACACCTTCGCGCGGCGGGCTTAACGTGGGATGCAAAACACCTTGCTTCCAGTGTAAAATCATCGGCAAGAGACGCACGCCATGATGCGGCGCACGGAACCCTTGGAGGGACCCAACGCGTGACGCGTCTTGCGCAGACCCGGTCTGAGTGCGTGTTTTGTTTGATCGGATCTGAAGATGATTTTGAATGTTTCAAAGGGAGCTGCACGCAGCGGGAGAATCAAGGGGATCGAGGATCACGAGTTCACGGCGACTGCGGCACGCTCTGCGTACCGACAGATTTCGTAGACTTCCCACTGCATTCGTGTTTTCTGAGACATCGTCAACTTTGTCAAGACCCGCGGTCAGGGCTTCAACTTGACAAGCCACGTTATTAGTTTCTGTCGTGAATAGGGCCACGAAGAACCACAGAGTCAGGGAACATCGGTGTCCAACTCGCTCCGAGAGACTGACATAGTCGTGAAAGCTGACGTCCCACTGATTCTGAACTTTTCTCCGTTCCCTCGCATCCTGCCTCCTCAGACTCTGCTTTTCAAAACCTCACGCGCTTCTGTGATCGAGTATGGAAGACAGTCGGGGCTCGTAAAGGGAGAATCCAGAATTTATTGACCCTTCAAAATTGGGAACGAAATACGAGTACAGTACCTCGAACATACGTATTTCTTTTCAATGCCTGCCGGACCTTTCAAAGTTGGATTTCTGGCACTCCAGAGCCCATCCGTAGTTGGACTCGAGTCCTGGATCTGCTGGACGCCCCGACCAACAGCAGAGATAGCAGCAGCCGATGCTCGTAGAACAATATTGAACTCTCGCGTGGAGGCGAACCTGAGCGGATCTGGGTTAGCGAGCTGTTGGCGCAGATGCGATCGCCTCATGGTTTCGCCATTACCAACAGGTAGCTCGCTGCATGCCACCCAAATAGGCGTGCGGCCCTCTGCACGCTGTACGCGTACGAGTATCGCCGGGCTTGCACTGCACCGAGCATGTACCTGACGCATCCGGTGTGGATCCGGCTGACCATGCACGATGTCGAGTCAGCGTGAGGGTGCGAGGGAGCCGGGGCGGTCTGCAGGGCGCTGCACCGGTGCGGAATTGAGCACCTGAGCACGTGAGATCGCACCGCTCTGCGCTGTGGATTAATCAAGCGAGTTGGGGCCGATCCTAGCGCCCTGCTGCTCGGGCTTCAGCAGATCCGCCTTGAGCGCTCACCTGTTGATCCCGGGTCCCGCGTCCCAGGCGAATCTGCCGCGCGCGTCTGCTGGTCGCACGTGCACCAGGACGCACCCACAGTGAAACTGTGGCGTCAAACATGAACGTACCTCCCGGCTGTATCCTCTGGAGTTGTGAACTCGGGGTCTCAGGTTGTACGCACGCCCAAATTGTTTGGAAGCCCTCGGGTATGCGAGGTCCAGATACTGACCGTGACTGGAGCTCAAGCAATTCTGGGGTCAAACCAACAGGGTGCAACCCTGCGCTTTTCAATTGGAAAACTATGCATGGATAAACACCACCAGAAATTGATGACGGAGGAAAGTCTGCGTGCGTCTGCTGACAGGTCCAGATTTGAGACTTTCTTCGTCCTGCATACTGGGCGGTATGTCTGACACATCTGGTGCAATACCGTGCGCCTCAAAAAAGAAACTCTCATTTCGCACAGACGCATCAGAAACAGACAGCTCACATTACCAGGAGATGTTCACCAGAATCCCGGCATTTCAGCGCGTAATTTGTCTGACATTAGTCCGAAACATTTTGCTGTTCGCTTCAGAATTCCGCACGCGTCAGGCTGTTTGGGTTTCTGCTCAGAAAAATGACAGGTAAAAACAACCTTTCAGCGAGGTATTAGGGAACTCCGGGAAAACAAGCCAGAACGGAGGCCCTGCTGCGCGAGGAGCAGTTTTCCGGTCACTGCGCATCCACCCGAGATGGACGTATCAAAGCGACGTCGAACAGTCCTGAGGAGAGACGGAGGGAGAGAATAGGAGGGGGGACATGAGGGAATGTGTGTGTGTGTGTGTGTGTGTGTGTCAGAGAAAGAAAAAGAGAGAGAGAGAGAGAGAGAGAGAGAGAGAGAGAGAGAGAGGGGGGGGGGAGAGAGTTCCGTGGTAACCAGCGTGCGGCCGATCACCTGGGGCGAATCTGGGAGTTTCACTCCACAATCCACGGACAAAAGAACAAACACCCGGCGCGCGTTGTACGAACGCCCCAGCCTCCCTGGATATTGAAAATCTGTTCAGCGCACTGAAATGCTGGGGACAGGTCTCTCCGGATCGGAGCAGTTTTCTGCGGGGACGGGTGCAGTGCGCTCTGGATCCCTCGGTGAGCTCCCGCTCGATCGGTTGGCAGTGGTTATGAGGCTGTGATGCTGAGTACCCGAGACGCTGAGTACCCGCGAGTGTGAGTACCCGAGCAGGATCGGGTTCCTCCCACCTAACCTTCAGCGCCCCGTTCCCATCTCCTGCCCTCATCCACACGATTAAACCTGCTTCACACTGGACACACCGCGCGTGGCGTCCGCCTCCATCCACATCGTTGAGTCGTCATGAATTGACTCGAGCGGAACTCACGAGGGTTGCTTCGTGCTGAATACATCCCAGGTTTCGCCGATCCAATTGCAACTGCTTCATCGACTACAAATTTGGGCCGTGAACATTTTCAAAAGATCTATTTCTTTTCTTTTTGTGATTCGTACAACATTTACCGTATCTTAGAGAACCTCGCAGTTTTTTTCTTTTCCAGAAATTTCAGGAATATTTTTCAGAAAAATGGGATCAGATCTTGGACTCTTCTCAAACTGCTGGAGACTCATGAAAAATTGCGTTTGCGTTAGCATTTGCACTTTTTGTGTTGCAGGCTGTTTTGTCAAAACTGTTCGTGCAGCTTTTTGGCGAGTTTCTGATTGATTCTTTCAAAAATGAGGTGAGAAAACTGTACGTAACTTTTTAAAAAGTGCGTTTTTAACTCACCCAACTCAGAGTTTCGTTGGCGATTTCAAGTTGCTGAAATTGCCCCTGCTTTCTGCAGGAACGCAAGGCATGACGCACGCTGTGTGCGGTGGGTCTGCGCCCTCCGCGAGCTATCTCGCGAGCTGATGTATGCAGATTGAAACAGCGATCGGGTGACGGGCGCCGGCCCCGCCCCGCCTTTGATCCCAACTCGCACCGTCCTCAGGTTCAGGCTGCAGCGCCGTCAAACACTCCAGCGTTACAGAAGATGAAGAACCAACGAAAACGCAGCACGCAGTTTCGTGAGTGCAAAACAAGATGCACTCAAATCGAGGCTTTAGTTCCAGGTGCAGAGGCGCTCGAGGAACCTGCACCGGAACAGGGACTGTGTTGACGGGTGTGAAGCAGCAAATAAAATCGTTACTCAAAATCGTGTTTCACTCAATCGGCAGCACTTCCGTTTCTCTTTATGAACAGTGCGTACACCGCTGCACGGACGGCGCTGCATTCTCCGTGTGGAGGTGAGAATTCCAGGTCTGTGTTCGTCTTGACAATAATGTAACGCAAACATGGAAAATGCCACATTCTCCCGACGTCAACACATCGCACGATATGTGGTGCACTGACGGAAAGATGCGCGGCCTTCGCAACGCGATTTTCGCGCCCACGAGTGTGCCCCCGCAGACCTCCGGCAGAGGAACCAAAATTGCCTGTACATGTGCATGAAACATTTGACGTCCCTTGCGGCAAGTGAAACTGACGTTTGGCACGAGGTACCTCTCGCGGTTGTGGGTGTTGACATGCGCGTTGAAAGCTTCTCATCGTGACCCGAGTGAGCTGGTTAGAGACGCGAACAGTCCCGCGCTGCGAGGCGCTGGCACGAGCGCCGAGACCGGACCTGATGGCAGGTTCTACAACTGCGCATCCGGTGTCTGTTTCCAGGGCTGAGTGATGCGGAAATTTGATACAGGTTCCCGAAGAAGGAACAGGATTCCTGTCGAGTTTCCATCCCAATCTTGAAGTGTGAAGCCATTCAAGAATATTTCACGAGATTCCTGGCAGACTACTCGAGGCAAGTTACACGGTGCTTCCAGGAATTGGCTGCGTACACGCAGTAGCCCCCCCCCCCCCAACAAGGAAGTTATGCTCTGCGCCTCCAAAACATCAAGGGAGACCGTGGTCATTCACCTTCCTCCGAGAAACTCATGCCCAGAGCGGTGTTCATGTGGGTGCCCTCAGCACCTGCGACCTTTTTTGCCTTTTGGTTGACCACAACAAAAATAGTTGCAGGCGAATTGTTTCATGGCGGTGTGAGCTGCTGACACTTCTGGAGATGAGGAAGGAACCGGGTGAAATCCCCGGCGTGGGCGCCTCCGTGAAAACCCCTCAACTCCGCGTCACCACGGTCTGCGTACATTGTACTTGTCTGCCATCTCTGCCATCTCTGCCATCTCTACCAGTACATGTACGGTACTCACATGGAGAAGTTGGAGACGAAGGCGTCGCGCGGCACCCGGTGTCTGAAGACGGCGTCCGTGTCCTCCGCGCCGCGGTTCACCATGGTCACGAGCACGTGCGTCGTCGCGAAGCGGTAGAGCACGTGGGAGCGCACGTGGTACTGAGTCACTTCCGGCGGGGCGGCGGGGGCGGCAGGGGGCGCCTGCAATGACAAGGGAAACATCGGCGTGTAGCGCAGATCACTTTGCGTTGAATTCCCTGACAAGACACTGAGACCAAGTCCTTCCTTTGGCATGAGCCAAAAAGAAAGCATTGAACGCAGCGACGAGTTTCTCTGAAGGACCAGTGTCAACCTGAAGGTAAAAATCGCAAGTATCTCAGGAACCAGGTGTCAGTGAGACCCACCACTGATCTGCACACGATGTGGTGTGCGTGAACAAGAGCGTTGGAGGGACCAGGAACACCGGGGGGTCTGCTTCTTGTTGCTGAAGCATTTGCCAACAACAAGAAGGGCAGGTGCACCATCTCCCCTCTGCGCATACGAACAACATTTTCCCAGCAAATCACCATCAGTTAATTAAAAACGCAACTTCTCATCATGTCCAGACTCCCCCGGCCCTCCTCACACCCGGTTCGCATGAGGCGAGCCACAACGCGGACCAGGCGCTGCTCCATAAATCGCCCCGGCAATTCGCCGCTCCCGCCCACCCACCGCACGTTCCGCCTGGACTCGCCGTAAACATGTCAACGTTTCAATTCGGAGCGTCCGAGTTACGGCCGCGCCGCTCATCGAGGCGAACACGGGCAGCAGGCGCGGCGCGCTCGTCGAGTGGTCCCGGGGGTGCGGGGAGGTGCCGGGGGGCCTGGGTCCTTTGGCCTCCACACAAAAGACGCCTTGCCCCAGATACCACGCAGTCAGTCGGTGTTGAAGTTGATGCCTGATAGAACAAGCAATGAAAGGATCAGAACCGATTGCACTGAAAAAGAATTTGTCTTCCGAGAGCTCTGGCTTTGGGCAGAATCCTCGGGCGAACATGCCTACAACGCTGCTCGCACGAACTCGACTCGAGTTATCAGCTTCAGTTTCTCCACCGCGAGTTAAAACGGAGTTGAATCTCGCATCGCGCCTGGTCAGGATCGATTGATCCGCGCAGGAATCCGCCGAGGCCGAGGCGTGGCTCCAGGGGGTCCAAGGGGTGGTGGCTCCAGGGTGTCCGAGGGTACGAGCACTGGGGGTTTCAAGGGGTTCCAAGGGTGGTCAAACAGAATGTTTGATATTGGTTCCAGGGTTTTCAGCTGTAGATCCAGAGTTTGAAGGTGGATCTAGCAGCCAAACAAGACCATTTTCTTTTGCTGGTCAAGTGAAATTCTCAACGCACGGCCGCCCTGCATGGAGCTGGCTGGGTTCCCCACGGGCCTTCCTCCACTGATGGTGGATCCGGCCCTGAGGGATGATGCGCGGAGCAGAATCATCCATCTCCTGATCAGCGCGGGTTCTGCTCGGGTTAATCGCTCATTTCACACCGAAGACTCCGCTGCGCCTCTCCGGCGCAACGTGTAAAGCGATTCTCAATGGCTGATACGAGCAGATCTGTTCCAAGGTGGATTCGTACTGCGTGCGTCATGCGTTGCGACGGTCCAAAGTTTGGACACCGAAAATGGGGCACTGCCGCCAGAGTGAGTCTTATGGGACGCTGACGCACCGTGCGTTACGTCCATTGTACAAGTCACGGGGCCCTTGTCCCCGGTGTCTCAGGACCAGACAACGACCGTACTATTTTTCCGACGTCGTTGTGTGGTCCTAAAATTTTTAGGACCAGACAATGACTGCCCAGGTGGTCATTGTCTGGTCCTGAAATTTCAGGACCAGAGAACGACCAAATAGTGTGGTCGTTGTCTGGTCCTGGTCGTTGTCTGGTCCTGTTACACCGGGTCGATGCACTCACTTCTGCGCAAATATCCCGCGCCCGGAGGAAACACCAACGTGTGCGAGCAAGAGATGATTTGTAGGAAAGAGAAATTGCGATGCCAGTGCATTAGCACCTGATCTGGACGGTCTCGGGTTGCATTCCCCAGTCGGTTATTCGGCGCATTCCGGAAGGGTGCGTGTGCCCTCACAACTGCACGTTGGGGAGGCGGGGCTCAGACTGGGTTCTCTCTTGTATCGAGGGCTCTCCTCGTAAAGGGCACTGTGCCGATCCCTGTCCACTTCAAACGAATTATTTGGAACAAAGTCGAAGTATCTCTGCCAGAAATTCTGTGGAACTTGGAAAGGTGTCTCTCCAGTTCTTCCGGCCTCCTCCATCGAGTCCCAGGTCCTTCATTCTCCAGGGACGACTAAATCCTTCCCAATGAGCACAGTCGGCGCAGCACCAGGTCTGGCACTGTTCAAATTCACTGAGTGATTTTACGGCTGGATTGCGGTTGTTTCGTGCTCCTGGGCGGGCTCGACGCAGGTGAACCAACACCGTAATGCCCCTGATTGCCGCAATTTCCCGACTCGCTGCCCACTTGACCAGGTTCTCCAAACACTGATCACTCAGTTGTACCACAGGAAATTGTATTTGAAGCGGTGGATCCAGAGGGATTCGCCTCTGACCTGGGGTGAACCTGAGGTCTCTCTGTGCAATTCAAAACGTTCCATCCTTCTCCCGTGACCATGGTTGGAATCGCTCAGTGATTCTGTTGGTCTCATACGCGGAAACTGAAACACACAACCAATTGAACAACTCGTGGGAATCAAGGACACAATGCAGCTGTACGCCTCCACGTTCAGGGCTCATTCTCCTCGTCTCGCCCTGAGGCCGTGAACAGAGAGGGCGCGTCAAACGACCGACCGGCTGCAAAGTTCTCAGACAAGACTCTCGCAACGGAAGAGACGATACAGCAATGCGACGGGTTCAAGCTCAAATGCATCTTGACGGAAAATTATACCTCCATGTATAGCCACACTGACCCTTCTTTTTAGCGAGCTCAGTTGAGTCTCCTGCCTCTCACGACAGACCTCGGAGGTGTAGATGGGGATCTCGTGTGGAGGGTCATCAGTAACAGGCAATCACCCTGACCCTGGACAGGGCCTCTCCGATTTCAGCGCAGTGTGCAGGGAGACGCCGGAACTGTAACGCCGTCCCTCTGGCTTTGAACACCGTGTCTCAAGCGATCTGGACTGACCGGAGAGAACCCACCACCGCCCGAGACCCTGAGTCCCCTGTCCCCCCTTGCCTGTCAAGTGCAAATGTGCAAACGTTCCGGCTCCTCTGATGGTCCGGGTTGCTCGACCTATGCTGAACACGCTTTGTTCGATTTGCTGCACTCAACGAAACACTGCCAACCCAGGTTGCAGTTATCGATCCCAAGCAACCCAAACAACAACCCATCTCATTGGCCGTGTTCGATTTACGAACCAGAAGGAACTGCAACCAGAAAATCCTGTCTCTTGATTGGTTCTGGCATGTTGCCAACCAATAGGCAATGAGAATTTTCTGGTTGCGGTTCCTAAATCAAACACGGCCATTGGCAAGTTGCTGTAAATCGATCCACGTTGTCCAAAATCCGTTTTATTTGCACCAACCCGGGTTGCCAGATCACTTAAATCAAACGGTCCCACTGACTCCAGCAAGAGAAGCCCACGTCCCACCCGCAAGGACGGCGCTGCAGCCCCAGAGCGCGGACCGCCGTGTGAAACGCGATCCCTGCGCCCACACCGAGGGGTATGATTGAGCCTGTGGGACGCTGATTGAGTTATTTTAGCCTGTCGCTCCGGATTAGTACATCACGTATCTCTTACAATGGACACACCTGACGGAGGGGCGGACCCAGCGTTCAGTCGAAGGGGCCAAGTTCCTGTTCAAACAGTTCTTATGAGAGAAAGGCAGACCTGTATTTGTGTCCTTGAGAATCCGGGCGCTTGTCTGACAAGAACTCTTGTGCACGTGAACATTCCAAAATGTTTCTGCGGAACGGATCACATGATCGATCAGCGTGATCGTGTTCAACGGCGACGTCGCGACGACGTTCAATTCACAGAGACGAAAGAACTTTTTTGCATCGATCGAACTCATGTCCAAAGCTCTGCACGAAATGTGAGCGTGAAAGGGAATTCCTTAATCGCACCGCACATCCCTCCCCAAATCTCCATTTCCTCCAGCGAAAAAGTTTTTCCATTTGCCTGAACTTTTTATTCTCACATCCCCTTTGTGGAAAGTTTTATGATTTGTGTACATTGGACTTGTAGCATCTCGGGACAATGGGGCGGATACAGTGAACACGATCGCTCCGATAGCGCCCGACAGCACCGCGCGGATCCACCGTGCGCTCCAGAGGGGCCCGACCCTCACAATGGGTGTGGGCATCAAACTGAAAACAGGAACTGAGGAAAGTGAACCTGTGGATGGCAGTGTACCAGGTGGGGGCTTTTTCGCGGGGGGGGGGGAGGCTCCCTTGAATCCGTCCCCACACTCCCCTCTGCTCAGTCGTCCTCAATCACTCAGAGATCAGCCCGGGGCTAAGCGCTGTTTTCGGCTCAGCCGTTTTGTCGTCTTTCTCTGTGGTACAATTGTAGTGTCGGTGGCAGGTTAATCATGACTGAAGCGCTGCTGAGCATTGCCCCGAGAGGATAGCGCGAAATTGTCTGTTTTTTCTTTGCTGAAATCACAGGTGGATTCGAGAGAAAATTTCGCGCAACTTTTGAACGCGTTGTTGTATAGCCTTGGGTGTTGAACACGCTGAAAGTGATGATTGCATTGCTGTGGGCCGTTGTGCAGTCCACAAGACTCACCCAAACTTGCTTGCTTGTTTGGTGGTTTCTGTAACAGACAGGGACACAACACTTTCGACGACCACATTTGTTGCTTCAAACGTTGATTGATTAGGGCAGTCTTGACTGCATAACTTGCATATTTTTCAACCTCAACAGCAAATGAGATAATCGAAGATGGTGGGATTTTCTGACAAAGCCACACATCGTGAGAGAGAGGCTCGTAAATTGAAACGTAAGAGCGTCAACTGTCTGCTGTGCACAAATCGAGGTGCAGCGTGATGTTGGAGAGGGACGGATCCAAGAGCTTCAGCCACAGTGGTACCTTTCAGCCGGACAATGGAGGAAATTTGACTTTGCCCCGACTCGACTTTTTCCGTCCCTTGCTTTCCGTGTAAAAGCCTGGCCCTGCTTCAAACCCGGCCCCGCCCCCCCCCCATAAAAAAAAGAAAAAGATCCTGCCCTCCCCAAACCTACCCGTCCTCCAAACAACCATACAAAATACCCTGCCACACTACGAAACCTGTTCGCACCTCAACTGCAGATGCCCCTGAGCCTTGTCTCGATCCCAAACTGAGCCTGTTCCAAAACCAGCTCTGTCTCAAACTGCCCCCTCCCAAACCCTGACCCACCCCAAAAACCCTGCCCCAAACCTTGTTTCCAACCCAACCCTGTCCTTGAAGGAGCTGGGAACAAGAAGGATGCTGCTTCCCGCCCGGCAAAAGGTGCCCACGCCACCACTGGGACTTCAGCAGGTCCCGAGGCCTGTGAGCTGGGATCCCCAACCCTGGAAATAAATCGTCCGCCCCCTTTGCTTCCGACAAGCAAAATTATTCAATGTTGGAGTTCCTACACCCTTCTGACCCTGGATCCGCCCGGGACAATTCATTTTCTGCCGACACCTGCTGCTCGTGATTTAAACTCATGAAACCTACAACCTTTTCACAGTCGGTGTCTCTTCACAGTGGCAGATGGGCCAAATGGGGGAATGTGTCAATAGCTGCAGGGCGGCACCAGGGGGTCTCAGAAATCCCCACGAAAACTCCCCACCAACAGAAAGCGCAAGTGCAGGACTGCCCACACCCAGGAACACCTTCTCTGATGTGCCCGGTTGGACACAAATCGAAGCCTGGGTCCCATCTTAAGTTGGGTCCGATATTCAAGAGATGAAAGAATGTTATGGGGGATTTTAGCTCCATCCTCACCGACCGTATTCACACTGGTTTGACGCGCCTTGTGTTGCGTTTCCGTCGGCGCCACGTCGTGAACCCAGTGGTCTACAACGCGATGGGGTGGTCGTCTGTTTTCTCGTGTTTTTCGGAGCGTGGTGTGTTTTTCAGTCACATCACGATGAAGTCGAAGTCCACACGGCCTGCTGCTTAACAAATCGACTTTTTATTCATGTCACGAAGGTCGACAGGTGCACAACATGTCAATCTGCAAATTCAATGCTCAGTTTGACTTTCTTGACTTTTTTGACTGCAGACAACTGCCCCCAAACAGAGTACACAAACTGTTTGAACCACATTTGTGAGAGTCCTTCGGATACTTCTTTGTACACAACAAATCAAAACTCGCAATGTCATCATCGATGTCGAACTCTTTTGGTTGCTTTGACAGTGGCACAAGTTGGTTCTTGGGACCAGGGCACAGAACAGCCATTTCTGCTTCTTTCATCAAGGAATCAGATGTTCTCTTGTACGACCGAACAGCATCACTTTTGTGCCCTGTTTTCTCTTTTATGAGTTGCTCCTCGATTCTGCCCTCAAACATGCGCATTGCTGCCGTCACTCTCAGACTGTGGTTAGAATAGTTCCCTGTTTTGCCTGCTTGTTTCATGAGATTGGAAACACACTTGGAGATGGAGTTTATGCCTAAAGGTTTGTCACAGTACCACTGTCTTGGAGTGCGCTTTCCCTCCACCAAACCATATTTGTAGAGTGCATCAGACTTAGGTTCAGTCGGGCACAAACTCACATACTTTTGATAGAGTCTGACAAGATCTCTTTGCGGATTCGGGTTTCCAAAAGCCTTCACAACTTTAGGACTCATTTTGCGACCGGAGAGTCCACCCTGATTGGTCTTTGTCACAATGTCCTCGGTGTACAGGAGAAACTTTCTGCCCGATTTCTCACTGGTTTTGACAACTATTTGTGGATTGAAATATGGGTTTCTCAAAGTGCGATGTTCTTTGCCCCCCCGGAATGCAAATGTCAGGCCGACCAGGTACATGACAGTGTTTCTGAGAGTGTCTGGAGACTCCTCACCCAAGATACTGAAATCCCACATTTCTTCTTCGTCAGTGATTGAAATTGGCTCGGAACGTTTCACTTTTTGTGCAATTCTAGCCATCGATCGACGCTTCATTATGTTGTCAACAGTCTTTCGTACTGACAGAAAATTCTTGTCATCCAGAAGTCTCCAACTGCGCCCTTTCTTTTCCAAAAACAACTGCATCATGATGATGATGGAGTACAGTGTTTGGAGGATAGTCTACTCCATCAGCCCTCTTGATTTCATTGATGAAAGTGGGAAGAACATGCGCAAGAACTTCTGGATCCAAGTCATCTCTGTCGATGTCATACCAAGCAATTTCCCCTTCGCCCATCCCCTCATGAATCCTGTTCTGACGCCATGATCGAAACAAATTTACAGCCCAATTTATCTTGCGGTCTGTTGATTTGGCAAAACTCTTACCAGCCAATTCTTGAAGGTCTTCCTTCGATGTTGGTTCCTTGAAACGGGCAGGTCGATCGGACTTCGCAACTGTCTTTGGTGGGCAGCGGAAAACAGGTGAATCTGGTGGACTGTCATTCAGAACATCCACAGAGTCATCTTCGTCGGAGCTGTCACTTGACGAGGCATACGGCACTAGTCCACTGTTGTTGACAAACTTCCTGTTGCACCTTTTCGTTCCTGCACAGGACACCACAAGATGTTCTTCTTGGCTGCCTTGTGTCAAATTCTTGAAGACATTGTCCAAGTCCGAAGTGCTCAAATTGTCGTCGACTTCACCGCGTTGCATTGAGACCACCACGTCCACACTGGAAACAAATCATGAACATAAGTCATCTTTGACAACTCATTTTCATGCCGAAAGAACACTTCAAATTCTCTGTAAATCCTTGTTCATTGAGGTAGAATGACATATTGTTTCTGAAAGAAAAGATAGTGCAAGAAATGTACTCACTCTCCTGAAGGGTCGAAGTCGAAAGATGAAATGGTCTGGTCGAACACGCTCATTCCCGTACTGATTCCATC
>JAAUXT010105011.1_pt1 | contig 13548 bp, 14 predicted proteins | sample 7278171 | NCBI WGS metagenome assembly JAAUXT01 (sample SAMN14350112, study PRJNA611818) | marine sediment metagenome | isolation source: surface marine sediment (1.8m) | place: French Polynesia: Moorea | collected 2018-08 | reverse complement strand
TGTAATTTCATATGTCATTTTTTCATCATCAGAGCAGAAGAAAAAAATGATACCATATGCAACATGTAAAGCACCCCTAAGGGTGTCTGCACCCACTGTGATTCCAGTCTATGATCACTGGAACAGGGGTAAAACGGAGGTTTTGTCCACCCAAGACGGACGGACGCAGATACAGGGGCAAACCAATATCAGCTCCGCTAACGCGGCTGATAAAAAACGAATTCAAACAGTTTGGAAGATCTTTGGACACCCTCTGTGCGCGGGTAAGTTTTGGGTCTGTCTCACAAACGATCACAATCACTACAAAACGACGAGCGCAAACGTAAACAGACTCAAAATTTGTCTGGATGTGACACAGACGGAGACCGACGCGAGTTTGCCTGGAGGCCTCGTACATTCTGCATGGTGTGTTGGTGTGTGATTCTGTTGTTGGTCTTGATCAACCGTCGTCAAAACAACGCCGAGTCCGTGCCTTCTCCACAGCGACTTAGCGACTTATCTGTGCAGATTCTCTTGCACAGAGATCGATCCGATCCGAAGGGATAAAGACATCACACAGGATGTTTTACATGAATCAAGCGATATCGATAGGCCAATATCAAAGCTCGACTGGCTGCTGGGGAGTCGATAATATGAGGAAGGAAGCTCCTGATCTACTTCTCCGATCTGCTTTGGGTTTGGTGGGGAACTCCGAGCAAACTCTCCTTGTCTGAAAGTGCTTTGCGATTTGATTCAAACAAATCGCTGTTTCACATTTCTCAAAATAGCCCTTTGAACACAGCTGAACTTGCCGACAACCTTGGTTGGGAATGTGAACAGAACGCACGAAAGGATCTGCAGAACGTCGTTTTCTGATACACGCCATCATTAGTGAACCAAGGCCCACATCTGCAACAGTTCGCATGCGACAACACGATGAACTGACCGATCCCACTCACAGTGTAGAGACACCTCTTCCCGTGTCCCTCGGGTGTCTTTCCGATCTATCGAATACTATCTGACTCATCAAGCGTTTATCTCGTCGCACACACAAAGTCGACTGAGGTTGGCGGGAGTGAACGTCACCATCCTGTTGTCAACGCACTCATCGCGAGGAAACGCACGATCCTCCTTTGCACCACAGATGGATCACAAGAAAGTCCCTGCAGAGCTCATCCTCGTTTGTGTGTAGTTCTCGGAGGTCACCGAAGTACCTCCTGTGCTCTGTGCAGTTTTGTGAACCTGCCCTCAACCACATTGGTAACGGGCAGAGAGGTGTTCGGTTTGCTGCTTTGGACTGGACTCAACGCAAAGTTCCTCACTCGCCTGACTGCTGAGCTCTAGAGATTCAGTGACGCCGAGGCATATCCGCTGATTTCTCTGTGTGATTCCCGCATTTTCTGCTTTTTGCTCCTTCTGTCCCAAATGAACCATTTCTCTCCTCAGTGGAAGATGAAATGTTGGAAGCGGAGAGAAGCCCAAAAAGTCACAGAACGCTCTTCAAATTCATCTTGCGCACAAACATTCCCAGCAGGACTTGAAAGGAGAGTTTTTGCGACAGGAAGAACAATAACACATTCTGACAAAAAATATTTCGGGGCTGTACACAAGAGCACCTGCATGGCAGTGTTTTTCTCAGTGCTGTGCAGAATACGCACCAACAAAAATATGAACAAAATTGCAACAAGTTGTTTCTCTCGGGATTGAATTGCAAAAAATGGGTCAAAATGTGCAGTTCCGTGAATGATCACGAATTCTTGAGTCTACAAAACCCTCGAGGATTGAAGCACACGTGTTTCTTGGGCTCTCAATCACACGGCATCTCAGCTGATTACCGCGGTATCCTCGGAACCAGGTCCCCATGAGGAATGAGTACGCCAGCACAATGCGCGAAGAAGGAAAAACTGTGGAAAATTACGAACATATACTGCTTGCGCCATCGTGCAGCAATGCGAATGTGTCAATGAAGTGGTAACAAAATTGAACTTGGATTTTTTGAGGGCGGGCGCAATATCTCCAGCTGCTCATCTTTGCCAAAGGTGGGGTCAACGAACGAGAAAACCAATCTCACCAAGTTTCCCGAATTCAGGCCAAAGCACCAAGAAAATCCATGGACTTCTCTCGGTCAGCAATTCCCAAATGACACAAAGAACTTGACTGTAGAATCATTCGAACCGGGAACTTGTTGCTCTTTGTGAAATTGTCTTTCTCATATCCAGCCTTACTTTTCTGAGAGGCAATACTTCCACCCACCCCACCCACAGATTCTGAAAGAAATCTTACAAGTTGGTTCATCCTGGCGGGGAGCTTCCAGTGATTTTAGGCTGTGGGTGATACCCCCTTTCCTTTACAACTGGCGTTTCCACATCTTGATTGATTCGAACAGAAGAGAACCAAAGTGGTTTTTCAATGCAAATCGTTTCTTGAAACTTTTTGACGCTCGCTTCACCAATCTACACCGTGGCAACCATGAATCACAACTTCGTCGAGTGTCAGCTTGATAGCCGGCAAAGGACTCCGTGGGCCTGTCCCACAAGTTCACTCAATCAACCCAAACCAAAGTCAAGGGACTTGTTGCACGACAAGTTGTTTTTGAACTCCCCAAGTCGTCAGCACCATCACTGTGAACATCAATGTCTCAACATAAGAGACTCGAGTTGGCTTTGATGCCACCTTATCGGCGCGCAGCACAAACCCAAAGCGGAATCTTGTGACAAGAAGCCTCTCAATCATCTCTGAGTCTCACGGTGCAGATATTTATGTCGGGGTCAATGTTCAACAAGTCGACTTGAACAGCGGCTACAGCGCCAGAAAACTATGGTGCTGAAACCCTCACCACCACCAAAGTTCGTTCGTTTGGCCACATGCCCTTTTGAAACAAGAGCGCTGTTCCTCAACTGTCCCACAGTTAGCCAACCCCTGTCTTCTTCACCTGTCTGGGCAGAGCGGGGAGGGGTCACCGTTGTCTGGAGCGACCAGACACCCTCTTGGCCGGTCCTTGTTCGCGTGTCGGGGGTGGTAGGGGAACATTGACACTTTCTCTGGATATGTCCTCATGTTCTTGGAGACAAGGACATCTTGTCCAAGATGCAAGGACACTGACCTTCCCTTGTCCTCATGTTCAAGGGGATGGGCGTCATGCAGATACTCTTGTCTCGGAAGTTTCCTTTCACCAAGGACACAGGGACACCCTGTCCAGGACACAAGGAGGTCCCACAGAAAAGGTGTTCGCCTGACCGCTCGCCAGATCATAATCTACACACACACACACACACACACACACACACACACACACACACGCATACACACACACATCCAAGCAGCTGCAATTGTAAAATTTCTTTCTCTGCTTTGTCCAAACTGAAAACGGCGCCAAGTCCAAACACCTCTCCTGAGTGCGGTTCATGTGAGCGAGCACAGTGTTGCACCAAAAGCCACCACACAAAGTTTCTGGAATTTCTTGTCGACAGCTTATGTTCAATCTGGAATCAGGACTGCGGCGGATGGCTCTGAGGGACAAGTTTGTGTGATTATGAATCTATAATTGGTTCAGGACTCCTCTGTACACACATTAGACATCAATAAATAATGGATAATTTAATGGAAGCGTGTTTGAAGCATATGTGTCGCTCGGGGACAGGGGCGCATTGCATTCATGTTCATTAAGAGCGTTTCATTCCGTATCAGGTGTCTTTTATCTTTCTCCATTTCACCATTTCAATGGCTGTTTCGTCTTCACTCCTTTGTTCAGAAGTTCCATTGTCATCAAGCTGCCTTGTGAAGTTGCAATTTTGCAAAATTATTTTTGACGTCTGTGGAAAACGACGGTGAATCACGACATACGTGTCCCTTTTCCCTGCTGGTTTCGTGAAACATGCAACAAACAGCAGATGCGTTGGCAATTGCGTGGCATTTTGACAGAAAGTGATAACGCATTTCAGCTCTATCGATTTTAACCTCGCAATTTCTTTGCCCCAGGCTGAGAGTCCTGCCCATCGTGACGGGGGCAGCACCGAGCGGCGTGAGCGGGAGAGAAGACTGCACTTACTTCCACATCTCGGAGTACTTGTAGATGTAGGAGACGCAACGCGGCGGGTCCACTGGATCGAGCTGGTCAAACTTGGCCAAGGCGCCGGGCAGACCGTACAGCACGAAGTACTGAAAAGCACAACAGCATCAAGAGTCACTCGTTTCAATTGAAAGTGCATCCACTCTGGGTGATCGCAAACAAAACAGTACATTTTCACTGATATTGTGTGACTGGACAGAGGGATTTCGAAAAGCGTTCGTGGGTTCAGTCAAAAATGGTCAAAACAGTAAACATTGTGTTTCAGATGCCCAGACAGGTCAGACACACAAAACTGTCAGTACGAAGCAAAAGAGCAACAAGTGATATCACCAGTCACCCTTTTGACGAGTGGTGCTGTTACTTGCGACCAAAAGAGCTGGTAGTAACGTGCATTTGCAGATTGTTGGCAAGCTGCTGGACCAGAAACACAGAAGAGTCAAGAGTCGTCAGTTTTTACCTTGACCATGAAGAACTGGCCTGCGCCATACCCGACGCCCGCGAGCGCCCAGAGCGGCACGTGCCACAGCAGGCGCGGGTGCTTCATGAGCGCACTCTGGTAGAAGTAGTGCAGAGACAGTTCGATCACCACCGTCCACAGCAGGACGCGCGAGCAGCGCCACGTCAAGTCCTTCACGTCATCGAACGTGCGACGCCGCAACCGCGCGTTGAACTGGAAAACAAGAACAGCTCTGTTCATCCAAAATTGCAAGAAGTTTGCCAAACTGTGTGTCAAGTTGACGCAGGAAGTAAGAGCTTGCGTGTCTGTCACTCACAAGACCTTGACACAAAACTAAGAATCCCGCGCAGCGGATCCCTCACCGGAAGTGGTTCCCTCACCGGGTCGCTGGACTCCCAACACAGGGCGACGGAGCACAGCATGGTCAGTTGGCAGTGAATCGTTTTTGCAATGATGCGGTGCACACAACACAACAACAAAACAACGCTGCGTTCTGGGTCTTGGAACACAGTGCCAAGCAAGATGACTCCACGTTGACCATGGTGTGTCAGAAACATGTGACAACTGAAAGAGAACTGACAAATTACTTTCGCCTCCAAAGGAGTGGAGAACACAGAGTCAGAGGATCAAACCTAAGATGAGCGAGATCATGTCACGGTCAACACCTGGATGAGTGAAGCCACACGCCACACCCTTCAGTGCACATTCCGGGTTCTTTCCTGCATTTGTGAAGGCTGCATTGAATTGCATTTTGTTTGATTGACATCCTTCACATCTTTTCACGTTGTCTCACATCCAGAACCCGTCAAACAAAGACGCGTGGAACCTGTGCAGGAGCCTGCGCTCGCCGAAACCAACACAGCTGATACATGGTCCCGTTGTGGCGCACGCAGCAAGCGCACCGTCAAAGGTCATCTGTCCACAGCCGACCAAGAAGTTGCTCTCAAAGGAATTTCCTTTAATTTCGTGTGATGGTGAGGTGGGAACACCGTTGGTCCCATTCATTTGGCAAATGCCTGCGCAGTGTGGTCCCGTACGTGAGACGCACAGGTGCAAAACACGCACCCCAACAAGCCCCTATTTTCTGGTACGAGTCATGTTGACAAGTTCGTAGACACGTACTGACCAAGACTGAAGAAGTTTTAAAATTAAAAGTGAGCGGGGAGATTTCAAGAAGTGGACCCAAAGGCATTTGTGTTGAAACTGCTGCGTTTTCCACATCAAAACACCTCAAAACACAACAATGCACACGCCGAAACCTTCGAGGTGACTTTCAGGCATCAGAAGGTGCGCAATATACTTGAAAGTGCACGTCTTTTCACGTGTCAATCTGCCAGTGCTGAAAAGCTGACAAAAGACGTTGAAAGCAGCCAATCTGGCGTGCTGCACTCGGAAAGTAAAGCGTCTTGACATTCTGATTCACAGAGCCGATGAAAGCGGGCTGAGCACGGCAGATCTGTCACCACGGCAAAGTGTCCCTTACGTACCAAGTAGAGCTCAGCACGAACTTGGCCGCTACAACAAAGTTCACTGAAAATTTGAACCAAAGGTCAGTCTGCTTGGCCACTCTTCAGAAAATCGTGCGACATGAAGAAAGGCGGTGTCAGCTTTCTCACGAGCGGTACGGTCAACAGTGAGTGATTTTTCCACACCGAAGCTGGAAAATTCACGCGCCTTCACTCTGGTCGGAACAGTTACGAGTAGTTGTGCCACGAAAAATTTAAAGATGTGCTAGGATAATTCCAGTTGAACGAATTTGAAGGGGCGCCCACACAAACGTGGCCAAATTTTGTACGACAAACAAGAAAATGAGCGAAAAAGGTGAAAGAACTTCACTTCAGGCTCTGTCAGTGTTCTGACTCTGCATTCCATGTTACGTTTCAACTCAGCAAATCAAGCGCTCACTTTTCTCAACAATAATCTTTGCTTCACATGTGAACCTTCAAAAAACACCCGACTGAAGCTGGTCAAATCCTAACGCCTTCGTGTACGATCAGACCGTTCGGTCTACAGGTGTTTTGTTTCACCGAGAACGGGTCAAGCTGAGACGTGGAGACGTGACTGTCAATCTGTAAACAACGAGAGACCACACAGAGCTCAGTCAGTCCAATCTTGCGTCATTTTGCTCTTTCCATTTCCTCAAAGTATGACTGAGTTCACGACACTGTGGCGAACTCGCAGTCATTAATTCTCACAATGACAGGGGTGTGCCGCCTTGTTTGTCCAGCGTGCGCCACCACAAGTCTCTGCACGCATCATCTTCAGTTGATGCCCCCCTTGGTGTCGGAAAGGCTGGGGAAGTGAAGGGACGGTTCCGTTTGGTGAGTTGGCTTCCTGTGTTCGACCTTGTGTCGGTCAGGTGATGATCAGACACATGCAGTTCTTCCTGCAAAGTTTCAGAACCTCAAGATGCAATTGCACCACCTGCATGACACATGCGGAAATACCCACATATTGAACGGTGCAAGTTCATCTCAGCAGTAAACAACCTTTGAAGTGAATGTTGTTCTGCCTCCCCGTCCTCCACCTCGTCTCCCTGTGTCCTCTCGGTTCTTTACAAGTCAAGGTCGCACGCGATAATGAAACAGCCAAAGCGCTTTTCAAGTTCTGACTCACGAAGCGGTACCATTGCACAGTCAGCTGAATGTGAAACGGCACGGTTCTGACTGCACCCCGTGATGCGGTGGCGCTGCGCCCGACAGACTACGGAACCACGTCGCAGCGACGAAACTCAGTCCACGCACAAGCCACAACGCTCGTAGTTGTTCAACAATAACCTGCAGCTTGACAATGATTTGGAAAAGAACCACGCTTTTGAAACTTGTTTCTTACGATTGTTCAAGACTCTGATGAAAAAAAAGAGAACAAGAACACAAAGTGCCCAGACGCAGGTTGGAAATGCACGAGGCGCGCACACAAAAACAGGCGACCACATTGGATTCGAAATGATTCGAATCTCACTTTTTGTGGGTGGTGCGGTTCAGGCAGCTGTTTTCGTTCACAGACTGTCCACTTAAGTCGTGTGACAGCAAGCATGCTTGTGCGTGGAACACCTGCCTTTTTGCGTGGTTTGTGTAAGAAAACAGATCCCACAGGAGTTTCCACCGGGGGACGAGATGTACTTGGCGGGATGAGGTTCGTGGCGTGTCTTTACAACAAATTCTTGAATGGACTTCCATCTCCAGAGGTGGGGCAGGTCTTGTTGGTTGCCTTCCCGAGAAACATTCACAACAATTTCAAAGTGAAACTTTTATCAGAGGGGTACCTGCACAGGGAAAAGGGCGGTCTTCGCGCCAGGGAGGGGTCCTTTAGGTTTGCACCACCAAGTTCAATGTTTTTGAAGAAAAGGGAAAAACCCTTCCATGGATTTCAAACAAATATCCACCTGCCTTGGGTAGAAACCTCTCTGCCCTGAAGTCGGGCTCTCAACTGCGTTCACGAAATGTCCCTGCAGTGACCGAGAGGATCCCTGAGAAAAGGTCCTCACATCACGCATTGATTGAAATCAAAGAAGCGTTTCTGATTTGACTGACAACTGTAGTGATATCACATACGAACAGGTTGGTATCTCAGGAGAGACTGTCCCCGGGGACAGGAACCTCCATATTTATTATGTACAGAAGCAACATCTGGTGAATGGTTCTAATATTTAGGACTGGTATGTCACACCATACTCCTCCTCTACTAGGGGGTGTTGGCATCAACAGAAAATTTTTAATATTCTGAATATTTTTATAACAATTAATTAGATAGAAGATAGATGAATAATAGCACAATATCACTGTTTTGCTGGCTTTAGCCTGCATCCCTCCCCCCTATGGGGGTGTCACAGGATTATGTGATCAGGGTTTTGGTGCTCTTTTTATTTCAATATGGCTGACTAGGACCAGGCTCAGAAACTTTTGGAAAAGGAAGCATTCTCTTGTCTAAGGCAATCCATAACCAGATTTCTCATGGAATATCAATCCAAAATGGGTGTGGTCACCACACACCCTGGGGCCATCCAGGCATGTGTTGGACACTTTAATTTGGGCCCAGTAGACAACCAATGTCTGAGGAGTTTGATTGTCCAAATCGCAACCAGTGTCGTGCAGGGAACCTTCCGTTTCTAAGGTTCGTGGTTCTCAGCTCAAGTCACACCACAAACAGCAACACGTGTCGCTGCGTGAATGAACAGCTTCCTGACGAGTAGAACTCCCATCGCTGTCCTTCGCGTCGATTGGCAACAACGCGACAATGACTCCCAGTTTGCTTGCAGCCGCAAAAACGTAAAGTGGACACAATAACAAGGTCAGCTTTAATCTCACTTTCAACCTGGGGATCATAAAGACGCAGACAACAAAGGAAAACTTGTTGGCATGGTTGACACACAAGTTTGTGACAAATAAAACACCTGTCCGTAAATTTCTGTCTTGGGTCTCAAAGAAGGTTTCGAAGACAGAGAGATGAAACAGAACCGACCTGTTTGTAGAACTCGTCGTACGTAGTAAGGGGTCCAGTGACGTAGTATGGCAGGTAGAGGCAATAGGACAGCATGTCGAGCAGCGAGTACTGCACCACGATCTCAGGCTCGGGCTCCTGCTCTTCCTGTCCTGCCGCGCTCTGCTCAACACCATCACCAGCGCCGCCTTTCTCCTCGGAGCCTTCCGACTTCTCACTTTCAGCGGCTTCACTTTGTTTGTCACCCTCTTTCTCGGGCTTATCGTCCTCCGTTTGGTCCTTTTCCTCATCTTTATCTTCCTTCTTTTGTTCCAAGTCTTTTTTGACCACCTGGGGCACATTGACACGTTTTCGAGTTTCTGTCTCCTTTTCCACCGGAGGTTCTTGGATGGTCGGAATGTCCTCAGCAGGCTTGGACGTCAAGGCACTTGGGTCACCCTCCCCACTGCCCTGGGACGTTACTTCTTTGGGGACGTCAGGTTGGTTGGCTGCAGCTGCGGCATCAAGTGCACGTTGCTTCTTCGCACTGATCCAGTCGAGACAGAAGCTGGTGTAGCGTAGGTTCAGCAAAGATATCGTCAGCACGAACACATAGAACAGGTCCTCATCAAAACCCACAAGTCGCTTCTGCAATGAGCAAAAGCACAACACCGTACAGTTCCGTGTCTCAGACGCACGAGTGCATTAGAGACCCTCTCCAATATTTGTCTTCCATTAAAACAATGACAAACTCATGAACCTGCAGAAGACATACCCCTTCTTTGTTGCTCTCCTTTGGGGCAAAAAGGTGCGTAGGACCACACGGTATATCTACGCAACATTCCGGCACATAGTTAAGTGTTGTGTGTTGCTTACATGACAACTACCCAGGAGGACATGAAGCACTTCAGTTCACCTGTTGACACCAAACCCCCCAGAACCCATTTCCAATTATCATTGCAATTGAAATTTCCCCTGACGGACCCAAAACAAAGCAACTCAAGTGCGTGCGGCTACCAGCGGGTGGAAGGCGTAGTCTCCGTCGGGCGTGTACGGGTCGTAGTTGAGGACGCCGACGAGTCCGATAGACACGCCCCACACGAGCGCCACCGACCCGAGCCACGCCGCCGCCCACGCGACGACGCACGTCGCCACGGTGACGCCGAAGCATTTGGGTCCGAGCACCACCGTCAGCGCCACGGCGTGGTAAGCGAGGAACACGTACTTCCGGTGCTGAAAGGGACCAAGTCAGTCTTGTGATGTCGCAAAACACAGTGCGATAGTCATTGAAACTGTCCTCTGGAAACGCCAAATCAAGTGGGTTTTCATTCGCGTCTCAAAGAGTCAGCCGAGTTGCGGGTCAGACAAGAGCACCGAATTGGATGATACAGACACTCTGATACAAATGCACTCTCGTGTTCGAAACGAAGGCGATGTCACTCTTCGCTTTCAACATGTTACAGGGATATCCGGTGACTGACCTGGTTGTTCCACAGTCTGAGGATCTGGCTCAGCGCGACATGCACAACGAACAGTGGCCACATCTTGGTGAACCAGCCGCCCCAGAAAGTCCACTCGAAGTCAGACACATCCTGCGAGACACAAAAACACATCAAAGCTCTCAAGAGCACGTACCGGCACTTTGGGTGAATTTTGTTTCACAAACTTCGCTCGAGTCTTGTGCTGATGCAGCCATGCACAGCCACTCAATGCAACACAACTCTTTCGCTGCAGACCAAGAATCTAGTTTTCTGGGCATGGCCGTTGGTGATTCGAGTTCTGTGAGAGATTGCTTCACCTGGTATCGCCCGATGCCCCATCCGTATCCCATCGTGTCCTTGTGAAGTCGCTCCCCTCGCTCTGCCGTAAAGAAAAGTGATTTTGATTCAATTTGGCCAGATCAGGTGAAACTCCAAAAATCTTGTTCTCTTCATTTTACTGCTGACCCCAACTCAAACATGACTTCGGTGAAAGCCAACACACCACAGAACTGCATCGACAGACATGCTGCCATGTGAGACCAGACAATCCAGACTGAGGGCACAAAACACATGCATTCTTGCAACACAAAGCAAGACAAGACACAAGATCGTAGACTCTACAAAAGGAAAGGAGTCCAATATTCCACAGTAGTACGAGGTTACTTTCATATTCACCATCTTACTGAAACAGAATCTGTCAGATTCGATTTACTCACGTAGAAGTTTGCTGTCTGCGTGGTCAACGAAATGTGACAGGAAGAATGGTAAACGTCCTCAAACACATCATCTGCTCATTTGGTTGTTCTTCAACACAGACGTATATTTCGTCCGTGCCCATGGGCGTTCCTGACGCACATTGAGTTCTGTTCTCATCCTTGTGAGGTGGCGATATTCTCGCGTCACACAGTGATTCACTCGACCTGGAGTTCTTGGATCTCAAGCTTGTCTGCAATGAGGCTGTGTGTACTGACCTGCTGACAGTGTGAAGACAGCGTAGAGTGAGTAGAAAGCGGCGGCGCACCAGCCGAGCAGGTAGATGAGCGTCTCGAGCAGGGGGAGGCGCGCCGGCTGCCGCGCGTCGCCCTGCGGCACGAGCGTCACGAGCCGCCGCCCGGACTTCCTCCGCTCCGATTCTGCAGGGCAGAAACATTCTCGAGCTGAAATCTCCACAACAACGCCATCTTTCACAACGTTGGACGAAAATTGTCAATTCGAGTCCAGGACGAAGGCAGACTACGATAAACCTGTCACTGATCCACCCAAATGAAATGGAAGACTTGTCAACAGCTGTGAGGCAGCTCCTTCCCTCACCGTACTACAAATGCGACTCGGATGTTCCATCTTTACATCCTCCTTCACCCGTCTCGATTGCTCAGCTTGAGTCCAAACACAACTCACGCGTCATTTGGTCGACGTCGGCGTTGTCTTTGACGTCCTCGACGCCAATCGTCTCCTCCTCCGTGATATCGCTCAGCACGTCGCTACCACCGCCGGTCGCAGCCGACACAGCAGGATCCTTCACCGCGTTCGCTTCCGCCATCGCTGTGAGTCAACGTGTACAACAATGAAATGCAGGGTGCATCAGAAAGCGATGGACAGATGTTGTGTACTCTCCGAGGTTCAGGAATTCATAACCACCACAAGAACCGATCGTATCGTGTCACGAGAGCTGATGGTATCACTGAAACACGAGCTGTTTCACCAGCTCAAGCCTACGTGGAAATACTTCAGCACTTTGTCAGAATTCAGACGGTGTGTGTGTGTGTGTGTGTGTGTGTGTGTGTGTGTGTGTGTGTGTGTGTGTGTATGCGTGTGTGTTTGTTTGTTTGTCGTATTTGTTTGTCGTATTTGCCGCTCAACTGAGAACACCCGTCATAGAAGACATATGTCTTGCTTTCAAAGGCCACTTCGTCATTTGGATTTGCTCTTGTGGGTTTTTTTTTTCTGAAAAGTTCTTTCGTCGCAAACATGCGAGGAGGAGGCACTTGCCAAATTCTGTCCAAGGCGGGGGTCCGGGTGACAGTTGAACTGTGGCTGTCGCAACTTTCTGTCACCCAGAATCCCACTCTCCCTTGACAGGATCTTTTCCCACCCCGCTGAAAGACAACTCCTGGGCGTGCGTGAAGTGCTCGTGCCATCTGGACACCAAACACAAAATGTGGGTGATACCCAAACCCACCAAAAAAGTTTGGTTTCTGGAAAGCATCAAAAATTCTAAATCAGAGCACTTCGTCGACCGTTGCCAACAAAGTGTGAACATTTTGGCACGAATTTCACCCCACCATTGAAAAGTGAAAACTTGAACAAAGTGGATGTAGACACCCTGCGCCACAAGTTGTTGGCACCAGTTATGGTAAATCGCAAAAACTACAAGTGGAAAGAGACGAACTTTTACCTGCGCTGCCGCACCCAGCCCACTCACCGCCGGACTGCGAACTCGCATCACGGTCGCTTCGTGATCTGCCAACACTGCAACAACACAAATTTATGTGACATTGAAAAACGCTCATTTTGTCAGTGACCATCTTTCATTTTTCACCCAAAACACCTGTTGCATGCAAATCTCCAAATCTAAATTCCAATCTTTGATTCACCTTCACGATCTGCGCGGGATCTGAAAGGTGTTTGCAAGCATTTGCATTCCTGACAACAGAACCAGCTTCCAAAGGTATCAGGATTTTATCACAGCGTAGCTGCAGCTGCTTCGCGACATGAAACCTGGACCATCCACGTTGTTGGGAAGCGCCAATCACGGCTGGTCAGCGCATTGAATGGCTCGTGCACTCTCCAGTACGTTTTCAGTGCACAAGCGCGGGTCGCTACTCTTTTTGATCTTTTGACACACGACACCACTGTTGGCAGCTCCAAACGTAGCGTTTCTTTCCGTTGTCTATTGAGTAACAGCTGGTTCATTTGATGCAGACCAACACACTGATTTCACCAGAGATATGCCACCACGAGGTTCCACTGTCATTGAACCTCAATCATGACCATCTTCCACGATTGGTCTCAACCAAGGCCTCGGTACTCGATGAGGTGCGACGACCAGGAAGCGACTCGGTGCAAGCGTTTGAGACCACTCTCATTAATTTTTAACAAGAAGGCTACGCATAAAAAGCGTGTGGTCTATACGTTCGCAGTTC
>JAAUXT010008359.1_pt1 | contig 13548 bp, 13 predicted proteins | sample 7278171 | NCBI WGS metagenome assembly JAAUXT01 (sample SAMN14350112, study PRJNA611818) | marine sediment metagenome | isolation source: surface marine sediment (1.8m) | place: French Polynesia: Moorea | collected 2018-08 | reverse complement strand
CATCCCCCTCCCCCCACCCCCCCCCGCCCCCCCCCCCCGGCGTGCGGGGGGGGGGGCCCCCCCCCCACCAACATCCACTGGGACACCTGAATAAGCACGACGAGTCACAAAATGTCAAAGAAACTGGCAGTCATTTTGTGGACAAATGGGCGGGAGGGGGGCGAGTTCTGGACTGAGATTCGTTTCGTGGGACGGGGGGGGGGGGCGGACAGCAAAAAGTTATAATTTGGTCAAGGAGGATGGTAACTTGATGCACAACAGCAGAACGAACTGTTTTTGGCTTCAGAAAAACAGATAAATTTTCCTGGAAATTCCAAGGTTTTAAAGATCAAAATTTTGCGTGCGTGCGCACCAATGCGGGAACCCTGATGGCCGCTCCTGAGCGAGGACGCAACGTTCAGCGCGAAGGGTGAGTCACCCTCACCCTGATCATATCCACCTGCCACACTCATCTGTGCAGATGTGCGTCCTGCACATTCCTCACACTGAACCACCGGTGAGAAGGAACACCAGTGTGTTTTTCACGTGTGTTTGGGCGCTCTGTTCTTGGGTCGTTGACAGCGTCGCAGCGCTGCGTTGGCGCTGTTGTCAGGGCAACGTTGTTCCAGGACGCGTGCACCAGTCGTTGTTCTGGAGGTTCGAGAGGGGCTGAGTCATCCATCCATCCTCTCTGTGTCAAAATGTTGGGAGAGAAGTGCGCGAATCGTGTCTGTGCGTACAAGTTGGCTAATCAGACGCGGGCACCTTGATAAAAACCTGTTTGTTTTGATCACTGGCTCTCGAGGCGAAGAGGCTGTGTTTCCTCGAGCCAGATAGATCAGGTTCGGGAGGCAGGGAGTACGGCCTCGTCTGGAGCAGTGTCGCGTCCGGTGTCTCAGAAACGGAAGAATCAACGTCCAAAGTCAGAGAGAGGTGTCTTGCTTCTTGTTTTGGGGTTCAGACGTCTGATCCAGTCCAAACGACGAGTTCGCTTTGCAGTGTCAAAACCACTGCAGCGTCTGGCTACTACACCGCAGACAGAACCTACCTGCAGGGGTCTGGCACTTCCAGGGTCGGTGTCGAACCCTCGACCCACAGTCCCTGGAGACAAACGGTTCGGGAACTCACGTCTCGGTTGGCGTCGCTTTGCGTGGCCTGGGGTCTACTCCTCGATCTCTGAGTACATAAACAAGCGGAGAGCTTTGTGTAGCGGATTCAAGTGCAGTTCGTTCTCGAGTGTTTGTTTTCTTCCCGCCCTGCCCCGAAAAAGGGCGAAGCGATAAGATAGTGCGAGATATCGGTGCAAAACGAGTTGACCTCAAGTTGAAGATTTGACCTCAGTGCGAAAATGTTGAATCAACTTGACCTGTTTTTGTCCTCAAAAAAATGATAAGTTTTTGAGGAGAAATTGATGAGTTGGTTTGGACTTGTTCCTCCACTCCTCAGAACTTGCTGGGCAAGTGATAAAAAAAATTGTGACCTTGACGGAAAAATACTGGCGACGTCCAGATTTCTGATTGGGTCAAACGATTCTCCACGTCCACCAAACATGAGAGACCCGTGGAAAACAGAGGTTTTGATTGCTGTTCCCAGCACGAAGAAGTTTGCGGAGTTCTTTGTTGTTCCGCCAGGTCGGGAGTAGTCTGTGTGTTGTGGAACTGGCAGGGGTGTTGTGAGTAAGTAAGCACTTGCACTGTGGGTACCATGATTTAAACTTGAGTACGTACTACTCACTGAGGTGCCGTGTGGAAACTACTCACCTCAGCCGTGAGTTCCGAGGCAGGTCAGATTCAGGGGGGTTGGTTGGGCTCGTGAGATTTGGAGACAGCTCGTGGTTCGTGGGCTAGATAGAACTATGGGCCTCGAAGAAACCCTTGATGAGGGAACGCTCCCGAGCCCAGAGGCCTCACCACACACGATGGCGGACGAGGATGCGAGCGCGGGTTGAGTTGTGGCTTGAGAGTGCGTTGGCCGCTGCTGTGCAGAGCTGTCAGCAGAGGTGAAGCCAACATCCGGTACTGCGGGACGGAAATAGCGCAGATCTGGGTTAGTCAGCTGCCGCGCTGATCCGCAGCCGCCCAGGGCGAACCGAGGGCCCACACCCGCCCAGGGCGAACCGAGGGGGCGGGGGACCCACACCCGCCCAGGGCGAACTGAGGGGGCGGGGGACCCACACCCGCCCAGGACGAACCGAGGGGCGGGAGATTTGGGCAGCGTCCATGTCCAAGCGTGAGAAAGTTTCTGATTCCAACAGTTGATCAGGGTTGGCGGACGCTTCGTACGGGAACGCGTCACTCAGATTCAGACGATGTGAAACGACGCAAGGTTGTTTGGCGTGGCGAGGGGTTGTCGCCTGGGTGTAGCAAGTGGGTGGTTCGTCGCAATGACACCAGACGTACTTTCCTGGTTGAGTCGCTTGAGAGCGTTGTCGGCTCGTCTTTCATCAAGGAAAGTGTTTGTTTGGTGTTCACAAGATGCTGTGTATTGCAGTTGTGCGCACTGACCCACAGACCGGAACTGCGACCTCATCACGGCGAGGTGTGCGAACCAGCCACCAGGGGGCAGCGTTGTGCAGCGCCGCTCAAAATCTCCCTCATTTCATCGGGGGGATTTTTGTGCGCGCTCGAGCAGACTCTTCACGCAGACGTGACTAACGGCAGTGTTTTCCCTTTTGCTGGTGTTGCAGCAGCAGGAGCTGATGCTGGCGGGCCTGTCGGACGCGACGCAGGCGACGGTGGCGCCATCGCAGCCGGGCGGGGACGTCGATCCGTTTTTGGCGGGAAATAACGGAGAGTCGCACGCGCGCCAAAACTCGGCGGACAGCGGGCTCGGTGAGTCACGTGTTCTGTTCTTGTGGCGTTCGATTCTGTGTCTGCTGAGCAAGACAGTCCAGCTTGGCAGCGCGACGGCGTTCGAAACGGTTGTGCTGACGGCGTGCCCTGTGTGTTGTAGGCGGGATGGGCACGAGCTACAGTCTGCCGCGCACACCTGACGACATCCTCAGCAACGTGGATGAGATGGACAGTCAAGACACAGGTCAGTGTGTGTGTGTGTGTGTGTGTGTGTGTGTGTGTGTGTGTGTATGTGTGAGTGCGTGTGTACGTTTGTGCGTATGTGTATGTGCGTGTATGTTGTCTCACCTTCGTGGGGATGATGATGGTACGTGCGTGTGTGTGCGTGTGTGTGCACGTGACGTGTGTTCACGTGTGTGTGTGTGTGTGTGTGTGTGTTCTCGTTGTTGACCTGGTCTTGACGTGGATTAGCTGGCCTGCGACTGTGTTCCTTGCGTGCGTGCGTGCGTGCGTGTGTGTGCGTGCAACACATCGAAAGGACGACTGGTCTGTTGAGCGCAACACAAAGATTTCCTCCGTTGTGGCTGGTTGAACCAGTGTTCGCTTCAAATATGCGTTGTTCTGAGTTCACAAAGAACAATAGATCTGCGAAACTGCTTTCCGTTGAGCGAACGCTCTGGCGGTGGGAAGACGCTGTGAACGTCAGCGTCACGGCGGGATCCGGTGTCTCCCCCCAGCGGGCGCAGCTCAAGGCCCGCGCCGCGGAGCCGGGCAACCGCAGCCGCAGCCCTGCCGGGAGATGGGCAGGGGAGATCAGAGACGGAACTCGCGGCAGCAGCGGCGGCGGCGCAGATAACACATTAACCTTTAGACTTGGCTGGGATCGCACTGATGGTGAAGGAGATGGATGGGAGGGGCGGGCGCATACGGCCCGCGTTCGCTCCATCACACCCGAGTCCGTAAAATCCGTAAAATCTGGCGCTCAAAAGTTCAGCATCATTGGGATTTCGCTGCTGCCTCGGTGCTGAGTCCGTGTGGCGTAGAAGGAGAAGTTTGTGAGGCGGTGTGTTCTGGGCTGGGTTGATCTCCCCTCGTGGAATTTCAAGTGGAGTCGCAGATGGAACCCTGGGGCCCAGGGGCCGCTGTTCTGTGAGAACGTCCAGTCTGCACTGAGGACTGAAATCCGTAGCTTGTCTGCTGCAAAGAAAATGGAAAACAGTGCCGAGAAAGACATGGCAAAATTATTGCGATCCTGTGTTGGGAAGAGTCTTCTTCAATCAGCAGTTGTGTCTCGCTTCTTGTGAAGCCAAGTTACGCTCCCCGACACGTTGCTCCAGCTGCTGAGCAGCGAACCGCTCGTTTCTCTTCATCTCGCCTCAAATCGAGGAAAACTCGACGGCAATTGCGATGCGGGTAAATGTGAGAGGTCGGCTGACCGGATTGCACTGGAGGTGAGCGGAGGCGCGCGGTGTGTGATGTACGAGCTGACGAGCGAGAGCCTCATCTCCAGCTCCGTATCCATTGATAGTGCGTGGTAACTATCACCATGGTAACCATCACTTTGTTCCACTACTCTCCGCGAGCCATGTTTGGGGAAATTTTTGACCAAATTTGTTGACGTCATGACGTCGTAGGAATTGCGCAGACGCGGAAAGGAACTTTGGTGGGAAGGTCACGTGGACAGTTCAACAGCGGTTGAAATTTACCGTATTCACCCGAAAAAGGTTGCTCCCAAGCAAAGGCGCACCCAAACTTTTGCCTTCATTTTCTGCTTTTAGGTCACATTAAAAATTGTAGCAATCTCATACCCATAGAAAGACAACCCCCAACTTTTGACACTCAATTTTGGGACAGACAGGTGCGTCTTATACACGGGTGGATACGGTAACTCTTTGTTTTCAGCCATGGCGGCTGATACTGTTTCTACTGTTACTGTCTGACTGAGGCGTTCTATTAGGTGCGTCTGATACACGGGTGGGTACGGTAACCCTTTGTTTGACCTGTGTTTCCTCTCGCCCACAGCTCAGCGCATGGGGATGGAGATGTCGATGGACCTGAGCGGCACGCCCGCGCCCGGCGCCATGGACGTGGGCGGCGTGGGCGGGGGGCTGGGCGGAGAGGGCGGCGGCGACGGCACCACAGCCATGGACAGCGACTACCTCGAACCGAGCCTCCAGGTACGGTGTGTGTGTATGTGCGTGCGTGCGTGCGTGCGTGTGTGTGTACGTTTGCGCGGGAAAGCGGGCGGCGAATGGCAGGCAGTGAACGAGACATTGAGGAAGATGTCTCGGTGTGTGTGCGTGTGGGGAATGGGTGGGTTCAGTGAGCGGTTTGATGACCCGGTCGATGCGTCGGGCAGGGGCGTCGCCGGGTGGTCTGAGTGGCCCACACCCACGATCTGGATGATAAAGACCAGTGCGGGGCCGTTATCGTGCTGTGGCGACTGACGAGTTTTGATGCTGTTTCAGGAGGATATCACCAACGAGCTGATGAACCTGAGCGAAGCGACGCTCACGTGGTTGTAGATGTCGCCTCCGTCCCGCCCGCAGCACCGGCCCCGCGCTCCTCCGCGGGAGAACCACGCAGCAGCAGCAGCAGCAGGGGCAGCACGGCGGACCCAACTTCCGGTCCATCACTTCCGGTTTTCACGTCACGCGAAGCCGGTGGCAGCTGACTTGGGAGAGAGCCGAGAGGCGGTTGTCCCTGAGAGACGACGCCGGCGTTGTGATGTGTGTATGAACTTGGGGCGGCGGGGGGTGGAATTGTAACGCGTCTTTTGGGGAGTGAAGTCCGACAGCGAATGTTGAGCGAGAACGCGCTGGTTCTGCTCTATCGGGTTTGCTGCGGGTTGGGAGGGTCAGGTGTTTTGGCCGCCGATCTCAAGATACACACATCACATGCAAGTCAACTGCGACCGACTTCTCCGTGAACACACGTCGCTGAAAATGACGCACCTTTGTGCTTGGAGACTGAAGTTTTGTTCCAAGTTCTGGAAACACAAGGAGAAATTGGTGAAACTGACCAACCCCCGCCGTGCTGTCTCTCCGTCAGACTTGAATCTTCGGGCCAGTGGCTTGGGGCGATTGAAAGTTGTGACTGTACAAATATAAATATACGTTCCAAGCTCATTTTTGTACGAAGCTGTGTTTTGTACACGTGTTTTACACATGTATCATCTGCTGCATTATCGCTCAAACGGCGTGAGTTTGCCTCAACTCGACTTTTCTGCCGCGCCCTGTGGAGTTTCGGAAACGTCTCGTCAGAAGAAGAGATTTTTCGATTCCACAAGGCGCGGCGCAGACGTTTTCTTGTCGCAAGTTGGTGTTGTTTGGGAAAAGAAGTGATAACATTTTACACTGACGCGAGGAGATGAGCATCCAAAAAGCGCGCCATTTTTTCGCGGCAGAAATTCGGTGCGCTTTTCGGGGTGTCTCCTCTTGTGAATTGGATGAAACTTCGGATTCATTCAAATTTGTTGAACACTTGTAAAAACTACAAGAGGACGTTGTGATTTCTTTTTCTTTCCTGCGCATATTCTATTTACTCGCATTTCGTTACATTTCCAAAACGTTGACAGTTGCTATGGGAGCCAGAAGAGCTAAATCCGATTTTGTCGAATTCGGAGGGATGGAAAGGAACGAAATGACTTAAAAAAAGCAAATCAGGGATAAAATGAGAAAGTGTTTTCTACTTGGTATATCTTTTATACGCTTTGTATTCACTGTTGTAGCCTTGAATACGTGTTGGTTGGTTACACCCACTGCGACCTGGTGGAGAGAACACGAAGACGTAACTATGACAACAAAAAAAATCAACCTTTCTTGCCACTTTGACTGTGTATCTGTTGCAGCTCAGCAGCCACTGTTGTTAGTCATAGACTGAAAACTTGAGCGACTCAATTCAGTGGGTTTGGATTCCCGCACTTGACTGACAGACACGTCAAATTGAACGTCACAAAACTGAGGGAAGAGACGCTGCGATGTTTCTGACGTTCCCATGTCACTTGACACACCCCGCCGTTTGGTGCAAAGTTTGATTCCGCGCACACAGAACGAAGAGCGCGTTTTGCTTCCACGTCACCGCGTCTCGCGTCGTCAGCGTCACAAACGCTCCTCGTGACGTTCGTGACGCTGATGACGTGGACATGACGTGAAATCAAACACCGCGACTCTCACGTGATGTGTCTCCTTCAAACGTGACGATTTTTCAGGGTATGTGAACCATTGACTTGACCAGTTGACTAACTCACTAATTGCGTAGCATTTTTAGAAACAAATTCGAACAAGTGAATACAAAGTTTTTCTTGCACTTTCTCAGAATCTGATATGTGTCAGATGTGTTGCAAAAGACATGGAAAGAAATCACAACTGAAGGGTGGTGGTGAGGATGAATCACGTGAAACAAGTGTTCATGTCTTTTACAAGACGTTTGGAACAGTTTTGCTCAATTTTCCCAAACAAAAGAAACCAACTCTTGTGGCGAATATCCAGCCTCTGTTTGGCTGGGAGGTGGATCCTGTAAAACGATTTGCACCGAAGTGCCTGAATTTCACTGCTAAACTTTTGGTTTCGCGACACGTACCGCCAACACACACGCACACTCAACACTCACACGCACCTAACACGCACACACTTTTACACGCTTGCTGAGTCACGCATGACGTCGGTGAAAATTCAGACGTCAGTGTGACGTTTTACTTGACGTCAGCAAGCGCAATTCACACGAGAAATCTCGTTCGTTTCATCCCCAATTCGTGATAGCAAAACAAGTGTATCTTTGTATGCAGTTTTAGTATACATCGTGTACTATATTTTTATGGAAAGTGTTACATTTGTTATGTAGCTTTTTTATATTGCGAAAAGAAACTTCCTTCACGAAATATTGTAACATATCAGTTTGGCAACGATGAGACGGAGGCGTTGCCGGAGCAACGCAGTGTTTCCTCAAAACGTCGCACCTCAGAATGGAAACACTGGTTGCTGTGGCAACTTATCCCGTGGTGACGACGTCACATGTTTTGAACACATTTTGGGATGTTTTGACAATGTATTTGTATTGTGTTGCTCAGCTGATTGGGGCGTGTGTAGCCAACATATGTGCATACTTTTACACTGTTCCATGCACATATGATCCCAGAATGCGTTTGAACCATTTGATTGCGTCGTGAGCCATTTCTGTGTGAATATCTCAGCTATGACGTTGTTGATTGTTGAGATTTTGAAGTGCGTGAACGCATGCGCGTCCAGATTCAGCGCACTTACTTACGTGGTGCCTCAGCCTTGAATGACCATCCGATTGAAATGACTTCGAAAACACAGAAAATCGCAACTCTTATCATTTGCGCAAAAAAGTACAGAAGTTACAAGACTTGAAGAAGAAAGAAAGCACACATTCAAGACTGTACATAGTGCGCGTTGTACAAGGAATGTGTCGATATATTTTTTACTGATGTTCACTTTTACATGATCGGAAAGCACATTTGTAATCATGCGTGTGTTACTGCGACTTATCTTTTTTCTTTCTGTCTTTTTTTTCTTCAAAGTTTGTATTTTGCATTTTTACATGCTGTATGTATACAAAGTGTACGATAGTTAGCGACGCGCGCGTCAGCTGAGGGAGAAGTTTGTGTCAGTCTTCTGTGGAGGTCGGAACAGGAATGGTCACAGCTCCTGTTGTCTTGGGTCTCATTGCAAGAGACGAGTTTCACCAAAAGTGCCTTATGAAAAAGACGTTTTCAGTGTGTCAGTCGTTGGGTGGAGCGAGGGACGGCGGACACGTGTTCCGGACGAGTGCGGGTTCCACCAGAGCCTCACAGCGTGTGGTGACCTCGTGGCGACTGTGTTAACTTCCAAGTGCCTTGCTGTGTGTTTGACATTGATTTCAGCTTCTGTCGTCTGTTCGTGAAATTTCTGTTTGGGAGGTTGGGGAGGGGGTGGGGTTCAAAAGAAAAGACTGTCGGAGCAGTTGATTGTGCACGACACATTGGAAATGGCAGCAAAGGTTTCCGGTTTTATTTTATTTGCTCATTGTTTGTTTTCTTTGTGGTGGTTCCACGTTGGGTTGAAGTGTGCGCATGCGCATCAGAAGTGTTTGAGTGCCGTTTTCTGTGTATATCGGATGATCTCAGAATTCATAGCGCCGCTCGCAGTTGAGAATTCAGTGTTCCAAACATTTTGTATCGGACGTTTGCTGTTGGCCATTTTGTACGATATTGCTCTTGTGTGAGCGCTGGCTGGGTACGGACTTGGAAACGACACTGTGAGAACAGAGGAAGCTCTGCTTCAGATCGAGTCAGAGAGAGGAGAAAGTAGTTCCCCACTCCGTGCCCACGCCCGCGCTTAGCAGAGACTTTTCTACACTTCCCCGTCCCCGTGGAACTACTTTATTACGCGCCTGAGGTTGTTATCACTTGAGTGCTTCGTATTGTTTGAATCTATGATAAGAGTTTCTACTATTTATACACATGGACTCGGGGCAGTTGTTTTGCTCCTAAAACCCTGATGGATTTTGACAGTCAAGCATTCAGAATCGTCCGAATGGGAGTTTTGGCACGCTGATCTTTGATTTACAAAATTCACCCAGAAAAGAACTCGTCTGAAGGTCTGAAGATTTCACGATTTGTTTCCGGTAGAATCTGACGTTTCCTACAGGGACACGAGGATTTGTTTTGTTGGCCACAAAGGGTAAAAATCTGAACCACTTGGAAGCGAAATGTTCTCAGCGCTTTTTCCATGATTTTCCGATCGTCCGACCGACTTCACGCAGCTGAACTCTTGTTTTCAGTCAATGCTGCCTCACGCAACGCACGTTTGGTTTCTACAGTCTTCCAGCAGCAAGCCAGGAAATTTCACAGAAGCAAAATCACAGTCTTTCAGAAAGTTACCTGCTGTTTTTATTGTGCACTTTCCTTTGAAAAAATGTTTGAACAAATACTGCATACATTGAGCGAGTTGTGAGGGGATGAAACGCTGTACATACACAAACTTCCGCACGACGCAAGCGCCACCTGCTGAGCTCGGACCACGTGACGCATCACGTGACTCGTGCCTCCCTGTGAATAAAGCTTTCACTGTACAGTGTATGTCAGCAAATCGGTGCTCCGAAGGGCTGGGGCTCCGCGCAAGGCGATCACTGCAGAAACTTGCGATATCGTTCATGGTGCACGTGAAGCGGTCGCCTTGAGCGAAGTTTCCTGCCCACATCATTTCGTCCTGTACAGAATGTCGGTGGAGCTGGGCAAGTGGCGCTTGCTTGTCTTTCAAATCGCAGCAAAAATTCGGTTTTTCTTTTTCTGTGACGGTGACACACATCGTATCACAACGCAACACATCCACATCATGTTTCATCACATTTCGAGATACGTGAATCTTTGTAACTATGGATACCGTTCAGGTTACTGTCGTTTTACTTACAGGAAACAAAATAAAATATCTCGATAGACAAGCATTTGGTTGGAATGATTTGGCGCGCTGTGTGCGAGGAGTGACATGATCATGTGACTTGTCGATCACCTCCGAGAGTTCTTTGAACAGCAAGAGCTTTGGATTGCACACGTAGAGACTGGCTCTGGACTCCCACTTGAGGCGACAGATCGTTGGAGGCTAAGAACACATCGTCGACCGTGAGGGTCAGGACTATGAGCTGGGAGCGATTCTCATCGAATCTCCCAACCATCACACACGCCACCTTTCGGATGAATCTCGCCGGATGCTCCGCAGTACTGGGTGCTGCCCTCTGCAACACGCTCGCGAACCGCCCTTCCTCATTTGTCAGCAGATACGAAAAAAGTTCCACTTCCGGCACACAACTCCTCGTGATTTCTTCGCTCCGAGTTGGTCGTCTCTCCCCGATCCGCTCCGGTGATAGCTCCGCACGAGAACGACGGTGCGCACGCATGCGTGTCGTTCCGCGTCGTCACCGTTCAGCGCCCGAAGGTCTCTCGTCGATTTCACCCGCGCAAAGAAACCGAACGCGCCCAACACACACAACCGTCACTGTTCCGCGCACCTGGAGCTGAGCTGGGACGTTCGTTCATCTCCCGCGACGTTCAGTCACTGTTCGAGTCGTTCAGTTCATGAGAATCCTTCCGCACAGACTAGTGAGCAGGTCACACAGCGTTACGCCGTCCACTTCAGACACCTGAAAACAACGTACCACTGTAAAAACACGGACGACCAACTGGAGACTGTCCCTATCACACAAGGGTTCACAACTTTTTGCACGAGGGGTCACACGACATTGTGTGGCCTTTCGTACGAGGTGTTATCAATCATTGGTGAGAATCTCCAAGAGCTCACAACACCAACTGGTGGGGCCAGACCCACTTGATGGGACCAGATCCACCACACCAACTTGTGAGGCAAGATCCTTCGTCTACCAACTGCTGTCACCAGTGCAGAAATCTCACCACGTTTCGGACGCCCTTGGGCTGTCTCACTGACAGTTCCCTGGGGTTGTCTGCTCGACTCTCTGTAACTCACCTCGTGTCCTGGTGTGTACCCAGACACCGCACGCTGCAGTACCGCGCACCGCACGCCACGCACGTGTAGTTGGACGGGAAGCCGCACACTGCGCAGAATCGCCGCTCAGGGAACCGCGACGGCGGCACGCCCGCGCTCAGGTAGTTCGGCTCCGATTGGCTGGTCAGTTGCTGCAACAACCAATGGGAGAACAGCATTGTGTGCGGCAGTTCAGATTACTTTCTCTCGCTCGCAGTGCACATCCAAAGCTGATAACTGAGAGTTCCACTGTTGAGATACGATTCCGGAAGACCGTTGCAGGGGTGGGACTGGTACAGTGATCGTCTCGTGCAAGAAACTTTCTGAATGTTGCGAAGGATGGTATTCCAGCCGTCCATCCATTTCCGGCCTGTGTCGCGTGTTCAGAAGCATTGCCACCATAAACCTGTCACCAACGTGATGTGAATTCTAACGTTTGCTTGGTATCGCTCAGCCACAAAAATGAAGCGCAAATCTGTGTGTGCAAAACTGTCCCATCCTTCACAAAAACGCCCACCCTGTTGTGCAAAATTGTTGGCTCTGTGGGAAACCTCTCAAGAGGTCAAGGGACGTCCAACTCCAGGCACAAATCTAGCTGGCAATGACTGTGAGACAGGCCATAAAATTTTGGGCTTTACAACTGCCTGCACAAGGTCTTTGCTCCTCCCCCCCCCCTCCAGCAGCAAAGCAAGCAGCATGGCTTCACGGTTGGAGCGCAGTGCGGTACGTGTGCACGTTCGTTACCAAATCTCGGCTTAACCACCTAAAAATCAGTGTATGAGTGACATCCCACCAGCAAAGAAAACGCACTTACTTGGGAGCAAACCTAGAATACAGAGGCAAAGACACGTCAAACAAAATACACGAAAGCGCGAAACGAAGACACGAGTCCAACCACAAACACTCAAGTCTTCGCAATTTGGCCGAACCAACAAGAACAGTGTGCCCGCCTGATTTCCATCAAATTTTGCATTCAAAGAATCCTTGAGACACGACACAACGAGGCCACAAGATGACTTGGTCTCCCTTGACACTTCTCCACATTTCTACGGGCGCAATGGCGATCGGTACAAAGCCCGCTTCCGAGGCGGATGTGGCCCCACCAGCTGGTTTTATGGGTTTGACCAGTTAGTGTGGTCCCCCTTGTTCACGTTCTTGCGAGCGCAACGGTTTCCAATGCACAGCTCGCCACTTCGTGGTTGCGAAGTGCAAAAACTAACCTCCTCTTCCAGCAGAGCTGAAAACGTTTTCCGCGCTTTCCACTTCAAGAAATTCGTGGTCTTCTTTTTCTTCTTTTGCGGGACTGCAACAAGGAAACGAAACCAAGGGAAATTGTGTGTGCTGTGATTGTGTCAATCAGATGTTGCTTTGATTTAATTCCAACAACGCTTGAAGAACCACGGTTGAGTTTGTCGAGTCAACCCGAACAACAGACAGGCTCTGTACACACAACCAAAAGCCAGGATTGTGTTCTTTTCTGCAACAACCGTACTTCGAAAAATCTGCGAAGGCCAAAAAGTTCTCCCAACAACTTGGAAGGGGCGCACCAGCAAAGTGGCAGGATGAATCAAATCTGCGTGTTCTTGTGTTGTCCACTCGCTGACCACGCGGCTTGCGCGACAAAACAATTTGCTTGAGCAATTCTTTTGTTGGAAACATGGAACACACTCATCCATGTCGAAACAGGTGAAAATCGCTGAACATACAGAGTGCTTTGATTCATTCTCTGTAGAGCCAGGAGCTGCACAAAGGGACAGTGGTCAACCTCGCTCCGAGAACAAACAGAATGTCGGCCCGTGAACCGGACAGTGTTCACGGACAACTCGCACCTGAATGCCCGTCGTGTTCGTCGAACTTCGGGGCGCGCTTGCTCATCTTCAGATCTGCATGAGGGTCTTCCTGAAAACACAAACAAGTTCTCGGCTTTCTGAGGGGTCAGTCATTGGCAGTCACAACTACTGTCAATGAAAACACAGAGATGATGTGGCATTTTCTTCACAGAATGATTCAGCAACTCGGCCACTCACGCCAACGAAATAACAGAATTAACTGAGAACTCTGTAGTGATATCACAAACGATCAGTTGGGTATCTCGGGTGAGACTGGCCACGGTGGCGCGAATCTCTGTGTTTATTGAATGAACAGTGCTGCCACCTATCATGCGGTGGTTCAAATTCACAGCTGGTGTGTCACACCACACTCCTCCCCTACCAGGGGGGGCTAGCCTCAGCCAATTAATTATATTCTAAATATTTTTATATTTAATTATTACATACATT
>JAAUXT010092314.1_pt1 | contig 13549 bp, 13 predicted proteins | sample 7278171 | NCBI WGS metagenome assembly JAAUXT01 (sample SAMN14350112, study PRJNA611818) | marine sediment metagenome | isolation source: surface marine sediment (1.8m) | place: French Polynesia: Moorea | collected 2018-08 | reverse complement strand
GGAGGACCAGGAAGAATTGATAAACAAGGAAGAATTGATGACATTAACGCCACTGCAACGCTGCAAGGGACTTCGCACTGCAGTTGCCTTGAGCACTGCTTCTCGTTTCCACTTCCGCCAAATTCCACTCAACCCACCCCAGTTTCCACCAATTCTCCATTGAAGCCCACTTTTCATCTGGTTCCCGTTCAGCACTCCAATTTTCACCTGGTTCCTGTTCCTGTCTTCACCTGGTTCCCGCTCACCCCGCTACAGATCCGTCATTTCTCCCGGCGCCCGCTGTCAGCCGCATTAACCACTTCTCGGGCGTCGGAAAGGTTCCCAGCCGTTCGACCACCAGAGCCGCAGCGTCCATGCAGCGGGTTGTGACAAGGAGTGGGAGGGTGAAAATAGAGGGAGGCTGCAGCCCAGACAGCGACGAATGTGGAATGAAGTCAGCTGCAACTCCAGAACAATCCAGTCTTAACCGACTCAAATTTGAAGGAACAATCCGACGCGTGAATCTAAAGCCGTGGACTTCAGGTTTTGCATTGACTGCAGTCTGTAGCCCGATGTAATCTTCGTTAGTTCGCTGCCACACACACACATACACACACACACACACACACACACACACACACACACACAGGTCTATGCATTTTCCCAGACTGCGAGGACGGCCCCACAGCTCCACAGCGCAGCCCGAGCACAGCTCAACCCGAGGCGTGTTCGTGAGTGGTCGTCGTGCCCGTGTTTGACACACAACGGACCGGGGTCGGGTTTGCTTTTGAAGGATGAAGCTGCAGCGGATGCAGGGGTTGGTTCCCTTCCAACCCCAGAAAACTTGTTCCCAGCCCTGTTTTTGTGCCCTGAAGTGCAAGATGTCCACGGCCAACGTGCTGAAATTGAGCTCTCCGCTCATGGCCCACATATCCTGGTTCCGCCTCTGGGACCTGAGTGGCTGATGAAGAATAACGAGCAATTAGGAGAAGAGCGATGACGCAATGTTTGCGTTGCGCCTTCCTCTGTATGTCAAAATACAGGATCGCAGCACAGCCAGGTTCACATAGGAAAGGTTCACACTGACGCGCTGCGCCAGGCTTCATCCTTCCCTTGCATTATGACAGGCATATCCTCGGGAGGGTCTCAGGGCCCGGCACTGCGCATGATCTCAATTCCTGTGTAAAGCGCTTCAAGGGCCCCGGATCAACCCCATCCCATCTTGATCCGCCAAAACACCCAATTCCAACTCCTCACCAACGAAATGCTCCACTGTTTGCAAAATTGACACCCCACCTCAGTGGGTCAGTGCCTCTCGACCGAATTCTGGATCCACCGTACGAACCTGAGCTACCAGTCTGCACCCAACACCAACACCCAACTCCGCACGCACCGCCTGTTTATCCACCTCGGGAAACGAACGGCTGGATTCATCGTGAGAATGTGGAGATTCTTCCGGAGTATTTCTTTGGTTGGAAAAGATTCGACGTTGAGGTTGAGTGTATAGAAAGTCAGGGGCGAGAGGGAGAGAATCCGAGTTGCTTTGAGTGGGAAATGGGTGTGGCAAGGGACTCGGGCTGAAGGAATGGTTGGAAAGGGTTGAGTGCATGAGTGGAACTGGGTTCGCGGTGGAGCCAGGGGCCAGAACAGTGGCAGTGTACAGGGTAGGGGTAGAACAGGATTAATAGGCCAGCGCACCAGGGCTTGAGAGGAGATGGGGAAGAGAGGCCAAGGAAAATCACTCGGAGTTGGGCTTGGAGTGAGAAGTTCATGACAAACCTTGTTGATCTGCGCGGTAGGTGGGAGGGGGAGGGCGAGGCGCCTGTCTCAATCCTCAGCAACAGGTCCATTTCACGTTCAAAATCCAAGCAGCACAGTATCATGACACACAAACACAAATCAGCGATTCCCACTGGATACATTGTCTGGGTGTTGCATCTCTGTGCAGGTCACTGGGCCCTGCCTGGGCGATCCTGGGTCACTGGGCCCTGTGTCGACTTGTCAACGTATCACCTGTTGAACTGCACATTGCAGCCAAATGGACGCAATGCGCGACGCATCCAGTGTCAACCAGGCTTTCACTCACCCAGCACCCGTCAACAAGCACTTGCACCTTTGTTTTGTCTCCACAGAACACTTTACGACTGAGCAACAGACATAAACCGTACCCAACACTGCGGAATGTCTGAACACAGCCTTTTGGCTTCAGATGCAAAACACGACATGATTCGGGTCACACGCTCAGTCACAAAAGAGGCCGGGTTCACATTGGCGGTGTCCTGCGTTGCGACCCTGCAGAAGTCAAGGGACTCAACCTCACCGTTGCATGAGGCTTGTTTCACACGACGCAGTTCGTGTGGACGCAGCCTCAGGCGAACATCATCACAGTCCCTTCAGCGACACGACATGGTCAGTCCCACGCCTGTGTTCAGCATCCATGGCAGGCGCACGCACGTACTGACAAACCTGGATGGTCTGTTGTGAACCACGAACATCTATGTCGTGTGGCCCGAGGCGATCGCCCAAAACTCAAAAGCATGGTGACGGAAGTCGCGTGTGCCACAGGGATCAGCGAAAGAATGCGCATGGGTACGTATTTTGCAACGGCCACATTTTGTTTGAGCGAAAGACTCGGCAAGGTTCTGGTCCCTGGTTCCCAAACGTTGTGGCGTGTGTTTGCCGTCAGTGATTTTTGCGACTCGTGAACCGTTCCCAGGAAGGATGCACACGTGCGCACACGCACACTACCGACTCACTCGCTCTCGCACACTCATACATACACACACACACACACACACACACACACACACACACACACACACACACAGAGGACGACAAGCCCGGCTCCTCCTGACTCCAGCCAGGGGCTCCAGGAACTCTGAACCCTGACCCTGGAACCCCTGAAGTTACCCTCATCAACCCCCACCGGACATTCTCTCAGCGACCTGGAGTGACCTGCAGCCGCTGTGACGACGTAGTAAACGTCAGAATTGACGACCACAATGACCCGACCAACGGTATTTACAAGTGTAGTTCTTACGAGTATCGTTGGACCCGACAGACAATGAGAGAAACACTGTGGGGAAGCTGCGTACACGACAGGCTCGTGCCATATGTGCGATTCTCGTCAATTTTCCCAAGTCGACATGCGTCCTGAGTTCTTTTTGGCCAGTTTTTCCACCTCATGGGTACCTGGGCAGCTGAACGAGCGTCGCCTGCGCCGCAATGGCCACTGACTTCAACAGCGACCAGTTAGTGCACGAAGAAGACGAAAACAACAAACCTGAGCAGAACTCCGGAGTGATGCACACCTTCTATCCACTGAACAATGCTGAGAACAATCAATCCACAACACCAAATCCTGAACAATCCAGAATGGGAGTCCTGGCGTTCCGTCGCAGTGTGAGGCTGGGTGAACCCTATCAATCCAATCCAGAGTGAGCCCAGAGGCCTCATTCACTCCGGAGCATCAAGCGTCGCGTCCCTGCTGCACCAATGATCCACTGCGTCGCAAATCCCTTTGAACAACTCCACATCGGGGGTGAGTTGAGTTTTGACCAGAAGGCGGCTCAGTCCCGACTGCAGGTTGCGCGGTGACTGTTGTGAAACTGAAGCTAATCTCAACACCGGATCATCACCACCACGCACCGTGCTGCAGGGAAGGGAGGATCAGATTCACGCTGCATGCGGCACGCGCTGCGTCTTGTGCATCCGAGTCAACACATCAACCGCGACCAGAACTGCATGCAGCCTACGAGGGGATTCTACAAAGATTCCTTCTTTTCTTTGTGCCTGCTTCCAAAATAACTCGATTTCGACGGCGATGGACACAGCTGTGTCTGACAGTGTTGTCTGTGTGACAGGAGACCAACATTGATTGTTGGTCGATCCAAGGCCAATCCACAGACAGTTCAATTGAGTGCGATCACAGTGCGTCGCGATGGCATTGTTGTCATTGCCTTTGAGATGAGTGGACGTGTTTTCTTGTGGATTTTTGCATGTTTTACTGTTTGTTTCCAACTGTTTGTGTTTGGACATTTCCGAGTGATGGATGCATGCCTTGAGCAGAGAACCAACATCAAGTTCCTTGCACAAAGTGGGAAGTCTCCAACCCAGATTCTGCAGTCCCTGCAACAAGTTTATGGAAGGCAATGCCTGTCTTATCCCCAAGTGAGGATGTGGTGCCGACGATTCTCTTCTGGCAGAACTGATGTTAAGGATGATCCCAGAACTGGTAGGCCCACGACCAGACTGCTGCATGTCACTGCTGTGCACCAGTCTCTGCAGCAGGACAGCCGAAAAACAGTCAAGGAATTGTCAACTGAATTGGGAGTGCCGTCATCGACAGTTTTCAAGGTGATCAAGAAGGACTTGAACATGCGCAAGTTGAGTCCCAAATTTATTCCACACCTGATCAATGATCGCCAAAAGGCAGACCAAGTAGTGTACAGTACTGCAAATTTGGAGCTTGTCAGAACAGTGCCACGCTTTCTTGACAGAATAGTCTCTGGTGATGAAACTTGGGTGTCCATTTTCCATCAGGAAACCAAGTTTGAGTCCTGCCAGTGGACTCCCAGAGGGGGTGCCCGCCCCACCAAAGCTGTCAAGTCCAACTCAGTGCACAAGACCATGCTGATCTTGTTTCATGATGCGTATGGAGTGATCCATCTGGAGTTTCTTCCCAGAGGAGAGACCATTGATGCTGATTTCTACTGTGACGTACTCAGAAGGCTGAAAGAACAGATCAGAAGAAAGCGACCAGGACTATGGGAAAGGGATGATGAAGGCTACAGAGGATTTTATTTGCATCATGATAATGCCACCCCCCACACGGCCATCCCAACCCTTGCCCTCATTGGTGAATCTGGAATGAACATGGTGTCCCATCCAGCCTATAGTCCAGACTTAGCCCCCTGTGACTTTGCAATATTTCCATATTTGAAGAAGCAGCTGCATGGGATCCGGTTTCAGAATATCCAAGAGGTGCAGGACAGAGTGAGACTCATCTGCAGGAACACTGAACCAGAAATCTTCTACAATGCTATCCGGAACATGGCCATCAGATGGAAGAAATGTGTGGCAGCAAATGGGGACTATTTCGAGGGACAGAATGTGGCTGCAGATCCAGTCTCTGAGGCGGAATACTCCTCTGATGAATTCTGACTGATTGCTCTTTGAATTTCGTTGTTGCATGTCAATCGCGGAACTGTTTCTTTTCCGCATGTTCAGTGCATTTTTTAGGCACTTTCCTGCATGTTTAGAAATGTTTTTCACATGAATTTTGGTTGAATACATTCCTTCAGGCATGCCTGCAAAGCACAAAGTTTCCATCATTTCCGATCGCCACCAAATTCGCAAAAAGAAGGAATCTTTGTAGAATCCCCTCGTACGTATTTCGTTCTGGCTGCGTCCAACTTTGTACGCCAACTCAACTGCTTGGGTTGTGTGACTTGTACGTTGAATTAACGTGTCCAGTGTGAAGCAGATCTGAACCTCCCGCAGTATCTGCGGTCTCGGTGCGCATCTCTCAACGCTGCGCGCAGATCTGCCGACACCGCGATGATTGCGCAGCCGCCGAGGACGGAAACCTCGCGAGATGAGAACTTCTCGAGGAAGCTGTTCCCCGCGCCTCAGGCCGGGTTTACGCCGGGTGCGTCGCGAGTGCAGAGCTGCAGACTGCAGGGGCGGATGTGAATTGTGAGGCCGAGTGAATGCGCACCACAAAGCGTGGTCGCCTGTGGCAACGGCAGACTTGCAAACTCAGCTTCTTTTGGGGCAAGAGTTGCAGCCGTTTGTGGAGAAAAGCTATTGCTTTTCCAACTTTTCAGGACTGCTTTTGTGACTTGTTTCTCCAATTTTGCCCTGTTTGGTTGCTTTTCGGGTTCGTACTTTTGATGCAAATTGGTCAAATAATTCCTTTGGCTCGGACCTCGTGACAACACTGCCTGTGGATTTGCTCAAGTCAGTGATGGACCCTGCGTGCTCTGAAGGACCAGGCACACGGAAGTAAACCTCAACGCATCCACTGTGAAGAACCTTCTCTGCAACTACATTTGCAATGAAACCCCCTGGCGCGAGCAAAGTTCATTGAGTGTTCTATGTACCAGGCTGAAACACAGCTTCACATATCTCTGTCAGGTTCATCATGGGGGAAGACGGGCGAGAAAAATATCAAAACAGAGAGATACCTGACGGTGAACCCCGGTGAGGCAGACTACAACCAGAAAATCATTCAGTGCCCTGCAGGGTATTCCGAATTTCTTTGCAGTTGTTGGTATGCTGTTGCCACATTGTACCACACGTATGATGTGTGGGCACGCACACACACACACACACACACACACACACACACACACACACACACACACACACAGTCACCAACTCATTCCACGCCATTCTGCTTGGCGTCGCTTCCGTGACAAGATCTCAAGTCAATTCCTGTTTCCAACACTCTGCAGGTCTCGCAGGCTGTGACGACGCAGCACTTCTTGATTGCATGACGCTTCGAGTGTGAAGCAGCTTTTGAAACTTGCAAGAATTTCGTGTGGGCCAGGGACATCTCAGAAAACTGAAATACCTCTGCAGCTGCGAACACAACCTGAACAAACCCAGAAAACCGCTGTAACTGCTACGTTTCTGTGTTTACTCAACTCACTGACTCTCTGATTCAGGGAGAAAAGGCTGAAGTTCAGTCGTCTCAGACACCCGGCTCATCGGTACCTCAAACAGCTCTGCTGACGGATGTCAATTACACCATCACAGTGGCGACAGATCCAACAACCTGCCGCCCCACCAATTTGAAACCACTTTTTGCCTGAGGCTTTTTGGCAGATTGGACCCCGACGCCCCTTCCTTATCCTCCCTCCTGATCACAAAATTGATTTATTGTCTTCCACTGGCACATACATGATCTTTCGCTGTGTCGTGTCGAATTCTTCGATGTGTGTTGGGGTTGCCCCAGCCCCAAACATTTGTCCTGGAATTGCCAAACAGGTCAGACTCAACAAAGAAAAGGGTGCGTGTAGCGAATGGATCTGCAACCTCACACACCTATTACCCTGGCTGAAAAAAAATCTTGCCACAACAACAACAAACGCGCCAGGCCTGAAGCTCCTTCCCCACCACAAGGACGGTGCTGCGGCCGCAGTCCCGAACACCCGACATTCTGTCAAGTTTCCACAATCCACAAAGCGAGAAATCTGTTCGTTACCTGTGTAAATTCCAGCAGACATTTCTGGGCTCGAAAGGAGAAAATATTGGCAGCCATTGCAACGTGAGTGAGGCCCCTGCGCTGAGGCCTCGGCGGCAGCAGGAAGAGCCAGAAATACACGTTTTACGTACAGTTCAGGATCAGGTAAAAAATGATGTAGTGTCTGGGTGCAGGAAACTTTGACGGGTTGATGAGGCAGAGGGTTCATCAGGATACAGCAGCTTGAGCTGCTTGGGTGAGCAGAGCCGCACGGAACTCATGTGATCGGGGTGTGGGGTGAGGTGGGCGGGGGTGGATCCTGACTGGATTCGGCTGCCGATCTGGGACCCAAGGAAAATACACACGCTTGTGAACATCTTTGGCAACGCCCAATGCCCAACGCCCACTTCCAATAACTTCACAAATTCACCCATGAAAAGGTGAACATTTTCGTGGTGACGAGACACAGTTTTCGTGGATTTTTTGGGCCCCTGGATCCTCCTGGTGCGAGTTTCCAACAAAATCAAGCAGATGCAACGCGCAACGAACCTTCACAAAAGCGCAGTGCCATCCTGCAAGAATCTAGCCTTGAGGACCATGCCCAAGACAACAGAAATTCACGAAGGACAACTCAGCACGAGATCTGAATGCGTTTCGCCTGTTTACGAGTCCACGGTCGCAACGTCGCAGCGTCTGAGTCCTGCATGGCCGCGACGAACTTCCAGAGGAACTTACACCTGAATCCGACCAGTTTCCACCCGGCTGGGCGGCAATGCCACCCGCTCTGTTGCGTGTTTTCCACATCGTGCTCAGAGGAATCCGGACTCGACGGAGAGACGTCCCAGTTTTTCACACCAGATGCGTTTGTGCGTGGTGTCCCTCAACTTGTCTGGCCAGTGCGTCGCAAAGTCGACGAAGCACCTTTGATCTGCGGTACCAAGAACGGAACCTGGATCTGGTCCAAGGGGGCAGCCTGCCAGCGCCAAGTTGGGGACTATGAGACCAGGAGGGCCTGGACGGCCCGGAATCAGCCCCTGAGCCGACTGGAGCGTTATCCGCTGTGTGAAACAGACGAAGGCGGTGCATCGCGACTGCATACGTATTCAACACGACTCGGTCTGAGTTCACTGCTTCACGCCAACATGCCACGCCAGTGCACAAGTCTGCACCATCCGCTGCGACGCAGCGCCCACTGACTTGTTCAGGGATGTGAACGCTCCAGGGTTGAAGGAAACCGACGCAAACATGACTCAGTCGAGTGAGTCGCTCAGCAGGGCGCGTCGCCGCAGCTGTTCACGAGGGCGCAGCGCCTCGGGTGAGTAGTACAACTCACGTGCGATAACAGAGCTGCAGTCAGGTCCACAACACAACCAGCGACGACAAACGCTCGAGAGGTTTGTGCGTCATCTTGTTGTGGAAGGTTCACGTGAAGTGCCTTGAGTTGTTTTTACACACGTTGCGCAGGAAGCAGCAAAAGCGTCTGCAGTGGTGTGGTGTGTGTGTGTGTGTGTGTGTGTGTGTGTGTGTGTGTACTTGTGCACACGCGCGTCCGTACCCTGTCAAGCTGTGTGAAAACTTCGAGACCAGTAGATCAACCACGACGCATCGCCCTTTATTCAAATGTTGTTGTGCTCCTGAATTCGCAATGCCTGTCGCTTGTGGCAGAACGATTTGGTGCAAAATCTCCCAAAGCAAATTATGGTACATGGATCAAATAATTGGGTCTATTTCCCACTGGGCTCGCCCTTCTCACCTGTGCACTGCTCCCACAAGTCGTGGACATGCGCACGCATGACGCTTCAAGCATGAAACGGACGTTCAACGTAGCGCCAGTCGTTTTTCTCCCTGCCGCAGTAAACCCTGCACATTCACTCCGAGCAAAACATCTCGGCTCGTTACGAGCACCTCTTCCACTGCAGTGGGCGATAAAAAGCCGCTGCAATCAAAACAACGACTCCTAAATCTGCCACAGCGAAGCACCAACAAGTCCAGGCGACAGATAGGTGGGTGCAACAGATGTCGAAGTGGACAGTTTTTTGCCGATTATTGATCGGCAAGAATTTTCTATGTGTGTGTGTGTCTCTCTCTCTACACACACACACACACGCACACACACACGTGTCTTCGATCTTGCTTGCCACACGGAATCCCTGAACTGTCCAGAACATGGTGACAGATCTTCGATCTGAAATTCAGCCAACAATTCGTGACATTTGCAGGAATTACAGAAGCGGGACTTGTAGGGACTGTCGTGTTTGTCTGGATGACCAGCGTTTCACTTCTTCATTCGACGTCCCGTCTCATGGAATCAACTTTCAGGAACCACTGACTGCTGAACTTCAGTGACACCCCTTCACTCCTTGCTTCGATGCAAGAAATACCTTCGTCTGGTCTTCTTTCCACTCCACAACACAGTTTAACTGGCGTGCGTCCACCTCTTTCAGGCAACCTGTGCACAAAAGTTTGTCGACTGCTGTGTGGAGTGACTTGAGAACCACTCACCTGCTACTGCCCGTGGGCTACCGCCCACACGAGACGATCAAAATTTTGATGACTTGTTAGTCCGAGGTTGAAATATTGAACAGTCGCTTGCACCACCTGGGGGTGGGTTTTTGGTTGCCCCTGTTGGTGTGCCTCAATGGCAAGTTTTTGAGCAATATTTTGCCTCACAAAGCTGAGAATGTTGAGTTCCTCCTGGGTGATCTCATACAGACCCCTGTTAGCTAATGCCATGATAGTCAAAGAGAGAGCCAGAACTACAAGGGGTCACATGATCACCCTGTGGGGGGAGGGATGCTGGGTAAATTTGTAAAGACCAACGAGGCCAGCACCCCCTGGTGGGGGAGGAGTGTGGTGTGATACACCAGCTGCGATTTAGAACCACCGCTGGACAGATGGCACCACTGTGTACAAAATAAATAGGGCAGTTCCACCCGTCGGGAGCCAGTCTCACTCGAGATACCAACCAACGTGTTTGTGATATCACTACACTGCAAGAAGGACGAAGCAGCAGTTCACGAAAAACTTCCCATGTTCCGAACTCCGATGACATCACTCCATTGTTGCGGTCAAAAACAACGCCAGCTATTTCCTGCCCCACCCGTAGTCTATCATTCCAAAGCATGACACAAACACAATTGTTTTGTGTTGAAAGCTGCCGAGTAGATCTGGTCTAAGATATCTGTGACACTTGTCAACACACGCGTTTTGCGAAACAGTCCCTGTTGAATGTGGCGACGATTGAAGTGTTTGAAATGTGCAAATGACAAAAGCAAAGACATCACATGATGTCACTTTTGTCGCTTGTTTCGGAAGTCTACGTGGTCTGTACTCACCAAAGTCTGCTCTGGAGATATAATCCAATGTTTCTTGGCCACCGAAAGTTGATTTTGAGCAAAGTTTTAAACTTTGTCAAAAGTTTTTGTTTGCACGCTCACCTCTGGGAAAGCCTCCTGTGACGTCATTCGCGACAGCAATTCACGGTGTGGGATCTGTACGCCACGATAAAGTTCAAAGCGGCGTACAAAATCGTCACCATGAGAATCCACAGCACCAGAACAGACACTTTGACCCCAATTAAAAAGGAAACACCGACCAAATTTGTTGGCCCACGCCCTCCGTGTTTGGGCTGGCAAACCGGTGGAAAAAAAATTCAAGATCCGCTCATGCCAAGAGCTTTGTGCGAATGATCAACCGCGAAAAACGCCGTTCTCTTCGCAGATCCACACTCGACAATGAAGACACAGATTCGCAACTGTATTTTTTATTTTTCTGCGGCGAAGTTCGACATCCGTTTCTCATTGACACAATTACAAAATTGATTGTATTCCACGGTCTACAAAATTGTATTTTGTCGCGACGGGTCTGTTCTGCCAGAGCCAGCTGGAGAACCAACCAAGGAGAGATAAGTCACCAATTCGCGCACCGATCTGCACAGCAAGCCGCTGACCCGCACGTGCGCGTGGTGTGAAGTTCAGCGTCTGCTAATAAATTCACCCTGCACGTGCGACGGAGCGATCGGTTTTCGGTTTTCTCTTTGTCCTGTTTCCGTGCCCCGTGTGCTTTGCGATGTCCTCTGGGGTGGCCCTTGTACCAAACTGAACCGCACCTTGTACGGGAGGCACGGAGGGCGCATCGAACGCGTCAATTTGTTTTGTGCCTGTGGGACGGTGTGCTGTTCCATTGTGCGGCACTGAGTCGAGTGTTTCTTGGGAACAAAGAAAGTTTTTCTCTCCAGCAGCCGCGTTTTGGCGTAAATTTTTCCAGCAATTCCCCCAACAACACGCAAACGGGAGGAGTTGTTCACTTTTCGAAGCGCGGCAGGACAGGCAGAATGAGGTTCCCGAACGAAGAGTCCTGCGTCACGAAGTAACCCACCGAGTTCGCCTGAGCGTGCTGCGACCAGAAAGAAAACAAGACCACTGAGCAGTGTTGCCTCACGCGACGGAAGAGAACAGAATGACATTGAAAAAGGTGCTGACACGGTGCTGATTGTGTCAATCTTTCCTGGGCACAGACGAACCGACACGCCCCCCAACTCACCTGCAGTGCCGTTCTCTGAGGCTGGTTCATGTAGTGAGACTCGGGGTTCCCCATCTGCACCTGCAGTCGCAACAGGATGCATTCATGAATGCAATGCTCCAAACTTTTGAAAGATCACAAACAAGTGTAACACATCAGACATTGTTTCTGCCCGTGAGTTTTCAACCCAAAGCCAAAGAACAAGGCGGCGACAACGCTCGAGGACGCATCCGTAAGTCTTCCCAGACCTGGCATGACAAATACGAAGACATGTAAATTCTGCACCTTTTGGCTACAAATTCTTTGTCACTTCAGTTATCACCCTCCACTGGAAATTGAGATACCAACCAGCAAGTATTGTGTGGGCCTCTAAAAGTTGATGTTGGTGGTGCCCTTACCTGAGGCTGAGGCACTGGACCTGGCGGAACCATCTGCATCGAACTGAAAAAGACCTTTCTGTGTACACTTCAACGTGACGGAAATGAACTGCAACATTTTCGTTCAGACGCAACTTAGGGGCCCAAACGCATCACAGCAATAACATCAGCCTCGTACTGCCACGGCAAATGCATGCTTGTCCAAATGGTGCACGAGAAAGATACAGTGGATCACGAAATACAATTCGCACGCACACGACAGACGGCCGTCAAAGTGTGTGTGTGTGTGTGTGTGTGTGTGTGTGTGTGTGTGTGTGTGTGTACCTGGGCGGAGGGATTCCACCGGAAGTCGCTGGCGCCCCTTGTTGACCCGTCTGCGCGCGTAGCCGCTTTTTCTGTTCCTCCAGTTGCTCCAGGATCTTTCGGTTCTTGTGCTCTACAACAAATAAAAGTGAAGTCAAAACAGAGGGTCCATCTAAGGATTTGTGACATAATTTTTCTCAACGTTTTACGTCACCTGTGGCACCGAGGCCACTTCACACCAGACGAGTCCTTTTTTGCTGCAGGTCGAAAGTTGTCATCCCTCCCACCCACACACCCTTCCACACCAATTCCCATCTCACATCTTGCGCCAAAATGAATTTTCAGCCAGAAATAACCTATTATCGCCCAAAAGGTGTGGCTCCTCACATCCAAACGGAATGACATAGAAAGATTGTCCGTCTGCAGTTACCTTGACCTGGAATTGGAGTTTGAAAGGCCATCGTTTCTTTTCTCCTGGTTTGACAAAGAACACGGAATGCTTGAAATATTAGATTTTCTTCAAAAACTCTTATGTCGCTGGTAAATCTGTAAATTTTTCCTCGACTTCAACGCGCAGATTTCGCGACAAATGATTTCTTCGCGTTTGACTCGCGCATGCGCATCGAGATGTCAATAATGGAGAACGACGTGAGTGAGGAAAACGGGCTGAAAAAGATGGATTTCATCGACCCCTTGGGCGCAAACGACCCTCTTGGCTGTTCAGTGGATGACGAAAACGATGGAGTTGAATTTGATGTAAGTAGATTTGTGCAGGATGGTTTGCAAAGGGACAATAATTGCACTTCAAACTGAGGTGTCCTCCGGATTCAAAGGGTGACAGGACCTCAGGAATTATTCCCTATTATCGCCTTCAGGAAAATGTATCTTTCTGGCGTTTTTGCGAACAAATCTTTTTCATGCGCCCGTTTATGCAGGTGACTGAAGTCTGTGAGAGTTGCCTCTCGTATCTGTGGCAATTGTTTGTGTGATTCACATCTCATTGACAAAATGTTTTGCCAAGTCAACGCCCACCACTTGACAGCTCCTTGTGAGAAGTCTTTCGAGTGCATTGTGGAGTGACATGCATTTTACTCACCTACTGGTCGTGCGCCAGCCTCCACACCAGTTGGTTGAACGTGTGGTTGGGCAAAGCCCCGAAAGAAAAATATCGCACCACCGC
>JAAUXT010006379.1_pt1 | contig 13549 bp, 18 predicted proteins | sample 7278171 | NCBI WGS metagenome assembly JAAUXT01 (sample SAMN14350112, study PRJNA611818) | marine sediment metagenome | isolation source: surface marine sediment (1.8m) | place: French Polynesia: Moorea | collected 2018-08 | reverse complement strand
AATCTGTCATGGCTGCCAACACCGCAAACAAACAGGTGCAGACAACTAAATTTCTCTTCTTTCTTTTCAGAATCCTTATATTTCAAGTCGAAACCATTCTTCCGAGACAACACCGTGCCGATTGAATCGATCCAAGTGACTGTGAGCAGAAATGGCAGTGCACACCACGATGTCGCGTGAGGTCACTCCACTCACACGCAAATCGCTCGATTTGGCTTTCGCACGAATTTACTCAACATTCTTGCATAACACTCGCACGACATCGATTTTGCACCAAAATTCAGTGCAAAATCGTCATCGCGCTCGTGACATGCAAGAATGTTTCATAAACCAGTGCGAAAGCTCAAATCTCGAACGATCAGTGCGTGAGTGTCGCTTCTCACACTCCATCGGGTGTGCGATCCCTGTCATCTCCCCTGAAAGGCATCACCACAACACACGTCTCATGACTGAAACAATCGCTGATTTTCACAAACCTCTGAAGTCTTTCCACAGGAAACGGGAAAGTGGACACAAAAGGCCTCGTGTCCAAAAAAGAAAGGACGGCCAGAACTCTCAAGTTCTGTCACCTCGCAGCATTCTGTGGTCTTGTAAACTTTGTAGTTGATTCGTCTTCACACGATCTCAAACACCATGTATCTACATGTATCAGCAAGAAACCCTCCTGCGCCATGGTTGACATCCAGCACGAAATAGGTGCAGACCTCCATTTTGTGAAAGCATTTCATGACAAGGATGAATGCAAATATTTTGGAACCTAAAAGTGAAAGAAGATACGCTGGTTGAGGATAGGAGAACAAGACAGACCGCTCTGCACGACTCACGTATTTCTTGCCTTCCTGGTTGCCCCTGTGAGACGAGGTGCGCAGTCTGATGAAATCTCGTGCTCTGCGTGATGTACTGCGACCTGTAATGCGCCAAGTTTGGCGACGTTTTCAGCTCTGGTTCGCACAGATATATTTTCACGCCAAGGTACTATCGCAAAAAGCCCCATAGACTGAATTCAGCTCGTCAACTTCCTCTTGGACCTGAAACCACAAACAGGTTCTTTGCCAAGGATTTGTGTCAAGCCCCCAAAACGTTTGTTTTCTTTTTATGGAAACCAGAAACACCACCGCACTGCAGCAGCAAAATGAGCAAAAGAAACAACAGTGAAAGTGGACTGTGTACCTGGTGGACATGCCTGTTTGTGATGCTGTGGAACATCGTCGCTCTTCGCGCTGAACCTCTCTTGGTGTTCAGCGATCGGACAAACATCAGATCCTACGACTTGGAAACGGACCTTCCTGGAGTGCTGGTTCCGGCGGGATTCCGGAACGCCATTGCCGTGGAGTGTGACTATGACAACAGGAAGCTGTATGTGAGTGACGCGGAAACAGACAGACTGCTGACTGTGGACTTGTCGGTGAATCCACCCAGGGTCACCACCCTCCTGGACCAGGGTCTCAAACTTCCGGGTGGCTTAGCCCTGGATTATGTCAACAATAACCTGTACTGGTGCGACCAAGGCAAGAATTGTTTTTCCTTTTCTTTGCTGTTTTTGGGGTCATTTTGTTCAAAGCTTAAACAACTGAATTGGAACACCGTTCACACCAACTGCACGAGGGCGAGTGGAGCTTGGGTACGCATTGTGAAAAGCGTGTTTGCATTTTCAGGAATGATTCACGTACTCGATCTGGACACAAAGAACCAGGCAGTGATCCATGAGGATGGGTTGTACAATATCATATCCATCAAACTGGACCTCCGGTTCGTACTGCGTTTTCTCCCACAGCTACAGATCTTCTCGTGGAAAATTACTTCCTGTATGTGCCTGTGCGCACTGCGAATGTTTGCGTGAGTCTCGTATCTGTTCGTGATGCATGTTCATCTTGTTTCCTCAGAGACTCGGAGAGGTGGATGTACTTCACAGACGCCGGGTTTAGACCCGGCATCTACCGCTCCAGGCTCGACGGGTCCGAGAAACAGACTCTGGTCAACACAGACACGCACAGTCCGACTGGACTCACCATTGGTCAGTTCGATTTGTCCTTGAAGCCTTTTGTATTTGTACGAGCGTACTTGTATTCTCAGCTTGACGAGACAAAAAATATCGCCTCAGTTTGCATTTCAGTGTCTCAAACGTGAACCTTCGTCATTCAAATGCCCTGTTCTTACGATCTGTCCGGCACATACTTCAGATTTCGGCAGCAACAAGCTTTACTGGGTGGATCTCATCAGAGGAACTTTGTCATCGTGCAACTTCGATGGGTCTGGTCGGACGATGGTGCGCAGTGACCTGTTGGCCCGTCCATTCTCCATCGCTTTCTACAAGGACTCCGTATACTGGACGCAGTGGGTGCCTCAGGCCGTGAGGAAGGCGGCCGCCAGCGGCGCCGGAGGCATCCGCACCGTCACCACACAGCTGTCTCAGCCCCCTGCACACATCGTGGTGCGCACATGCCCCCTACTTCTCTAACTTCATTCCAGGTCGATTACTGTGTCCACAGTGAGAGAAATCCAATGACTCGACGCTTGTGTTCCAGGTGTACGGTCCCGACACGAGGCCGGCTGGTTCCTCGGTCTGTGGCAACAACAACGGCGGCTGCTCTCACGTGTGCGTCCCCTCCCGCCCCGGTGCCCCCAGGTCCTGCGTCTGCCCTCTGGGGACAGTGCTCTCAGTGTCAGGAGGAACCACGTGTGTCGCTGCACCACCGACACAGGAGCCTGACGCAGGTCGGTGAAAGGTTCACACTCTGATCCAACAGGTGCCCAAGAAGGCGTGTCCGGATACCGGTCAATTCCTTGTGAAGTTTGTTTGGATTGAGCAGAAATGATGTGAGTCCGGAGAAAGCCGCAGCAGGTGAAATTCTTGACATATTGGCTGTTTGTTGACAAAGAAAGTTTTGCTTCAGCGTTCTCACTCATCTGGGCTGAAAACGACGACTTGGAGCTCACGACTATACGCTACATCAGGGGGAGACCTAGGGACTGGTTGGATCAACTGGCATCTGGAGTCCGATCGAGCATAGTTTTTCCCGACGGCCCGGGCATTCGTCAGCAGTCACATCTGAACGCAGTCACAACGAGGTTTGGTTTCTCTATCGAGCTTTCTTGCAAGACATGTGCGGACCAGTTGACTGATTTACACTGCCAACATGTTGAACAGCTGATACGTCAGGAACCCAAGAACACAAGGGCCTGGTGTTGTTTCAGATACTACAGCAGGGAAGTGTATGTGAGCAACAACGGGCTGAAGATAGTCCACCGCTTCGTCCTCGCGTCCAGGACGGGCGTCTTCAAAAAAGTCGCAGACGTCTCGTCGGAGGTCAGTTCGACAGACAGACAGACAGACAGACAGACAGACAGACAGACACACACACACACACACACACACACACACACACACACACACACACACACACAGCGCAAGCACGCACGTGAAAACGGCTGTATATCTTTCGGCTCCGTGGGCGAAAACATGGGAAACGCAAAAATGTCCTGCCTTGCAGGCACGGACACACTTTTTGTGCGCAAAACGCAGCAGTTGTGACTGCAGCTGCAGCTTCATGATGTTCCTGTTCATTGTGCAACTCGACTTGACTCGCTTCTTTCTTGTTTCGTCAGGTGAACGGATTGGCAATGGACTGGCTGACGGACTCGCTCTACTTGGTGGACACGATGAACAGAAACATCACAGTTTGCAACGGGTACAGGACCAACGTGTGCAAGGTCCTCATCACTGGGCTTGGACAGCCCTTCGGCGTTGCTGTGCATCCTCTGTTGGGGTCAGTACAATCTTTGCAGAAGTACACACTACTTACAACTCTGTGCAAGTGTCAATTATTTAGGCCGTTACGGGTATTTGAGCCATGAAAAGGAAAGTTGGACCAAAAACTAAAGACTGCCACTTTTCCAGCTGGTTGTTCTGGACGACCCTGAGTCCTCCTCGAGTCGAGCGGTCGCGTCTGGACGGGACGGAGCGACGCGTCATCGTCCACGACGCGGGAACGCCGCGCGGGATGGTGGTCGACTACGAGTGAGTCGTTCGGAGCGACTCGTGCCAAGACTTTGCACAGCAAACGGACTCTTTCTCAGAGTCTTCACAACTTATTGCGCTTTTTGAGGCATTCATTTTTGTTGCGTTGAATACTCTGAACAAATTGTCTTGCAGACACATTTGGCGTCAAACATCCTCGTACTTTGCAGGAAGAACCTGTTGTATTTCGTCGACGCATCTTCGCGGACCCTGGAGGTGCGGGACATGGACGGGAACCTGGCCGACAACCCGTACTCGCTGCCTGACGGAGACTTGCCTGCCGATTACTGGGACGTTTCTTTGTCCGATGTGAGTGAAGCAATTTGTGTTTTGCAAAGTGATTTGGCAACTGCGTTTCACAACTGCCCACACGTGTTCTTTTTGGTAATTATCAAGGGAGGGTTGCCGTTTTTGAAAGAGGAAGAGAGTCTTGAATTTTTTTTTATCAATTGTGCTTTCAACGTTCCAGAACATCGCGTTTGTGTCGGACCGCGTGAACAGGGAGCTGATCGCTGTGCACCTGGAAATCAGAAAGCGCGTCCCTCTGAACCTTCGCAGCGAGCCGATGGGAATCACCATGTTCCAGGAGAACAGACAACCCCAGGGAGACAGTAAGTTCGATGCACGTGGGCGGCGAGAATTTGAATGTTCAAAGCAATGATGCATTCTTTCCATGGGTAGCATAATCTGTTCACACCAATTCAGAAGGCAAGACCAAGGGACATGTCACTCACCCAGCTGTTGTGTTGCTGCATCGTGTGTTCTCACCTCCTGTTGGCTTTGTAATGAACAAAGACCAGAAACGTTTCTGAAACGATCACCATTCTGCAGGGCTTTGTGATCCGCTGAACTGTGGTGATATTTGTGTGAAGACGGGAAGTTCGGCAGCCAAGTGTCTGTGCCGAGAAGGAATGACCCTCAGCCCAGACGGCAGGACATGCACATCAGGTGTGTACCCCAGTGCTGTGCTTCGAACCAACGCGCACGTACACACATACAGGTGCGCGCGCACACACACGCACACACAGACGTATGCAAACATACTTCAGATTAGATCACGCGTTTTACCGACTGCAGCGGTTTTCTGGTAGTTGCATGTTTGCTGTTGCAGATGCCTTCTCTCCAGAACCGCCGATTGTGCCCACCGCAGCACAGCCATCCGCACGCGAAACATCCACCTCAGGCCCAGATGAAGGCGTGTCTCCGACGACAGAGTCTCAAACTGGTTGGTTCTGTTGTCTGGTGGCGCCGATAAAAATTTCTTGCATTCTCGCAAAGGTGTCAGAAGTCTGAACTCTTGCGGAAATTTTTATTTTCAACAGACACTGGTAACCTTGGTGAGGAGGAGAAGAAAAGCCAGCAAGGTGAGTGCACATTCAAACTTGCGGTCTTTTTGGTCACCTTTGGTGAACACATTCTTCAGTGAAAGCGGTGGAGATGAGGTGAGCAGAAACGAGTTGCTTCCGCAATTCTGTGCGCAATCGCATCATTTTCTGGTTCCGTGTTTTCTGCTGCACATGGTCAACCCGTGGACTGGGCACCCAGGATTGGAGATAGATCGAAAACTTGTTGGAGGGAGTCTGACTTCAAACATTCAGCAAGCAAAAATCAACCGCCCCACCCAACACCGGGAAGTACAAGGGCGACGGCCATGGGCAGGGGTCGGCGGAGACAGTCCACTTTTCTCCCGAAATCCTTTTTGGCACATGTGCGTCTTACATCTGTTGTTCGGCAGCTTTGTGGATCGCGGTTGGGGTCGGCATCGTCGCAGTCGTCCTCCTCGCCGCCGCCATCACTTTCATCGTCTGCATCGTGTGCAAACGGTCCGTGTGTTTCCGTGTGTACTTCTCAACAACAAATGTATCAAAGTCGCCCAAAAGCAGTTGTTGCTTGGTGTGCTAAAGTATTGTCGTCAGTTAAACAGGACGCGACGACAAGGCTAATTCTGCGCCTCTCGTATTTCGTGCAACAGGCGCAGAAGGGAACGACCACACCTGGGTATGGCCGTCCGCTTCGCGAATCAACCGGAAGATCAACCAAAGCCCGTCGATCCGCCAAAAACGCCCGCAGTATACGAGGATGTGGACGACAATGTGATGGACTTTATTCCCGCACACAGAGGCGGGATCCGCAGAGAGGACAGCGACTACGAAAAGCCGGAGCCCGTCGCCGCAGATGGCGGGTACATCGGGTATGGCGGCGGAAGGAACGCGGGGCGACGCCCTCTGCCTCCCCGACCCCGCTGAAGACACGCCGCGCGAGGGCACACGCTTAGCCAGAGACGCTCCAGTGAGAACTGATTGCTTTTCATGGACACTCCAAGTCGCAATGAGCACTCGTCGAGTTCTAGCCTCCGTGTGGAACTTTTCTTGTGCATTTGGAACGAGACTGTGATGCTGTTCGACGCACTCAACATGCATCATGTTGCAGAATACCAATGATGCTTTTGTCCAAAAGCACACTTGTGATTTGTTTGAGGCAAATCCGATGATAGACATGACGCGAACGTTTCCAGGCTCTGGTCCATGATTTGGCACTGCAGATCCGAAGATCGGAGAACCTCAGTCAAACTTCCCAACAAACGAAGTGTTTGAACAGTTGTCTGAAAGTTGAAAAGGCTTTCCTGATCATCAGCCTCAAAACAGGACACTGTCTCGTTTGTTTTGCAGCCTGGCCCTTTTCAGCACAAGCAGACAAAATTCCTTGTCCGTAGCTGGTATACGGAAACAAGAGACCCTGTCACACGTGACCATCTTTACCTGTCACTGGAGTGGCGCGGAGTCGCCAAACTGCCTATTCCAGAACTTAACGAGTGATCTGTACCCGCGAATGAAACTTCAATAAAGGAAAGCAATGTGGAAAATATTGCGCGATTTCGTCTGTGTATGTTCTTGCTTTGGCTGAACTCACGACACAAACTGCTGCGTTTTCTGGACCAGGGCCTGCCGACCTTGCAAAAAAGGTCAGACACAGGCACAGCAAATTTACTGCAGATGTACAGCAAGGGTTTTTGTTGAAATTCGATGAACATCTCTCGCGTGTACGTTTGTTTTTCTTAGTCAGAGCGCGTGGCAGAAGTTTGTCAGGTGAAATTTATCTGAACCATTGATCTGCACCTCAGATCTGCTGTGCTCTCGGATTGGACTTGGTGAACTGGTAGAGGACCTCCGGTTCGTCGTTGATGAAGCGCACCGAGGCGGTGGCGCCCTCAATGTCGAGCTCGACGAAACCGAGGCTGGAGGCGCGGAAGTCGAGCGCCGCACCGCGAGCCTCCATCTGGCGACGCGCAATCGGGTTCATAAACCTGGAAAAAGAAAGCACAACCAGCTGATCATCGTCGTGGCTTTAGTTAACGCGAAACAAAACTGTCGTCAAGAAAACACATCGCCAGCAGTTGTGTTGCTGAAACGTCATTTTCATGGCTCATTTCCCTGCAGAAATCCGTCACAACGCCTTGTCGTTGCGCACACCTCCTTTCATGGCCGCCGCCGGACACGATGTACTCCACGGAGGAGGCGTTGCGCGTGACATGCTGCAGGTCGTGGTCGTGGCCGCTGATGTAGAAGGCGGCGCGGTTCTCCTCGAGCAGCGGCCGCAGCTCCCGCTCCACCCAGTACGTCTCCCACCTGTGGCGGTACAGAAACGATCACTCAGACACATGGTGAAAATTGTTGACCCACAGTGTTGTTAGAACATACCAGAAACCTCTTTCATCAGACACACAACCCGTTATGGTTGTCTCAGTGAGACAGCAAGATACTTTTGCTTGTCATCGCACATTTTTTCCTTCGCAAGAGCTTTTCGCGCCCGATACCTCATGCCGTGCCATCCGGTGGAGTAGATGGGCGCATGCGCGGTGACGATGAGCCAGTCGGCGGTGGAGTCGGCCACGCGCGCGCGCAGCCAATCCTGCTGCGTCCCGTCCCGCTCAATGGTGTGCGTGTCGAACACGATCAAGTCCACGCTCGCGTCCCCTGCCATCTGAGGTTGAAGGTGTTGTGTTGCGCCCGGTGTCTTTTGTTGGGTTTTTTGAGCGAATTTGGGAGAACTGAACCTTGTCACTCCAATTTCGAGAAATTCATTTCCCGATTCCTGGTGTCACACCTGCAAATGACTTTCGCTGTTGCGATTACCATAGTGAAGTTGTAGTAAAGATTGGGCATGATCCAGAGCGGCTCCAGCTGGTTGTACTGAATCTGCGCGTCCAAGTTGCCCCGGTGATCGTGGTTCCCGGCCATTGAATACCAGGGAACCTGGAGCGACTTTTTGTCCAGGTACATCTGCGCAAACAATGTGAAGCAAACCACTGATAACTTGTGGGAGAAACAAGGGTTCAAACGGCAAAGGTGAGAACTCAGGATTCGAAGATGCCACAGATCAATTGTCGTAGATTCATTGCTGGCCAAATTTGAAACGACAGAAACTCTACCTCTTTCCATTTTGTGTCCCACTGCGTATCATTCACACTGGTCACACCGTGAGGGTAAAAGTTGTCACCGAGCGAAAGCACAAAATCCAGGGGCCTCTGGTTCGCCCAGGTTCCCAGAGCCGCTGCCACTTCTGGCTGGAAACCATCGTCGTCACCCCAGTCTCCAAGAGCAACGAAACGCAGGGCGTGTGTTGTCAAAACAACACCGCACAGGGCAAGAGACTGAACAAGCACCTGAGAAAAGGGTGAAACTGGGTGAACACGAACTCCCAATCTTCGCTCTGCAGCCAACAAAGATCTACGTATATGTATCATGGAGTGTACCACCGACAAAGATTGTGGTGCAGAGGACGCTGTTTCTGACAGAAGTTCCAGGCATCTCCTCTGGAGATCTGTGTCAAGTCGGTCAAAGACCGTCAAAGGCCACCACAGAAATACTCGTATTCAATGCTTGGCTGTCTCTGGGAGTCCATTTGAAATCAGATCAAGAGGCGGAACAACACCAAAGATTCCTGCTCATCTTGTCTGCAATGACGGATTTAAAATAACAAAGGCATTTTGCAGCAGTAGAACTGAACAGAAGGAAATCCAGCCGGGCCAAATTGTAGTTTCACTGTGGATTCTCACACAATTTCCCACCAGTCCCAACTTGCAGCCTTGGGAATTTGGTTTTGACCTCAAAAGGCTGTGGCTTTGGTGGGTTGATGGGTTCTCCAGACATCGTGTGACCACAAAACAGCTTCTGTTCTTGCAGAGAAACATTCTGCTTCAGAACAAAAATTTCCGCAGTTTCAGTTTGTTCAAATCAATTGTTTCATTGAGTGAAAATGTCAAATTTGCAGTGAAAATGCTCAGATCGTATCCCTGGGACACAAGCTTCAATCTTTCTGTGTGTTTCCCTTTGTGTTGTTGTTTGACACCAAACAAGTTGCACATTTGGGGTCTGTCCCCCACAGAAGCCTTCCATCCCTGCATTGTTCGACAAATGTCCCACACAAGACACAAAACACTCACAAAAAGAAAGTTCGATTTGAGGTTTGCATTCATTGTATTGAGCGTGAACTTACTTTGCACATTTCAAGTCAACTGCTCGAACTAGCCGAAAACTGAAACCAACAGGATGGCGGTGCAGAACTTTTCTTTGGTCAGAGAACGAGTTAGATCTGTACGTTGTCGAATTAGATCTGTCTCTGACACTTTTTCGTGGGAATCACCGTCTGCTTGACCCGAACACAGAAAAAAATTTGATCTCACCGCATCTGATCTTGATAATTTTGAGAGTGGTTTCAAATTTTGGTGCGTAGCAGGGACAGGTCCTGAATTTGGTCCTGTATGTTCAGCAATTTTGCATTGTGAAGCTGTTTTGCCTCATCCCAGAAGATATTGGGATGCTAAGGGGTGACATAAATTCACGCTGAACTTTCACGTTCGGAATTTCCAGGAACCACGAACTGGTGTGCGCTTGCATCTTTTATGTGTCGTTCATGTCAAAAAGCAATGGCGTCTGCTGTGGATGACTCGTCTTGATTGAATTATCAGCAAAATGCATTGTTTTCAGTTTTGTGGCATTGCCTACACTTTTCAGGTGATTTGAACGGGCACTGTTTGGGATACTTTTCAGAGCAACGCGAACAAGTGACCCGAATTAGTTCAACAATCTGGCCCACGTTCTGGCCGGTTTTTTGTACAAATTTTGAATTCAGTGGTCTGTTTGTTGTGTTGTAGGTCCTAAATTTTAGCCTGAGGTCTTAAAGAACAAAACAAAACAATTTCAAATTTTCAGCACCTTAAGTTCAAATGCCAGATTTACAATTTTGGACATAGGTTTTTGTTTTGTGCTCTGTCTTGAGAGTGAGCAATATTTGGCTTGGGGTGCTTGTTCATAATGTTCATATCAGAGGAGCTTTCTGGTGGGTGTTTGATGTTGTGAACTTTTTTCTGGTTTTTAGGTGGCTGAAACCAAAAGTTTGAACAAAGGGCTTTGGGGTCAGAATGTGTCCACTGTTGTATTTACGGTATTCAAACATTTTCATGTTGCTGATGTGAAGCCGCGGCCACACAGGTGCTTTTATTTTTGACACGCGTAGAGATGTTCCACAGCTGTGCATCAAAAAAAAATGCTTCCTTTGTGGCCACCTTCAATAGAAATAGTGGGAGACCCATGCAGGGGTCGATTTTATTGTTTGACTGTGGGAATCAAAGTGCATTCATTACATTTTTCCTCTATGGCGAGAAGCGTCAAAAAAGACTCATTTCAACGAGTTGATTGCAACCACAAAAAACCCACAAAGGATCACACGAACACGTCCCAGGTTTGGCTTCCTGCTGCTCACAAAAGCAATCCCTTGTCCTCGTGCTGAACTCAACTCGTGTTTGTACGAGGGGAATTTCATAAGAACTCGTATTTCAACAAAACTGTGAAGTGTGTCAATTTTTCATAGTGATTTTGATCTGGGGTTGGTGTTACGCAGCATTTTGCAAAACAGGAGTGAAGGGGGATGCAGAATGAGAGAGGTTGGCCATCTTCGCCTGGCTTCAGCGAAGTTGCTCGTCTTCTGTTATCATTTATAGTGGAAAGCATTTCAAAATTAGTTTCTTCAACAAACAAAGACGCAATAACAAAGTCTGTGGTGTCCCATCTACGTCGAAAAGTTAAGTGGAGCACTGCGCTGCAAGGACTCAGTTTCACTCTCTTGGACATCCGGGTACTGTGGCTGCAAGCATGGAGCTTTCACAGTTCTATCTTGTTGCGCTGCTGAAGCGGCATATCGTATGTCCACCGTGTGTCCCCGTAGAATGCATTTGGAGAGGAGAAACAATTTCAGAAACGCTGTACGCTCGTAGACTCTCGTGAAATGGGAGGAAAAGTGGCCCACAGCCTCTCCCCACAAAGCGACTGATGTGAAATGTTCCTTCCAATTCAGACAGAAGACAGCTGTTTCCAAAATGTTTCAACGCAATCCGCACGAAAGGTTCAGGTTGTTTCATCTCCCGATAGATTCTGCTGCAGGTGTATTGATGCATTTGAACAAAGAACCGTGTGCATTTCTTGGAAATGGAAGAAAAGTCGCCACAAGACAGCTTCACACAAAAGATTGCGTTTACCTGATGCACGAGTGGCGCAAGCAGAACTTCAGACAAACGAATGGAAGTGAAGCAGACATCAGACGGACGGGATGTGAAATGGATGGAAACAGTTCAGCTGAAGGGCGAGGACTTCAGTTTGATTCCACCTGCGATTGCTAATGCACAAGGTAAGAAACCAAGGAACGAACGCATTCACAAACAAGTCAACTGATGTGTTTTGTCATCAACCTGACTGAAAAGTTATCGATTGTGAATCTGTTCTTGTGCTCGAAAACCTTTCGTCTTTTGGCATGCAGAAGCAAGTTCCTTTGTCAGAAGTATTTCCAGTTGAGGTTCTGCGTGGCGACACGAATACGAGTAGAAAACGTTTTTTCAAGTGAAAGTCATCACTTCTCTTGACTGAAACCTACTTTTGTAGAATGACTTTCTCAATATTGACTGAACTTTGTCTTTTGTTCAGAAACAAACGACCCATACGAAGCTGGAAACATGGCAGACAACCAGACAACGTTCCTGATGACGTTGGGACCAGCCTTCCACCAAGAAAACGCCACAGATTTTTCTTTGCCCTCGGAAAATGCCACACTGGTGCAGTCCAATGCCACTTCGACTGCAGAAGACCAAGAGGAGCGCACAGCAATGTTGATCAACATCGTGTGCAGACCGATTCTCTTCACTTTCGGGACAATTGGTGGGTCAGCTTGATTTGTCTTGTTCAGTTGCTTGAGTCCCAGTCACATGCAGGGGAACAGCACAGACCAAACTTTTGTTTGCCCCGCAACTGAGGCTGAGGGTTGGGCCGTTCCTACCTTGATCCAGGACAAGCTGGGTGGAGTTTTTCCCAAGACCTTGTGTTCTGACTGAGGAAATCGAAATTGAAATTTCCTCACCTCTGCTGCCTTTTCCAGAAGTTTTCTCGTGTTCCACTACTTTGCAGTGTGTCTGTTGGGTGACAGAACGAGTACCGAACGGGGTCCAGCATTTCATTCCAGATCCCTCAAATCGGCTCCCAACCTTTGGAATATTTTTGACGAGCAAAAGGCAAAAACAGAATTTCTTTGGAAGTCTGCATGGTGAATTGTCTCATGTTGGATTTATTGCAAGGAGAAACATTGCGACTCGGCCAGATTCTCGTCTTTGGGATATATATTATCAATCAAAAGGGATTTCTGAGCGGAACTGCTTCGCCGGTGCATTCTTTGACACAGCATGCTCGTGCACGCAAATGCCTCGGCCATCAAAGACTTCCAATCGCCTGAGCTAAACTTTTGCTGTTTTTGTTTGAGGCCGGTTGGCATTGCACAGAAGCACGTTCTCAATGTTGACGCAAGAATATTTCAGCAACAACAATTTCCCTTTACGTGCGGTGCCCCATTACCAGATTGGTGGCACAGATGGGCCACATCAGTCCTGAGAGCCAATGACGAATGACCATTTGAATGGTGTCTGTGTTCACTGATCTGGTAATTGGGGCAAGTCGGAACAGGACCGGACGTATTTGCTAAAAATTCGCCAATGTTTCAGTCAAAAGCATTGGCACCACACATCACTCCGTGAAGTTCAGCTCAAGGACCCAACTTGTCTCGAAACGCATATATGTTGGATGAGTTTTCAAAATTATACTATTTGTAGTTTCAGTGATGCATATGGAAACTCTCAGCATCAAAACCGGCGTTTTGCTTTTTGCACCAGAACTATTCAAGTGACTGCGAAGAGCAAAGATGTGTTTTTCTAGCACACCTGGGCAACATATGAACAAGCCGAGCTCAGTCGTTTTCAGGGTCTGACCCGCGTAAAAAAATTGCTCCATGGAGCTCGCGGTGATTTGAGGAAATTCAGTTGCTCTGATTTGGCTTGCTCTGATTTGGCTTGCTCTGATTTGGCTCACCTTGATTTGGGTAACTTTTTTTGTCAAAATTCTTACTTTTTTCACTTAATATTCACAACTTGGGAACTCATTTGGCACACACCCAAAAGGAACAAATTTCACCAAACAAAACTTTTACACATTGTTT
>JAAUXT010075860.1_pt1 | contig 13551 bp, 13 predicted proteins | sample 7278171 | NCBI WGS metagenome assembly JAAUXT01 (sample SAMN14350112, study PRJNA611818) | marine sediment metagenome | isolation source: surface marine sediment (1.8m) | place: French Polynesia: Moorea | collected 2018-08 | reverse complement strand
GTCTGGCAGAGGGGGAGGGGGTCTGGCAGAGGGGAGGGGGGTCTGGCAGAGGGGGAGGGGGTCCAGTAGAGGGGGAGGGGGTCTGGTAGAGGGGGAGGGGGTCCAGTAGAGGGGAGTCTGGCAGAGGGGGAGGGGGTCTGGCAGAGGGGAGGGGGTCCAGTAGAGGATAGGGGGGTCTGGCAGAGGGGGAGGGGGTGTCTGGCAGAGGGGAGGGGGGTGCTTACATTCCAAAGTATGGACAGACACACACATGAATGCTAAGGGTTTTTAAGCCGTCAGCGGCACCTAGATGGCCGGCTACGCGACCATCAAAAAGATGCTGGTAAGGGTGAACCGAACTTTTCTGTGCGGGTCAGTTTCACAACGGACGACTCCGTGTCTTCTGGCTGATCTGCTTGGGGACAGCATACTTTTGAAAAATGAAAATGGCCAGATCAGGATGAAACCCAATGCAAAATGTACTTCAGGTGAAATGAAAACTTTTTAATGCTCATGAGACCCACCCCCACCCACCCACCAGTCACAAAACGTTACCATTGTGGAGAGAGCCCAGCTCTGGGAGGTATTTCCAAGTTTATTTGCCAAGGTTCCGGCAGTCTCATACACATGCTTTGCAAGTTAGAGGCCAATTGTCACCATTTTGAAAAATTATAATTCCAGGAAACCCAGTGTAAAATGCATTTCAGGTCAAAAGACAACTTGAAACAATTTTTGCTCGTGGGCCCCCCCCCCTCATTTGCGTCCTGGGCTTATGCTTGCAACACTTTTCGCTTGCAACGCTGCTCTTCGGGCTCTTCCGTTGGGTACAACGTCTCGTACTCTGTTTGAGTACTCGTAACACTTGCCTTCTGCTTTCGGCACAAGACCTTGAACAGAATACGTCACGAAAGGCACTGGACGCAACTGCTTCGCATCTTCGCAATCGCACGTAATCGAGCGCCCCAGCACAGGCCCAATCTGTGCCGAGTGGAGCCCAACAGCACGGGATGGTCTGCCATGGCGGAACGTGGCTGGTCGTCAACAGACTGGAAGCGTGCGCGCTTTTCTGCACTGAGGTTCTGACTCCACAAGAACACTGTTCACTCAATCCACACTCACGCACCTGGAGCTGTATCTGACGGTGCCATTGGGGAAGATCTTGATGACCTGGTTCTGCACCGTCACGTCGTGGTATTCGGCCGACTTCTCGTTTGGGAAGAAGAGGTCCGGGATCCAGATCTTCTCGATGGTCTTGGCGGGGAGGATGACGGGCGTCTCCTGCTCGGCGAACGCGAGGCGGTGATCCTCCCAGCGCTGCCGGAAGTACACATCCACCTGGAAGTCCTGGAGGGACACACGACACGACCCTGTCAGACCAGCGCGGCACACACCATGCGTCTTGCATTCGGTGGCAAAACAGTTCTGCGGACACACGTTGAAATGAAACAGGGAAAACTGATTTCGGCTCCATGGTCACGCGTGAATGCAGTGAGTTGTCTGCGGCTCAAAGTATTTTGAGTCACTGATTCTCCAGCAACAAATCTGTCATTCATTCATGGCAGATTCCACTTCACTCGGAATTCAATTATTCCGGTGGTGACAGGTCAGTTTTCATGGACCCGTTTCTTTGAAAAGTCGCGTATGAGTCTGTCACATGAAAAGTCCGCGCTGATTGCCTGTTGGGATGAGTGCTTCTTTGTTGCGTGATCATTTTCCACCCATGTTATGACAAAGTTATTGAACGCTGTACAAAAGACGAATACTCACTATTTGGGTCGAGATTGCGTATGAGTCTTTTGTACAAAGTTCAATGACTATTTCTATTGTACAGATGCTGTTTCTGTCGAGATTCGCAAAAAAACGAGACAGAAAACGCCATCCGTGCGATAGTTGAGTGGCAAGGCCGGCTGTTCAGAAGAAAACACTCACCATGTCCACAGCGTTGATGGAGCCGAAACTGGCCACGTAGAAGTCACATTGCACTTCGACGGGTGGACCTGAAACAAAAGCAAAGTCGCGGCGTGTTGGCGTTTGGCCTGCTTGAGTGTACTCGTACGAGTCTTGTCGTTGGGGAACTGCCACGACCACGGGCAGATTCACGACAGCTGACGACACTGTCCAAACATGTTGAAGCAAAGGGCAGAGAAACCCAGGAGAGCAGAAAGACGGAGTCATGGAAACCGACGCTGGGATGGCAAAACGTTACGGTCCAACTTGTGCTCAAGTGATCGTAACCTCACTGTACAAAATCAATTGGCAGGGTGCAGAAGGTCTGTTGACAGCAGACTGAGCTCAACTAGTTGGGGTAATGTAAGGGCATAGGGCCATGGTAAGGCCACAGGCGGTAAAGTTGATAACAAAATGCAAATGCAAAAGACCCACCAAAGAATGAGAAGCTACTAGTAAAGTGCCCAGATGTAAGGAAGCTATAGTATACTAGCTGTCTGACCAAGTACTTATGGCACAGAGTAGGATCTCCTCTGGTTGCACTAACAACTGAAGGCGCAACTGGGATCTTAGGGTTATCACACCTGTACACTGATCTCGGACATTGTCACAGCTGTGTGATAAGACATGGAAAGATCCAAGATACATGAATGTATGCTAGTGGATAACCACAGTGCGGATACGCGTGCGACACAGGGCTGAACAGTAAGATCCCCTCAATTGAATCAGAAGTCAGCCTGTGCCCAAAAACGCGTGGGAAACTTCGCTCGTACGACCAGCAAACGTGACTGTTTTCCTCCCGTGGACCCTTCGTCTCAGCAACCTTCCGCTCCACCATCAGCCGTCCGGAGACAAACCGATCCCCCCGCCAGATCCGGCAAGATTCATTGTGCTGTTGGAGCTCAATTTGCAAAAGTGATCTACTTACGGCTTTGTCGGGGAGATGGGATCAATAAACGGAGGCCAGTTCTCTTGCGATCCAAGTCGCCGGGCTTTATGACAACGTGGAGTGAATTCCGAGAGTGAGCGAATCCCAGAGACACCTGACATTTTCGTCCAGAAAACCGCCGATTCCTGTCGTCACAGACCTTTCTTGGTTGAAGGTCTTCCGCCTGAAGTTGGGCTCTGAACACAGGACGGCTGAGGGTCAACAGCCGACGGTTACTCAGTGGTCCAGCCCTGTACATCGAGTCGAACGGGATGATCGTGAGGGCAGAACTCCCCCCATGTCTGCTCTTGTTTGTCTCAGAACTCCACCGATTCCATTTGTTTCAACACCTGCCTTTCTTGTGCAACTCCAAATGCATTCGACACACATCCACAATGGATCAATGAAGCTGAAGATGCAGATCTCCCGCAGGATTTTCTGTTTGTTCAGCGGCAGACCATCTTGTCTCCAGCACTTCTTTGCCGCCCAGGTTCATAACAGGAATTACGACTGCTCACAGCATCATTGGCTACAAAGACTTCTCTGAAGAGAAAGGCTTTGTCCCGAAGCTGATGGGAAAAGGGACTGACTTCATACATCTTGGGCACCCAGGGTGAAGGCGGAGGCATCTTTATTTGGAGGCCGTGTTTGGCATGAACCAACAGACACGAGAAGATTGACATTCTGTTGGTCGATGGACAAAATTACGGAATACCAGGTTCTTAGTTCAGGATTGCAACACAGTCGAGAACGGAATGAAGGCAAAGTCTACACAAAGTGGACCACGTTCCTGCTGATGCAATTTTCCGTCGGTCTCACTCTCTCATTAAAAGTGCCTGCGTGACTGAATACATACAGGGGATTGGTTTTCAAGGACGAACCGAAACGCAGCAGTCTGCGCACGTTTGGCAGGCAACATTGTGGTGGAGATAGGTGAGGAGAGACCATTGTGCTCGCATGATGTGTTCCAAACACATTCAGATCAGAGCTGGAAATGGTCAGAATTTCACACAAAGCCCGCCGTTTGTGGGATTGCGGAAGCCCAACAGGCAGCGGTCCATACAACACGGCTGTCCCAGGGAAGGTGGTGACCCATTACTCACGACGGTCTCCCAGACCAGTTGCGATCGCCAGAGGAATTTCTCTGACAAATGCATTTCAAGGCTCGACATTTCTGAAGTTGTCTGGACAAAGAAACAATGTCAGACATCTTTCCGTCTCGCTCGTTGTGCGTCACAAACCTCTTTCAGGAGAAGAGCCCTGACGCTGCGCAAGTGGAGCATTTTGAGCAGCATTCGGGGCGAGTCATAAACAACTATTGACCACAAGGTTTGTCTTCTGCTGCAAAGTCGTTTGCAAAGCCTGCGTCAGCGTCTGTTTGATATCGCTTTCTGTGGAATCAAGAAAGTGCCTGGTCCAGGGCAAGAGTGATGAACGAACTGTTCATGCACGTATATTCTGACCTGCACAACGTGTGATGTGCAGTTTTTCCACGGTGTTCCAGCTGTTCAAATCTCACAGAGAGCACGGCACGCGAGGACATGAGGGTGACATTTCGGGGGTCAACCATGGGTCCTCTGAGTCTGCCAGTGCGTCGGACCTTCGCAACGCAAGCCCGATTGTCAAGGCTTCGTCAAACTGGTCTGCTGCATCAGGTCACCTTTGCAGTGAAACTTCCCAAGTCTTGCAATGGTCGCGCAGTCTGGTGCAGCTGGTGTCACGCGGCACGCTGCAGCTGGACGTGCAGCTGCAGTCGGGTTGTCGAGAGCTATTGTTTGGCAATCAACCGGGGAAAGGCAAACTGCAGTGTCTGCTCTGTGGCGTGACTAATTTTCTTGCAAGGACTGGACCTTTTCCCTTAAGTCGAACCCGACGAGCGACGTTGTTGCGAAAGCCCATTGCATCTGCACGAGTTTGGGGGACTCACCGTAGATGTAGGGGCGGATTCTGCTGTCGCTCTTGTTGAGAATCCGCATCATGAGCATTGCTGCCATCGTCTCATTCTTGGTGCTTCTGCAAAAGAAAGAAACATCATTTCAAAACCAGGGGTGAATGAACTGAGGATCCGTTGCCAGTTGACGGTATCTCACCAAAGCATCCGCATGGCAGCTTTTCGCTGTCGCATTTTTCATGTTGGAATGGAACACATCATGTTGTTGAACAGAATGAAATTGGCAGCGATTGTTCACAAGGGACTGCCTTCAGCCCAGCGAGCATCTACAAGGTGAGTTGTTCTGGAAGATAAGGCTCATTCGTTTGCCAGAGCACACACCCAAATGTAACACCGCCACCGTAAGAAATTATCCAGACCAACCCCTGGCGGTTTAACCGGCCCCCAATTCAGCCTGCCACGAATGAGAAACATTCGCTTCGGTTGAACCCATCCCGCTCCATTACGTCTCTGTGGGGAAACAATCTTCAGTTGATGATTGATCTGCATCGATCCGGCTGATGGGTCCGAGCGCTGCGGACACCAGCGGCTCAAACTCGCCGTGAGCGAGAAAGACTCCGCCGTGACTCGGGAAGCCAAACAGCGCGCAACAAACATGGAGAGGACGGAGTCGGAGGCGATTTTTGTTGGAACAGTATTGATCGCCGCGCGAAAGGAGTCTTGATTCACGACACAGGGGCAAAGATACGCGCCCCGCCGCAGGGCTGGGCGGGATGTGGACGACCATTGAGGGCAAAGTGGGTGATATCGATGCAGCAGCACGAGCCGCGCGACGTCGCCAAACAACTGTGTCCGGCGGCAATAAATCCAAAATGTCGTGGCCTTCCAACTCAGGAATGGCTGTGCCCAAAAGCTTCTTGGTGGCGAGCTGCAAAGTTTTTATTCCTTCTTTGGAGCCACCAAGACACTCCGATGTGCTTTGAAAGAACTCTCCAATAAAAATGGGAGACAAAATGGTCGTGGTTCCCAAGAAAGGTTCTTGGGTCTCCACAACAATCGGGGGATGAAAGTTTTCAGCACAGAGACAATGTATGGTCGTGTTTGAAGGTGAAACAACCTTCAGTCTTCCGTTTTTACAACCTGTTTGCATGCCCAAACGTTGTTTCTCTGCAGCTGGGTGTATAATTCATAACCCGGTGCGTGACAGTCTCTCAGAGCCCGCGCACACGCGTCCGCGCCTGGCTGAAGCGGCGTCTCATCAGCGGGACGAGCGCCGCGCCGCCTCAACCTCGCACCACAACACGGCAACAACTGCCGCACAAGGATTCAAGCCTTCACACGGGAAACTGAGAGAATCCCGGCGTTTCGAACTGACTTGCTTCGTAAGCACGGCCGTGCAGCAAACAATGATCATTGAACGGGAACCTGAAGCAGAATGCACTTTGCACGCCCATGTTTTATTTACAACTTGACCTTAACTCGCACCATGAGATGGATCATTGGGAATTTTGTGATGTCCTCGTGTCTTCCGCTGTCGCTGTGGAGAGAAACCAGTTCCAAGCTGGAGTGTCAGGTTGTCAGCTGAATTCAGTGGCACCTGCTGCGTCTCAGCGGATGCGGATCAACACTTGAGGAGCCTCGGTCCGCCAAGAAGCTGCTCCAGTCGACATGTTTCTGCGACATGAGTCTCAATCACCACCATTGATAGCGTCAAACTGCAGCTCCTGGCGACAACAACACTGATGTTTCACATCGTTGACATCAAGAGTTTGTCCTGACAATTGTATTTTGTGTTATTCGTGTTTCTTATGCGCGCATGTGTGTGAGTGTGTGTGTGTGTGTGTCTGTCTGTCTGTGTGTCTGTGTGTCTGTGTGTGTCTGTGTGTGTCTGTGTCTGTGTCTGTGTCTGTGTCTGTATCTGTGTCTGTGTCTGTGTGTGTCTCTGTGTGTGAAGGGTGAGGAGGCTAGCGGACCGAGGGGTCCGGAATCTGGCTCCTCACTAACCCCGTCCAAATTTGTACCGCCCTCCAAACTTTGAAGCGGTTTTTGCTTCCTTTCACAAATTATTTCAAGAACTTGCTTCCCCCTTGACCTCTCCCTGCCTCAGTCCGTGAGGTGTCAGTGGTGGTGTGGGTGCGGGTGTGCGTGGGCGTACGTGCAGTTTGATGTTCAACATGGACGAGCTCCTGAGCCAAAACAAAACAGCCTAATAACCGGAGAATCGTGTACAAGATATGCATCGGGCACATGGCATGCACAGTTGGGCTTCTGCTTGATTCAATAGTAAATTACACAGGCAATAAACACATTCGTATCGATCACAACGTGTTGCTCAACGCAATTCGCCGAGCTGAACGGGAGGTTTGCATCAAAATTCAACGGCAGAAAAACAAGACCAAATTGAGCAGTCTTTGGGCATGCCGCGCAGACAATCGAAGAAACCGTTTGCACGGTGTTTGACGACGCACATGTGAGTGAAACAAACGACAGTACCTTCCAAAGTGGGCTGTCTTCGATAGAATCCCGGTGTACTCCAGGGTGACGAGGAACAACGTCCCCAAGACAACGTGGATCACGTACATGTTGAACGGTCATCCTTCAAACCCGTTCATGACTGAAACTGCTGGCGCCCTGCCTTGCAGTGTGGTTCACCCACACAGAACTGACGACTCGACAAGCTCCAACCTGCCTCCAGCTCCCAGACGAGGAGGAGGAGGAACACAGCGGGTCTCGCCGGTTTCTGGCTGCACCGATCAATGTGAAATTGCTCCACACAAACGGGAGAGTCGCGTCCCCGGTTTGATGCATTGACTGAACGGATGAATGCTTGACTGTTTTCTGGCTGGGCAGAAAGCAGCAGACACTGATTCATGCAGCTTGTCTTTGGCCTTTGGCCTGATATGCTTCGCATCCGCTGCCGAGGGATGAAAAGCCCAGGCGTCATTGCGCAGCAGTGAACTGCAGCCCATGTACTGACGTCCACTCATGCAGACCACGATGGGCCGGACAAACGAGAACAGAAACCTGAAATATACAAACCTGGCAACACCAGAACAACCAACGAGAAGGCCTTCCATGGCAAAAGAGATGTTTCGCTTTTCGGGTCATTGTCTGAGGCTGCTGATCGCGACATAAGGCCTCAGCTCCACTGAGAACCTGCTACAGAGGCAGTGGTGTAACTCAGCCGATATCCACAGACATTCCACCCGGGATCCCGGACACTAGACACCTGTGAAGTCGCTGTTCAAATGATCTCTGTTTTTGTGGAGTTTGATTGCCAACACACCTGCAAAATACGCCCCGCTGGGGAACACAACTTTTCCAATTCTCACCTTGACCTTCTGTTACACACGTCTCATCAGCAAAATACCACTACAATACAACTGTTATGTCTGATTCCAAACATTCTGCACCAATTTGCATTGTGAAGAAAATATGAAGACAAAAATAAAGCAAACACATCTGGTAAAGCAAACAGTCCATTTGCTGACTTGAACTTAAGAATTTTGTGGTATAGTGGGTCCAACAGAGTGAATTTCTATGCCAACGTTCACGCGTACGACGTACTGACAACAGTCACCGTCCACGACTGGAAATTACATCCCCTTTGTCCATACAAATAACCCCAAAACTCAATATCGAAAAGAGTGCACATTGCACAAAGCAAAGGCCTTCTGAAATAAAAGAGTTGCTGGTATGTTTGCCGGTCATAATAAGTCCAAATCATGACGCAAACTGTTGGTCAGGGTGAGTCCTCAGCCTTGGCAGTTCTGCATGATGGGTGTGCAGTGTAGTGATATCACAAACACACAGGTTGGCATCTCAGGAGAGACTGTCCCCGAGGGTGGGAACCTCCATATGTATTATGTACAGAAGCAACATCTGATGGATGGTTCTAACATTTGAGGCTGGTGTGTCACACCACACTCCTCCCCCACCAGGGGGTGCTGGCCTCCACAGACAATTTTTAATATTCTGAATAATTTTATAATTTAGATAGAAAATAGATAGAAAATAGCACAATAGCACTATTTTGCTGGCTTTAGCCTGCATTCCTCCCCCCCCACAGGGTTGTCATGTGATCATGGGACAAGGGTTTTGGCATTTTTTTCTCAAAATAGACACTGTGGACAAGGAAGTGTATGCTTTTCTTAAGCAGCAAATCATGAGGAAAATATATTAGGAGAGTCACCGTTTGGGTCTGCAACCACTTAGCCAGGCAGTAATTGATGCAGTCTGTCAGCATTACCACCAGGAGGCACAACACTGGAATCACAACTTCAGGACGCTCATAGTGAGGTTGGCCCTCAGCATACACATCGCCCGAGTCTAAGGTAAGCCATTTTGCTCGTGGTTCTGAGCCCAAGTCACACCACACAGTCTCAAGTGTCACCCACAAGTGGTTGAAGTTGCACCGTGTTGAGCAGAAACGTTCTCAAGCTAGTTTGGAGGGGTCTCACAGACAAGAGCGAAGTGCCTTTCCTGGCCAAACTGTTTGCGTGTTTTGGCGAAGGCATTGCTGTTTTGTGTTTTTAGTTTGCTGGTACCGAGTCAAATTTAGCATTTTTAGCAGTGAGATCAACTTACAGTTCACTCCGTTTTGCTCTTGCAGTGCTCACAGCGACATCAGCTTCATGCAAATGAGGTAAATTGACACTGGCCAAGTTTGAAATATTCCATGTCGGTATGTCACGGGAGCAAATGCGTTTGATTGCATCAGGAGAGCCTCCATAGAGATGGAGTTTGCGATGGAAGCTGCCAGTTCCAAAAGGGAACCATCAGCTTCAACACTAAAACGTCCCTCCCATGCATATGGGCATGTTTCGAGAAAATACGATCACTTCTCGGACAGATGCATCAACGCTTCTTCTGACAGACAAAATTTCGTTGCTGAATTGACGTGTGTGTACTTCTCAGACCAGACCAGGAGAGAAGGTCGTGCTGGGCAAGGGTAAACTCGCACACGGCTCCGGATTGGTCGCACGCTACAGGCCTGCCCTCTCTGCCCAGGGTCTCAAGGGAAGGGCTTGGCTCTGCAGCTGGGAGCCCATCCAAGCGGCCGGCTGTATACTGTATACATCTTCGTCCAAGTTATCATTTCATCTGACCTCAACACCAATGCACTTTTCGAAACATTGTCGAGCTGTTCCAAGCACCTGCTGAATTCACAACAAGACCTGTGCTCGTCGCACAAACATGTGCTTTTCAACGAAGGAAGGGCGCTTCGTGCTGGATCTTCCCCAGGTCGGTCTTCCCAAAAAAACTCTGAACGCAGCGCATATTTCCGCACGGCACGAGTTGAGTGTTCAGAAGCCAGCAGCGCGGTACTCACTCGTCGTCGTCGGTCGCTTCCCACCCGCGGTTCTCGACGCAGAGCAGCAGCAGGCCCAGGAGGAAACACTTCACAAGTTCACCAAACTCCATTTTTACTGGAAGCATTTGAGCTGCTTTTGAACTGAGTAAACCGGTTCCATGATGATGCCACGAGTTGAGAGCAGGCAGTTGACGCTGTTGACAATACCGGCCGGCGAGTCATAAGTCATCATCCGAGACAATGGGGGTCCGTACGAGCGATTGCGTTTGGTGATCGTGTGTACTGAACGATACATAAATGCATATATCGTGTTGTGTCGACGTCAGCTCCGCTCTTGTCTGCGTTTGTCTGGGCGAAAAGGCGAATGTTTTGTTCCGACGCCCACTTTGTGTGTCATATTCCTGGATAGAATGCAGATTAAAACACCATTGCGCTGGCCGGTTTGGATCTGCTGCTGAACCTTTCAGCAGAGAAAAGCAGACGCTTGCTCCAGTGACGTCCGTCGGTTCGCATCTGCTCAGCTGTGCTCCGCGGGTTTCCAACCTGTATGAGCTTCCAGGCGGGAGCCTCAACAAAAAGCGCTCACAGATATACATGAGAGCAGGATAGTAAATACCGCAACTCAGTGTCTGTTGTTTGTTGGATGTTGGTGAAACAAGAGCAACATTGTCAGTGATGAACGAGATTTGAAAAGCTCACGGAGGCTTGTGAACCTCTGGTTCAGCTCTGCATGAATTGGGCTATTTCGGAAATAAACGGCTGAACAACAAAGTTGGCACCACCTCTTGATCTTGTTTGTTTTGAAGTGCTGACAAAGGCAAATGGTGCATAATTCATGACAGTCAACAACCCCGTCACACGGTGACTGACAGCCCCCCCCCCACCACTCAGGCGCTGTTTGCCCGCATGTCGGCACCACCTCTTCTGCACGGCAGCTCTTTTTCTCCGGTTTCCCTCGCACAACTTCTTATAAACATCACACAATTATCCAGAGCTGATGCTCATTTCCTTCGTCTACACGAAATCGAGTTGGGTTTGTAATTGCATGTCCTGTCAATCTGTTGTTTTGTCTTTTGCATGCAGCCAGGGGGAATGCCACGGAATCAGAAGACTCTTTGTTGAGAAGAAAGAAAAGGAGATTCACATCGGAATGAATTTGCTTCATGCTTTATGAAGACAACAGCACAAAAGCATTTATGTTTGACAGAATATGATCATGCTGAAAAAGTGTTCATCAGTTGAAAACGACACAGTTCCAACAGCTGCAAAGGCAACAGTTTCCGCCTTTATCACAAAGGCGCTCAAACTCACACAGACACCACTTTTCCATCAGATGAGAATGTCATTCGCACTCACACGCAAGTCGATTGTTTATTTCAGGAACGGGCTCCAACGCAAACTTGGTTGTTTGCGGGTGTTTCTGAACACGAAGTTGAGTCTGCCACGGTTTCTGGATTAGCGTTGACAGTGTTCGGAGTGACTTGCACCCGAAACTGGACAGCCCAATCCACCTCATCACATTGAGGGCTTTGCTTCCCAACCCGGAGTGCATTTACTCATTAATTCTGGAGAGCCACGTAAATCATTGCAGTCGTAAAGAAAAATTCCATTTCCTCACTGGATTACTACCCACAGAAGTGAGTGGAACGACTGCTCGTGCCGGAGTCGAAGCAAGGGTCGCTCAGCAAGGTCGCTCTCTGGAACCCCGCACAATCCCATGATTTCCAATGACCCTCCTTGTCATTTCAGATTGTCTCCGCTTTCTTGGTGAGTACCACAAGAAACAGAAATGAGCACCCAAAATTGGAATCAGTTCTGTCCATCTGGGTGAAGTCAGAGAAGTTGAAGACCAAGTTGAAAGGTCCCGAGATGTTGCGATGTTCACGTGCGCGGACGGATCCCAGAGACAGAGGCAGCATGGTCCGAGAGAGCACGGGAGAGAGAGAGAGAGAGAGAGACAGAGACAGAGACAGAGACAGAGACAGAGAGAGACAGAGAGAGAGACAGAGAGACAGAGAGAAGAGAGAGGCAGAGAGAGAACGAGGGGTGAGAAAGAGAGTGAAAAAGTAAGAAAGTAAGAAAGAGACAAAAAACAAAGTCGACGAGAGAAAGAAAGCAAGAAAGAAAGAGTGAGAGAGAAACAAAGAAAGAATGGAACGATTGCTGACAGAAGGTTTGTTGGAATTCCATTGGATTGTTCGGGTTGAAGCCGCACGACACATCAAATTTTGATCACATGCAAAAGTATCAATCTCTGTTGAGTGTGTTGTTGATGCCATTGTTGTTGTGATTGATGCAGGTTTTATTTCATTAGCTGGAGTTTCCTCTCAATCAGCGTGAGCTGCAGTTTCCACTGAACCAACAACTGAGCCACGTAAAACGTTTCCACACCTTTCTGATCGATCATAGCAGAAAGTGCGCGCGGTCTATTTGTCACTGTTCCAACCCCAAAGCCGCTTTTGCGCGCCGCTCGACCACAATGAGCCATTGAATCCCAGTTCTGAGACAAACAGGAAAGGCTGAGATGCAAATTGCACTAGGCGATGCCGCAATAGCGTGACCCAACTCAACATGTCACCTTTGAGAATTTTATTCATCTAACACTGTGGGCTTTTCTCTTAGTTCGACAGCAATAGAAAATCACCAGAGATCGACCGTCCAGCCTGGACGCCAGGGTGTTGACTCGCTACCAGTCTGGACCAGATGCTGTCTGCAACTAGCTTCACTTCGGCCTGGCCTTGGTGCGTAGAGCCTCAGATGGGAGTTTCAACCATTTGGAAAAAAAATCGTCTTCCGTGACGATTTCGTTCGAAGAGAAGTTATTCTTTTGGTTCCATGTGCACTCCAATTCCACGCATCCACGGTCACAACTGACACCAATCCAATCCAGGTGAGGCTCTGTTCGTGACTGTTCCGTTCCAGATTTGGACACAACCCAAGGCTCCAGAACAGCCAGACCCTCGAAACGTGCTTCCGTTGCTAGTTTTTGAGTGACTTGAGGAGCTTGGTCCGATTTGTGAGCTTTCGGAAAAAGCGAGCGAAATTGGAGCAAGCAAAATCAAATCACCTATAGGCAGGGTCTTCCAAAAGTGTGTGTACACCTGTTTCATGGTCAAAATAAGGATCAACTTTGGATCTTTTGGGGTCTTTTGGTTCAATTTGGGTTGGGGATAATGTACTAGGAAGGATTTCAGGAACTTTGATTTTTTGGGTTCTTTCTAGGTCAAAAAGGAAATGTGGAAAATATGGGGTATGGATGTAGAAATGGCTCCATATCTGAGAAAGTACAAAAATTTGGTGAATGAAGTATAATGATGAAATGTAGTCTGTTGTATGGGGGTGTGAGTGGTAACATTTGATTTTTGATTTTTGAAAATTTTTACATAGTTTTTAGGTGGGCCTAAAGTTTGGGTTGAAAAGTCATTTTTTCAATAAAAAAAAAGGATATTGGGCAATTATTTTGGCTTTAATGGATATGTTGTGAAATAAAGT
>JAAUXT010005568.1_pt1 | contig 13551 bp, 11 predicted proteins | sample 7278171 | NCBI WGS metagenome assembly JAAUXT01 (sample SAMN14350112, study PRJNA611818) | marine sediment metagenome | isolation source: surface marine sediment (1.8m) | place: French Polynesia: Moorea | collected 2018-08 | reverse complement strand
GTCTGTTTTTTAATAAACAAACTGTGTTTTCTTACCTGAGTATGACTGCAAGTCTTATTTCCAGAGGTATAGGTTTGTGCCAGTTGGTCGTCTTCTTCCTGATGGAATTTTTCAAGCAGTCCAATAGAATGTCGAACTGCTCGACGGACATGCGGAAATACCAATGAAAACGCTTTGGATACTTCCACAGTTCGACAACAATATCCAAGTATTCACCACACTCATCTCGAACTGTGTTCATGGGGTTGACCCACACTGTCTCCTCTTGGGGGGGTGATACTCACTCTCCTCTGATGAGAGGATAAGGATAATTAAAAGAGAAACAAGTCTTACTTTTTTGCGCGCCCGCACACTGAAAGATGACCTGTCCCGGTCAAAACGACGAAAAAAAGCTCAATTTTTCCGAGGCAACATCACCACGCCAGAAATGAACACGTGAAATGAATGAACTTCCTGTATTTGAGAAAAAGGTACAATACTGGATGCGGCATCCCGAAACCGGTACAACGCGACGTGAAAACGGAACAAATATCATGCAGAGAACGATGTGTTCCGTCACGATGTTCCGTCATGGAACCTGTGTGGTGCAAAATGTTCCGTAGCTCACAAAACGCCATGACGCGAAGTTTGTGTTCCGTGACGGAACATCGTGACGGAACATGGTACGGAACCTGTGTGGACAACCCGTGAGACCCTCAACGAGAAACAACGCGGTGCTTTGAGCGCGAGTCTTACTGAGACCGACTGACCAATTCTGCAGCAAAAGAAGGGTTCCAATCCAGCGTGCAGCGCTTTATCGCCAATTACATGCGGAATCAATGTTGTTCAAGTAGCAGAAAAGAGGAAAACACGGTCAGGAGAAAGCCATGTATTACCCTGGGTGTGCTGTGGCCACTAAGTGTAGATAGAGGTGGAATTCATTCCCTGACCCCCATTCCCAAATGCGTACTGACTAATTCTTGTTCCATTTGTAATGTTATCAATCAAACCAGTTTTGTTTCTCAATGCTCGACTGCTCGCGTTCGGCCGATCCAGCGCTGCGGAAAATTACCCTCCACTTTTCTTCCAATCAAATTCTCATGATTTGGTTCCTGTTGCAGATACCGGCGACACACGGCCAGCTTACACGCGTGTAGTGGGAGTCGAAATCAGCCATGTTTCATTTGGTTGGATCTTTATGAACCCGGAATGTGGGCTGAGCTGGGACGGATTCCCTTGTGCGTAGTTGTAAGTTTTACGAGATTAACCTTCGATTGAGCAATAAAAATTTGCTGTCTCCCCGACAGGAACGACCAGAGAGCGCCTCGAAATGGACCCACTAAACAACGAGGCAAAAACAGGAAAACTCGGTTTGTTCCATTTCAACATCGGCTGAAAAAGCTGCATCTGAACGCTGCAGAGGAGTGGACGCAGGCTTCGGACCAGGAGCCCGACCTGCAACGAACTGGGTGTGACAGTGGAAACAAGTTTGCACCTGATGGCCAAACAGAAGAGAGAAACTTGCTTTTCGGTGCAACATGGTCAGGGAGGCCCACAGACCACTCTTTCCAGAGAACACCCTGGTGAAGGGTCCACCACAGAAGAAAAGGAATCAATGGTTCCAAAACATATCAACACGAAGCCACTGGGGACCGACGCCATCGTGATGAAAATCGTCTGTGCGTCACATCTGTGTGTGTGTGTGTGTGTGTGTGTGTGTTTGTGTGTGTGTGTGTGTTTGTGTGTGTGTGTGTGTGTGTGTGTGTGTGTGTGTCCCTCCTCCCTCTCTCTTTTTCTCTCTCGCACGCTCTCTCCTTCCGTGTCTCTGTGATAAGAAGGCTGAAGGAAAGGTGAACCATTGTTTTCATTTCAGTGCTTCAGGCAGGAAACGGAGTCCCTGTGACGTTAGTATGATCCAGTAAAAAGTCGGCGAAAGAAAAGAAAGACCAACATCGGCATCGTTTTCCGTGGTTCTCTAGAAGTTGCCCTGTCCAGTGACGTTAGCCAGAATCTTGATTCTATCAAGCGTTCCGAGGCAAATTTGTCCGGTTTCGCACCAATCATCCAGGAATCAATACCATTTAGTGGCGGTCTGAATGGGGCGCGAAGCCGATGGCGGCACAAATCGTCAAGGGTGTAATAGATAGTCACGATTCTGGCAACTGGTTCGGAGATAAAACCGAAATGCAGATGTCTCAACTGACCCGCTGCCGCTTTGTAGTTTCGCAGAAACCGCGGCTGTTGCTCAAATCGGTTCATCCTCGGATTGAAGATCGCAGATTGCTCTGCGAAACCCTTTTTCAGAAAGTTAGATTGAACTGGATTCTCTGCGTGAAGGAACGCTGCAGTCATTCGTTTCCAATGTCAGCCTGTCCCCTTCCCTCAGGCGAAAACTCCTGGGTCGACGTCTCGCTCCGCACACACGACAGGAGCACTTTCGTTCAGTTTTCGTTCCTCGCCAAGAGAAAGAAGCGTGAAGGTTTCTGAGACAGTTTCACATGTTCCAGCGCCAAAACCGCGCAGAATTTTAGAAGCATCAGAAACGAAAGTCAAATGTTTTTCAGGCACCGAACTCCAAGGACGTGTTGAAAGGTTCTCGTGGAAAGTGCGACCGTCTGACCGTCTGGTCTGAGTGAGGCTTTCACTTGAGAGTTTTTGGAAATTGAAACAAGCTTTTTGGAGAAGACTCCAAGTGACACCAAAGCTCCTGGTTCTTTTCCAAACACACAGCTTCAGTTTTGTTTGAGCGAATGGGTCGTGATCTGTCAAGTTGTGCTTGGCGTGAGTGCAAATGAGGCGGGAGCACCAGAGAGAAGCATTGCATAATTTCTCTGGTGCCATTAAGTGTATCTTGTTTCAACCCGGCTTGGCAGAGTTGAATTGGATGCTGCGCTTTTATCTTCATCTTCGTTAATACAAGACGTCATTTCCTTCCCCTGAATCTGTTTTAAGTTTGGCACTCCAAATGAATTTATTACCATGGTAATGTCTCCAGGGACACGAGGCCCTTTCAGACGTCTGCAATTGGTTCAGTTTGGCATGACAGACTTTCGAAACGTTCTGTCTGGCTTTGCGCCTTCGCCGCACTGTCGAATCCGAAACTCGAGAAGGCTTCTGTGACGCAAGTGGAGTTTGAGGCGAACTCGGCACTCGTCGATGTTTCCTCTGACTGAAGTAACCGGATTAACGCGGCTCAGGTGTTTGTCTCAGGGCGTCATAATTGCGCCGCCTCCGCCGCAAATCTTCCCTCGTCAACCGCCCCGCAGAACGACTCCGACGCGCCGCAGCCTCCGACAGCGGTCCACACGCTGGGCTGGCTGCGGAATTGGTTTCGTTTGCGCCACAAAGGCGCGTGTGAAATAAGGCAGAATGTGAAATCAAAACTCAGCAAGAGATCATATTCACATTCTTATGTCGGTGCAGTGATGCGATTCGAGTTTGCAGAAACAGGCAATTTTTTGGAAAGTTAAAGAAACTGATCAAATCGTTCTGAGGAAAATCAAAACAGTGTTGCACCAGAAACAGCCAGGACGAATTCACTACTTACGCTGGGCCGTTGCAGCAGACGTGCCCAACGCGCTCTCTCTCTCTGTGGACCTGTCGCCCCGCGGGTCCTGACTGTGCCTGTGAGTGTGCCTGTCAACACTCCATCTGCAGCCTGGGAGTGTTGGTCCGGGCGAACACGAACACGGACAGCTTCGATCTCTGTTTTGTGGCCATAAAATTGTCTTCACCCTGACGACAGCTTCCTCGCTCTCACATTCACCAACGTGCGTCTCCACAGTCCAGCACACCTCTGTGCGGAACGAAGACTTTATTTGAAAAATCGCACGATATTTACAGCTGTGCGTACTGTCTTCGTGTTGTTTCCTCTTTGTCACCCTCCCAAAACGGCAGATTTGTCGTTAATTTTTTCTCCTTCAGTTTCGCTGACAATCATTGGCAGAAGAACCTTCTCTTCATCGTTGAAGTGTTTGAGTGACACAATCCTTCCATCTTGTGGTCGGTCAATGGTGCTCCAGTCAAGGGTCGCCAGGAACGAGAGTTCCGCTCAGGGTGCAGTCGCGAGGGGATGTTACTCCTTGGTGTGAACGATGAAACACCATCGACCAGCCGTCCATGGTTTGACCAACGTTGACGTGCGACGTGATGCAAAGGTCCTCCAAAAAGGGCGTGGGTGTTCGGTTCTTCCGGACTGAATTCAACCGATTTCGCCCCTCTTTGGTTTGGCCACAACCACATTCGCAAAAACGGTGGAGAAAAACACCTAGTGTGCGATGTTTGATGCTCCTTTGTTCTTGTCCGGAGGAGCTGCAGACCTGTTGGGCAAATGGTTCGTAATCAGGTGAGTAATTTCAGGAAATCGCCACTTTCTATGCATTGCGAGTGTCCCAGGTGAGTTCTTGTGACTCTGCGTGACACGCCGTGTTCAACGGAGCCGCGGCGCCCGGTTCGAGTCGTCACGTCCAGCTCGACATCCACTCGTCTCGCTGCGGGCAGGAATAAACCCCTTCAGAGCAACAGGCCCAGCAGAAAACGATTTTCGGATTTTTGGAAATTTTGCAACGACAGGCATGCAGGTGACGAGTGCGTTGCGATCGTCGGTCTCAACTTCTGAATCCGTGTTCTCCTCAGCTCGTTCAAGGAGTTTCTAATTTTGCAATTTCGTGAACAAGCAGTCGAGTACACTCCCTCAAGCACGCTCCAGGGTGCCTGAGAGTCCAATAAAAAACCTAATGAACCAGACTGAAGAGAAGGTTTCACCGCGTCAAACATTTGACAAGACTCCACGGGGAAGATTGTGAAGAAACAAAACATCTCAGCCTCGTTCAAAGCCAGCAGCAACTTTTCCCAGAGACACGTGGCGTCCGCCGAAGCCTCCGATCAAATCGCACCTCCGGCCCTTGCGATGCCGTGAGACTTGTTCATCAATTCAGACGACAATGTTTCTCTAGCATTTTTCCAAGCAGGGCAGAGTAAATACAGACGCTCCACAATCGCCCGATCGCAATATTTCAAGCGGTGCAGTTCCTCGGATGAATTTCTGCGTCGGCGCGAGTCTGAAAGCTTCATTCGATTCACCCAGAGGCAGAACTCGATAAAGTTCTGGCAAACAGTTCAGATGAAGCCATCAGGACGCGAGACTAATCATATTTACCGGACACACGCCGACCGGAGAGAAGGCTTGAAATGTGAAACATAATTACCAGCTCCGCTGCAGTCGTGCTGCGGGATCGAGGCTCCGAGGCGAACACAGTCACCTGCCGCAAAACCGGAAGTTGGGTCGTCCCTGATTCGAAAACGATGGGCTCTCTTTCCTTGCCAAACAACTCCCGCATGAATAATACACGTGTTTTGCCAAGATAAACGGGTTCTAGACACACAAATTCGAGCATTGCATTCCTGGAGGAAAGATGCCTTCTCCGGGCGAGGGAATTTCTGCAGAGCTGTTTCTAATCTTTTCTCCATCTTTGCTCGTATCATTTACGCAAATTAGATTTGGGGAAATTACGTGAAGAATACTTTTGTACATAATCAATTTTGCCTTGAGCGAGCACAATAATGACATACAAAGGCGACACGGCTGCGGGCCAACTCTGCTGATTCTTTTAGCATTGACGTCCACATTCATATTTGTGCTGAAACGTGTGGATTTGTTCTTGATAGTTTTGGTGAATCCAGCGCTGCGCTATGTTTCCGTTGAACACGATGCGGCGCACTGGTGCCCGAAACCCCAGTTTTGCTGTTGACTGAAGTCTGGAAAAACTGTTCTGGGGGAAGGGGGGGGGGTCTTGAGCCTTGTCTTTTTGGAGTGATCTGAATTGCTCTCAAATTGGGCTTCAGACTTGACAAAGTGTCTCCGTCGTTTCTTTTTGTCCTGTCTTGCTCGTCTTCTTGCGTCGTTGTCGCGTCGGTCTGCCATTCTCGTGGTGCAGAGAAAACTCGTCATGCTTGTCATTTGCACTTTCACGCTGAATGTAGAGACGACCTGACAGCTTCACGAAGAGTGTATTAAATTTTCTTGTTAATTTTCCGTGATTCTGGGTTTTCTGCGAACGACGCTGACAGCATCTCTTGCGGGTTTTCTCTGGGTCCCTTCTGGTGCAATCCGCTCTGCCGGGATGATTCTCTCTGAGGCGGCGTGGCATCTGCATCTGCTGCAGGATCCGTGCCACATGGACCGCTTCCCTTCAGTTTCTCACCACAGTTGCTTTCCAACGATCACGAGTCGCTCAACCCACCGCTTTTGGTTCTGTCCGTCCACACAAATTTGTCTCCTGCGGGGACTGCGGCTCAGAACAAAGGCCTCGTCGCGCTATCTCACTGGTGAGGAAAGATTTCGTCGATCTGGAACGCAGAATCAGAGAAAATCCATTTCAGCGCGTCCGGGGCGAGGCTCGCGCTCGAGCGGCGCTGAGTGACGCCTTCTGCCGATATGAGGCTCCCTTCCGCTGGTCGCCTCCGAAACTGATGAGCGCCACGCCGCCGCTCCCGACGAGTGCTCGCGAACCTCGAGACCGATTTGTCACGCCACTTTCTGACGTTTTGAAATTGCCACCTATTTGCTGAGCATGTTGTACTACGGGATGTTATTCTTTTGGATGGATTCTTTGAGAACTTTGAACACAAGACGAAGGAACCTGAAGAAACCCATTACACATCACAAACACTCTCATTTTCAAATGCAGAAAAACACAGCTGCGCACTGATGCACTGCAATTATTGTTCCAACTGAAACGATTTTCGGAGCAGCAATACAATTTTTGTCAATTGGTTTTCACAGAAGTCATGTTTGAAGAAGTCTCGACAGGACGCACGTGAGCAGCTGATACCAGCTGGAGGAAGAGAGGAAGGCAGCTGTTGGCACGATAAGAAATTTATTGCTCATTATCCGCTGTCCGGTGCAGGTCTGCCGGCGGCGCCAGCCATGGCGTCACTCCTTCCATGCTGCAGTCAAAGGTAAACATGCTTGTCCAACCAGACGGCGCAGGGAAAGCTGAGCGCAGAGACTTGTCGCTCTTCCAAGTTCCTGCCTTCGGCCTACCGTCGTACGAAGACCGATTTCTCCGAGGCACGCGAAGGAGTTGGACAATCCTCTTTACGTGGCGCGTAATGCGGAATTCATTCTGTTGTGAAATCGCCGGGGGAGGGATTTATTGGGCGGATTGACGCCTGTTGCGAGGTGCTGACCACAGGACTTCATTGTGCAGAGCTGCGGACGGCCAGGTCCGTCTTGAAATTCTGCTCTTCAATTTGACTCACAAATGGGACGGAGCGAGACGCGGCGGGCGCCAGCGGCCCGTGTTTGGCCCCAGATTTGTCTCCGAATGATATGCATTGCTTGATCTCTGAGATCACTTAGCTTCATCGGGAGCGACGTGAGCCGCGGCTGAAAGGAAGCTGGAACAATACACGTGAATGAGCTTCCTAACCGGGTGACCAGACTATCAGCATTCCACTTCTGAGGTTCGAATGGCGCAGTCAATTTCAATGCGGATTACTGTCCAGCTAATCTAATTCTCGTGGAGAACTGCTGCACATGGCACAACCAGAGGAAGCCTATTTAAGAGCACTCAAATGGAGGTTGACGTGACCAAATGTAGCACAACATTGTTCCCAGGTCCGTTTTTCTCGGAGCATGGCGGGACCTGGACCCGAGCTCAGGGGTCGGGCCCCCGCAGAACTCGCTCCAAGCTCATAACAAGCGGCACGAATTGTGATTGCCTTCGGGGACAGAAGAGGATCAGTTTGAAAATGAGCTGTGATCAAAAACATGTCAAGATTAATTTTATCGATCTTCTGTGTGAGTTTGTCCCTCATGCTCTTTTCCATTCAAAGATTGCTTGTGCATCTCGCACGTGGGCACGTTGCCCCAGTCAACAAACACGAGCCCACATTCTGATCAAGAGACCGTTTTCAGCAAGGCCGCCCTTACCTCTCCTTCGTAAGAGTTTTGGGATTTGCGCACAGTGCAGGTCGACTAAAACCCGGTTCTGTGATGTCGAGATGTTGTTGAGGAAAGCTGCAACTGTTGGCTTTGCGTGCGAGCAATTCAACAGGAAATTTGACGCTCTTTGAAATTACTTTTGGCAATGTCTCTAAGTTTTCCGTGCTCAAACCGACACTGACTGCTGCCTCGTCTGGTCACGACAAATGAATACAAGTTGAAAATTTAAACTGCACCCCAATCATGAGACACCTGTCTGCCACCAGGGACTTGCTTTTTACTTCTGTCCCTCAGTTGTGCACGAACACCCAATGTTCGATGGAGAAGTTCCTGTGGGTAAGTGAAGAAGTGGGTCACAGCAGGAATTAAGCGAGCAGCTGTTCGGAGACAAGTACAGGTCGCAGGGACACGGCAGCAGCCCGTGAGTGGTTCAGCATTTCCACCGTGTACGTGGGAGAAGCAGATGCTCTCATGCGTCCATGGTGTCTACCCCGCTTCACATTCTCCCTCAAGCATTGTGACCTAAATCTCCAAACTCTCTGCCCATTTCGTTTTTATTGACGCCTTGAGACCTTCTTCTGTGAAGCGAACGTGATCATTAAAGTTGAAAGAACAAACTGACGAAACCTTGGTGTCATTTATTGCTCTCTAGGAAGCTGTTGTGTGAGACTCTGGCTTCAGAACCAGTTCCCATAAGGTTTCAGAAAAAGAGGTTCACAAGCCAGCTTCAAGTGCCAGAAGAAAGAGTGGAACTTCATTGAAAGAAAATGACAAGTGTATTCACGACTTGCCAATGTGGTTGCACAGATTCTTGGAATTTTCTGCATGTGCGGTTCGTGCTCAGAACAACACGTGCGCTCCGCGCTCTGCAACACGCGCGAGGTCGCGAGACGGTCGGTCATGTGACTCCGGTGCGTCAACTTCTCCAGCATTGCGCGCTTCTCTCCTCAACTGCCTGCATACGGAGAAGTACGTAGATCTGCCGCATTGACTCGTCACACCGGACTTGAGGCGCGGCACGGCGGTTATGTACTGAAGCAGATTTCATTTAACTACGTTTTCCAGACGCTAATGCTGTATCAAGTCAATAAAACCACTTGAGTATGGGAACGGAGCAGCTTCCCACTTGCCCTGTACATTTAAAGCTGGCTCCGTGTTACTCTGACAGCGACATTGGAAATTTCGCGCAGAAGGCAAGAACTTGTCAAATTTATCTCGGATCAATATGGCAAGTTGCATCGGTGCGTCCAGAAACAATTGGGAGAATTACCGCGGGGAGTACACGAGGCTACAACCCTGTCAATTTGTGGCTCCGGGCGGAGGAGACTGAAGCCCCGGGGAACTGTCTGCGTCGCTCTGCTCAGGAAGGTGGGTCGACTTGCAGCTCTGCAGTCACCTGTGTGTGCTTTACGTTTGTACCTCATTGTTCTGTGTTTTTTTGTTTGTTCGTGTGTTCCTGTTATGATGTGCAGTGGCGTTGTCTCGGTCTCTACAGATGCGCAAAACCATCTGTGCAGCTGCGCAGGTTCGGTTTGAGATGTTGTGCTGACTTCAGTTGACGTGAAAACACGACATGAGAGAAAGTCGTTTCTCGTGGAGATGTCTCTCGCATTTGCGTCGTTTCGTCTGCGCTGTGAGCACGAACAAAAGGCTTCACTGCAAATGTTTCTTCATTTCATTATTTTTCCAGAAGCTCTGCTTGAGCAAAAATCGCTTTCATTTATGGGTGAATCTGAAGCATCTTTTATGGTTTGGTATCAATCGCTAAAAAGAAGGGACAATTGCTTCTGCTTCACACTTCCACATTGTGTTTCCGAAGAACTGCAGTTCGCTTTGTGTGACAAAAGCTTGACAACAGGGGAAAGCTTCACAAAACAAGACGCGCATGGCACTCACAGAACAGCTCAAGGCCTTGATGCCGAAGACGCCAAGATCGAGACAGAACATCTCGCGACTGTTGTTTGTTTGCCTCCCGGAATCTTCTGGACTCGAGCAAAACTTGAGTCACTGCACAAAGTGAGACGAGGCTCGTGTGACGCTTTTGCCTGTGACAGGAATTCCAATGACGAAATTACTCGTGTGAAATTGATTTTGAGGCACGCAGCGAACACATCGAAGAAAGGCCAACTTCTTTGGAATGCTCTGAGAGTCCGTTCCGTAAATCTGCAGCTCCGGAGCAGGAGACCCAGACAAACGCTGCCAATATCACGGACGATTGTCCACAGTGAAATGATCCTCATTCTCTTCAACATAACCATCCCACGTCGGTCTTGACTGCGGGCAAACGGTTCAGATCCTGGTCCAAGATTTCTGCAGGAAATAATGTTCAGCGTCGGACCCTGGAACCTTTCGGAAGCGGATCCAGCTCCAGTCAACCCGTCAGAACCTTGGATAACTGGCCTGGGGAAATCAACAGTTTGGTACAGAGGTCACGAAGCTCGACCTCACGTCCCGAGGCACCTGCTCTGATGGTTTCAGCTCAAGATTGCTCGATGTGATGAAATCGAGACGCACCTTCCTGATCATCCATTCCGTCGTTCCCTTTGTTGAATACACCTGCCTGTCAAAACGTGCATTTGGGGCCCAGTGGACAGTGCATTTTCGTCCATTTTTCTGCTTCTGCGAAGCTTCACAAGCGCGGTACGACTCTCTGAGCTGCTCTGATGTCGTCAGTGCTGACTGCAGGGAAAACGCGTCAACATTCATTCACAGAACATCAAGGCGTTGACTTGTGGGTGCAGACACGCCTTTTCACAGCTTTCCTGACTCTTTCCCACAAAGAAACCGCTGGGAAAATTTGCTAAGATGGGTCCCTCAAAACCAAGTTACCACGACGAAGCCAACACGTACAAAAAGGAATTAACCATGCACAATTAACTTCGCAAATACTTCAAATTAATCCGTGCAATTATCTGCGGAGATTGCCTCGCGTCGCGGCGCCGAGCGGCGCAATCTTGGCTTCGTGTGCAGCTGCTCTTCGCCAGTCCTGCATCCGTCTGGAGAAGGTTTATCTCCCGGGCTTAATGAGGCAAGCCTATCTGCGTGCCACAGATCACAAGACGCATCCGTCCTCCGTGCGCCGCGCTGGTGGTTCGAGTTTACTCACCAGGAAAGTTGTGCCAAGTGGGACGCAAAAGGCGCAAGAGGCCGAGGTGGGATGCCTTCCTGGCTCCGTCGTTGTGCGCTCGCGTAGCTTCTCAAAAACAATTTGCAAAATGTGCTGCAGTCCATTCAGAAATTCATGAATGGCTTTTATGCATGTGCATAAACTTTGTCTGGGAAACACAGGATGCAAACGTATGTTCGTATGCGGTGGAATCTACGACAACGAGATGATAATGTCTCACCACCACATTACCGCCGAGTGCTCACCATGGCAACACACAAATGGCAAATATGAACAATGCAGAACATGAACAGATGCAAAGTTTATGAGGAAGTGCGGCTCGGATCTCGGTTCACTCGGTGAGAGCTTCGAGAGAAACACACGCAGCGTCTTACAGTTCTGAAGTGGGATCGGATGTGTTTGCAACTGAACATGTGGAAAATCTAAACCTGAAGAAATTATGTCGTGACATCGAACACAGTCAGGAATTGAAACCACTGCTGCCTGAGCATGAGAATGTTGACCACGGAAGATTCTGTTTCACGCAGACTCACTAGCAGCCAGCTCCAACAGACGCTCGCACGCAACTCAGCCCAAGAGGAACTGCGCCGCCTTCAGCTGTGCCGTGACATTTCCCACCGACGCCGAGAAGCACTCACACTGACGAGTCCTCGAGTGATAAGAGTCAGCTTATCGTGTCCCATAATGGGACAACTGACTTCCTTCAATTTCCAAAAATAGCTTCTCCTGCGAATAGCGTCAGACTTCGCGGCCACAGCAGTGCACGCGCCGTCTGTTTTTGATGTGTTGCACACACCAACAAAAACATGCGTACGACACACCCCGGTGTACTTTCTGATGTCACTCGTTTCAAATGGACGAGAAAGAAGAGGTGAAAGGCTGGCCGGAATTTGCTGAGAGCCACACCTCTGAGAGAACCATCGCAGTAAAACTCGGAACCATTGAGACACGCGAGGATGTGCTTTGATTCAGATCCTTTGATTTTTGTGCGTGATGTCACAAAGATGAGAAGACATTGTCTTGGAAGGTCCCTGTCCTTTGAGAATCATTGAGATGCTGCACGCTCGCATTGTGCAGTCCTTGAGCTCAGCGAGGGGAGGACTCATTTGAATTTGCTCCAAAAGGACCTGCCATGTTCCACAATTCCAGACTTTCACGTTTGATCCACTTCCAGCAGAAAACATCAGAGATGGTTTGAATCAAACAAATTGCTCCCTCAGTTGAACGGAAAAGCGACCAGATCAAGCTGTAAAAAAATTTCAAAGCGGCCTTGAAGATTTAGCTGCACCGAAGGACGCGCGCGGCCGGGATCAATACGTCATATTTATCAATGAACACAAAACACGCTTCAGCGCTGCCTCCGACTCTCAATCCTGTTCCCCATTCCGTGTATCGGCGAGAACACTCGAGCACCGATAATGTCACCGCCATATCCATTACACACCAATCTCAGCAAAACGTTTCGACGCCTCTTGTATTCAACACGATGGCAATACATCTTTAAACAGCTTATTTTTAGAGTCAGTCGGTGCGCTTGGCACGGCCACCGCCACTGAATGGTCTGAAGAAACCGTAGATCATGACTGGCTTCAAAAGACCTTCACTGGAGGGATTTCGCTTTGTCAAGAAGCGGGCAAGCGAATTTCAATGGGCGACAGATACACTGTTGCCTGTCAGCGTTTTGGTGCAATCATGGCCATGAAGAATTAAATAGCGCGTTAAACGGCGTTTGTTTGTGGCTTCTGCAGAGGCAAAAGAAAACTCCTGCGGGTTTGCGAAGCTTTATCGAGGCACACCACCGCGTGCGCTGCTCCTTAAAATTTTACAGAAGCCTGCTTTATGTCCCCTGACGGAGCCGTATTTACAGGTTAGAACCTCCATTAGCCCACCGCAGGCCTTCAGTCACACGATAATTGCGACGATTTCAGACATTTAAGTGATCCTCAGATAATTGGAAGACACTGCTCAGTGTTCCGCGCATCGAGGCCTGCGACTCCCGACGTTTCTCCTCCCTGCGCGCGCAGAGCGCAGCTTTTCAAGTCGTCACAATCACACTGAGTCTCTTTGGCAGGAGTTGAGGTTTCGCGAAGGCCAGTCCGCAGTTATCATCAAAGCGCAGCTTGCATGCGTCTCTCCTCCTGCTTTGCCTTGAGAGCACATGCCAAGGCAGATCACATGCTTGTGCCCTTCGTTGTTGAAAGCCAAACGTCAGGTTCTGCTCCCAGCCCTCAGACAGGGTCACAGGTGTCTGACAATCACGAAGCGAGCCAGGCGAGTGCTTGAGAATAAGCATGCTGGCGACTTGTCATGTGTCGCGACCCCACATGCCCTTCCCTCCTGTAAAGCCTACCTCATCAGCCTCCTGAGGACCCTTTGAATAAGAAAAGCTGTTATCTACACAAATGCGTTTGCACCGGGATGACTGCGGAGGGAGGGGCGGTGTCCGAGTCTGGCGGGGCGGGGAGTGGGCGCGGCGGGGCGGGGCGGGGAGTGGGCG
>JAAUXT010005493.1_pt1 | contig 13551 bp, 16 predicted proteins | sample 7278171 | NCBI WGS metagenome assembly JAAUXT01 (sample SAMN14350112, study PRJNA611818) | marine sediment metagenome | isolation source: surface marine sediment (1.8m) | place: French Polynesia: Moorea | collected 2018-08 | reverse complement strand
CTTGCTGGGGTGGTGTTTTTGGTGTGTGTTTTTTTTTTGTTTGTTTTGTGGGTGTTTTTGTGGTTGGTTGGGTGTTTTTTTTGTTTGGTGTTTGGTTTGGTGTTTTGTTTTTTTTGGGGGGTGTGGGTGGGTGTGTGTGCGTGTGCGCGGGGGGGTGGGTGTGGGGGGGCGTGTGCGGGGGGGGGGCGAGGGGGACGGTGTACAAGTGTGAAGGAGAGAGTGAAGCACACGCAGACACACGTACACACACTCAATGCGCTTGTTTGGAGAAATTATCTTTCTTGAAGCAAGTTGGTATTTGCCTCTGAAGATGACCTGTATGTTGTTTTCACATGCAATCGCAGCAGCACTGTGGATAAGGTAAAGCTGCCAAGTGTTGTGTGGTCTGTTTTGGTTGGAATCTTTTCGTTTCGGGGCACAGAAGTGTGGAATTTGGTTTTCGTTTGGGTTTCTTCGTTCTGGTGTGCCAAAAACTTCTTGGGGCCATACCTTGTATCGCTGCGTGAGGCAGAAGACGCATCGTGTTCGTTTGGAGCGCAGCATAGAAGCAGAGGAACTGCTGTCAGTGATGTATTTTGTGGCAAGATCATCTTGTTTCTCGCTGCCAGAGTAGAGGGCGGTGAAAAGGTCAGTTGACCCGTGTTCTCGTTTACGCAGTGGAGGGCGGCGGCGGCGGCGGTGGACCGTCGGTCTCAGTGGCGAATTCGGAACTGACGGTGACGCCAGGACAGTCGGCGCGCTTCATCTGCACCGCCGTCGGTGAGTTGTAACTTCGTCACGGCTGAGTGAAGCTTTTGATTCGTTTTGCTGAAGAAGTGTCGTTGCTTCGCAACGCCGTCTCCGCGAAACAACGCCATCGATACACCGTTGCTGGCGTGAGTGATCTTCGCCATCGCCCAGTGACATCGATTATTGCCTTTCTAGCTCCAAGAAAAAATGCTGTTGAAAAATATGGGAAAAGTTTTTCAATGCTGACGTGGTGGTCTTTGGAAAATTGGTCCCTGTTTCGCCGGCCACGGTTCCCTTGAAGAAGTCGAACGTTCCCGTCCCCTGAATCCCACCGGATTAGAATCCAGCTCTCTCATTGGCTGCAGGGTTCCCGCCGCCGCGCATCACGTGGACCCGACGCGGCGCGGCGCTTCCGGCGAACCACGTGATCCGGGACGGCGTCCTCGAGATTCCGCGCGTCGCGCCGCAGGACGCCGGCGAATACGTGTGCACCGGGCAGAACGCAGCCGGCGTGTTCGACGTGAGCGTCATCCTGCGAGTCCAGTGTGAGTAGAGCACACACACACGCATGCGCGCACACACGTTCAGGCGAAACTGCAGGTTCAGTTGGAATTGACAAGGACACATCTGAGTACATGCACATGCGCAAATACCGCCCACCAACTGGACTTTGTGACTGACCCTCGAGCGTGGCTTTTCCTGGATATTCCAGTCATCCTCCTCGCTCTGCGTGACACCGCACAGCACAGCGCAGTTTGAAACAAGTCACGTGGAGTCAACAAAGACGTCGCTTGTCTGTTTGCAGCGGGTCCGCAAGTCGAGGTGTCGCCGGCGAGTCAGACCATCAGCGTCGGGCAGGGCGGGCAGGATCGTATCGTGCTCGACTGCAGAGTCAGCGACGGCAGCCGCGCGCAGGTTGGTGGAGCCGGCGGGGCGGGGGTACAGTTGGTGGAGCCGGCGGGGCGGGGGTACAGTTGGTGGAGCCGGCGGGGCGGGGGTACAGTTGGTAGAGCCGGCGGGGCGGGGGTACAGTTGGTGGAGCCGGCGGGGCGGGGGTACAGTTGGTGGGATGAGTCAGTGTCGCAGGAAGCACGGGTCTTTGAAAGCTATGGTTGCAAGGATATGTACCTTGTACTGGCCACGGGAAAACTTGCATTTTGTCCAATGCTTAATGTACTGCATGACGCTGGCGTCAGTCAGCCCCGCCCGCAGCGACGAATACAAGTTCTCCCAGTGTGAATGAAGCCTTGACCGAGACACGTCTCCTTCGCAGTACGAGTGGACGAAGGTGGACGGGCCGCTGTCTCAGTTCGCGCAGGTGCGCGGCGGCCAGCTTTACATCTCCCCCGTCACCGCGGCCGACGCCGGACGCTACCGCTGCACCGTCGTGACGCAAGGGGGCAGCACCGAGGCGTTCAGCCAGGTGTTCATCTCAGGTGAGAGGAGGGGAAGCTCCGGGGGAATGAACGTGTGCGGTGAGTGGGCTGGAAGAGAGGCGCGTCGGTTCCGTGACGCCAAAGGGCAACGTGGACGCTTGTAGAAGAGATAAAGAGAGAAAGAAGTGTGGGGAGAATGGAGGACAGGGGATGGCGAAGGCAGACACCTGAGGGAAAGAGTATGGTCGGTAGGACAGGGGGGAAGTAGAAGGGGAGGGACCACGTCGTCACACTGGAGCTGCCACGGCCTGTTGGACTGAGAAAAAACTTGTCAGTTAAGTTACTGGGAAGAGTGGACAGGGGAGGGACTGGGAATTAAGGGGGGGGGCAGACAGGGGAGAGGGAATGATGCACGAAAGGGCAAGGTGGATGGGGAAAGGACCACCTCGTCACGGGAGAATCGAAGAAACACGCGCTCTTGAGCACTTTCATCTCCCCTGATCCTTGACACGTTGTTTCAGTGGCGCCCACTGCCGTGGTGGGACCGCGCAGCGAGACGGCGTCCGCCGGACAGAGCGTGCAGTTCACGTGCCAGGCGACGGGGACGCCGACGCCGCGCATCACGTGGTCGCGAGAGGGCGCACCGCTGCCCGACCAGCACAACGTGCGCGACGGCGTCCTCACGTGAGTAGGCGCTGGTCTCGTGACGACAGTCACGTCAGTTGATGCAGGCCGTGTGACCACGCAGGAATTTGATTGGTTTCTTCACCGCCCAGAACGCAAATCTGTTTGCTGTGGTCCAACGCGATGGTTTGTGCCACATCGTATGGACGCATCTGATTGGCTCCTTGTTTTCTGCAATCCTCATCTTGGGACCTTCTCATTGGTCCGTTTTGCAGAATCTACAACGTGCAGCCTGGCGACGAGGGACGCTACGTGTGCACGGTCGTCAACGACCTCGGAACGTCACGTGATACGTGCTTCCTCCGCGTCCAAGGTAACGTCGACGTGAAGTGTCAGGACTTCACAGCGTGTCTGATCTTCTCATCGTATGGTTAGCAAAATATCACGTCAAAAGAAACAGAGACAACGCCCGGGCAATTTTCAAGAGACGACCGCTGTTGTATGTGCATTGACTGCTTTCGTTTGCCTTTTCTTTCATCGGAAAACGTGAGTTTCATCGTCAGTCAAGTTTCAGCAACGCCACTGTCCAAAGTTGGTCTCCACGGAGGCGTGTCATGGTCACCACGTTCGTTGCGTTGTTGAGACTTGACTTGATTTTGCTCGCTGTCCACCCCAGCGACGGACATCGTTCCGCTCGGACCGCACTCGGGGCCCATCAACCAGCAGACCCTGGTGAAGCACCCCGGGGAGTCGATCGAGATGAACTGCGTCATCACTTCCGGTACAACTTCCGCCCGCGCGCCGCGCGGCGAGGCCGTGATAAGATTGGCTGAAAAGCAGACGCGCTTCCGCCGGATTGGCCACAGCAGTGGGGCCGTGAGGCTGTGCTGTGTAGAGCCGCTAACATTGCGCTTTGCAGTCGTGGCTTGGAGCTTTGTGGCATGAATGAACCATGACGTTCGGCAGTGAGTTTGTCGAGGAGTGTTCGGGCCTTGAGCTTCAGAAGCACTAATGACACGCCAAAACGCACGCGCAGATCCGGATCCCATTGCACCGTAGCGGCGAAGTCCGTTCCCCGTGCAACTCGCTGTTCTGGGTCTGTTGACTGGAGACCCTTGATTCGATACCCTTGTTTGGATTTTGGTGCTACCAACGTTGCTGTTGGAAGGATTGGCACAAAACCAAGTGTCACAAAAGCGACACGTGTGACCTGTACGCACAACCCAGATGTTTTGTGGCACTGCTTTGATAAAAATTAGAAAAGAAACAGCACAAACAAGCCTTCCCCTCTCACTGCTCCCACCGCTCCCCAGGGCATGCGCACCAGGGCTGCTGCTGGCATGATGGCTGCCGCGTCACGTGCTGGTCACGTGTTGCTTGACGCCGCTCGATCTCGTGGTTCTAATTGATGCCACCAGGGGGAACGCCGCCGCCGGAAGTGAAGGTGGAGCGCCAGGTGGTGGATCTCGGAGACACCGTCAACCTCAACTGCCACGCCACGGGTACAGAGAGCGTCTGAGCACGCTGCTTCGCTTGAACATGTCTGAATGAATACAAGTGTGGTTTGGAGCATACAGGCTTTCAGCCCAATGCCGCTCAGCTGATTTGCAAGAGCTTCACGGCGTTTGTTCAGAATGTGTGGCCACGTCGGGTGTGACTTCGTCGCACAATCGCGTTCTTCTGAAGTGAAGGGCAGCTGGCCTGTTCTCGTAGCACTGGGAGACAAAACTACAAAAAATCATAACCGACGAAAAAAACTTTGAAGTCGTCCAGAATCCCTCACGGAATTGTTCTGAGAGCAGCTCGTGACCACGAATCGTTTCGTCAATCAAGATGTCGTCAGGCCCGTGCAGCCTGATGCAGCTGTTCCAAGCCACGGTCGGTGCGTATCTTGGGCACCACACACACACACACTGAACTCCGACTCCGTGTTGCAGGCCAGCCTGCCCCGACGGTGCGGTGGGAGCGGATCGGGCAGCAGCTGCCCCGCGGCGCCCAGGTGCAGGGCCCGCTGCTCGTCATCCCGGACGTGCAGGCGCAGGACGGGGGCACGTACCGCTGCGTCGCCAGCAACGTCGCCGGCACCGTGTTCGCTCAGGTCGTGCTGCTCGTGGAGGGTAAGTGCGCACACTACACACGCACACACACATACACACACGCACAACCAGGACACTGAGAGATATATCATGAGTGAAAACACACACACACTGCCAGCACACCGAGAAACTGCATCGTTGTGAACCCACCCAACGCACACACACACAAACACACACACATACACACACACACACACACACACACACACACACACACACACACACACACACACACGCTTACTCCTCTCACTCAATCTCTCTCTCACAAAGAGAGAAAAGAGAGGGGGAGAGAGATAACCAACAGAGAATTAATAAATTTGAAGATACACACACACACACACACACACACACACACACACGATGAACGCCACGTGTTTCAGCGAAGCCCGTGATCCTGGTGGAGCGTCAGAGCCGCAGCGCTGCCGTCGGGAGCCAGGTGACGCTGACGTGCGAGACGACCGGGTCCCCGCAGCCCACCATCTCGTGGTCCAAGCGCGGGGGAAGGCTGCCCTACAACCACCAAGTACGGTGCTGTAGAGTAGAGAGAGAGAGAGAGAAGAGAGAGAGAGAGAGAGAGAGAGTGTGTGTGTGTGTGTGTGTGTGTGTGTGTGTGTATGTGTGTGTGATCCACCATCAGCGGCTCGACGCTCGCCGTCTCCCTGCTGCAGGTGGACGCGGGTGTGCTGACCATCCCGTCGCTCTCCGTGGAGGACACCGGGCAGTATGTGTGCACGGCGCAGAACAGATACGGAACCGCGCAGGCCAGCGTCGACCTGCAGATCGGAGGTGCGTGTTTGTGCCGTGCAGAACGCTTGCTTCAGCGTCTCATTGCACTCGCGTCGCGCTCATGACGTCACGTTCACGTTGCAGATTTCGTGCCGTACTTCACGCAGAACCCCGAGTCGTACATCTCGTATCAGACGCTACGCGACGCCTACACGGATTTCGACCTCGAGATCTCGTTTATCCCGCACGTGACCGACGGTAGGGGGCGACACGAGCTGCGGCGGGTCCAGTTTTGTGTGCGAAATGGGCTGCTAACGCCTGTGTAGTAGTGTTCGCAGTGCTGGTGTTGTTGAGGCGTGTTGCCTGCACTGTTTGACGCGTACCAAACCGTCAGAAAAAAAAACAAAACTTAAGCGTACGCAAACAGAACGCAGATTTAGGGCTGTACCGCCCCCGTGGACTCGAGCGTGATTGAGCTGCTGTGCTGTGCGCAGGTCTCCTCGTCTACAACGGGGAGCTGAGCAACGGCAACGGAGACTTCATGGGCGTCGCGATGCGCGAGGGGCGCGTCGAGTTCAAGTTCGACGTCGGGTCCGGCCCGGCCACCATCCAATCAGAACCCGTCCCGCTCAACGAGTGGCACACCATCCGAATCAAGCGCACCGAGAGGGACGGTGAGACACGAGCATTGCGTTGTTGGCGAGGAAAAATGCCTCCGAGTCAAAGTGCCTCCCAGTGTCTGGGCCAAAACAGCACACCATCCAGGTCCTATTTGGTTCAAGACAAGTGTAAATACCTGTGGAGTAATATACCTGAATGGTGTGTTGTTTTTCCCTTACCTCCTGGCTCCTCCCCCTAAATATGGTCAAAACAGTACACCATTCAGGTCCGAAATTAGTTCAAAATAAGTGTAGATACCTGTGGAGTTTATCCCTAAATGGCGTGCTGTTTTGATTACAGACAGGAGGAGGCACTTTGGCATGATGGTCGTTGAGTAGTTATGCAGGGGAGGCAGTTTCCTTCGAGAGGCATTTTGTCACTCCAACAGCGTTCTGTCTCTTTGTTTTACTGGTTTTATTGATCACTCGACGAATGGCAGTGAGAGACGATTTTTGGTTTGGCACAATCCGTTTATCGATTGCGAACATTTTCAACGAGTGTCGCGTTGTCAGGGTGGGAATGTTGCTGAGACAGAGATTGTGAGGGGTGATTGACAGAATGGTACGTGGAACCGCAAAACTGGGGTGAAAAATAATTCCTGTGTCAGGACCCCCTCTCCCTCCTGGATCCGCCATTGGAGTCACGTGTGGTGCGGTTGAGTCTGTTTCACACCGGACGCGTGCGCCTTCCCGTCCGCAGGTCAGCTGTACGTCGGCGGGCGCGAGTACCGCGGCGTCGCGCCCGGAACCTTCCAGGGACTCGACCTCAAAGAAAACTTCTACGTGGGCGGCGTCCCCGACTACAACGCCATCGCGCGGGCGGCGGGATACAGACAGGTGGGTGGGAGTCTTGGGCGTGGAGTGGGTGAGTTTGGGCGGGATATCAGCGTGGAGTGGGCCAGGTAGGCTCAACTTGTGGGTGGACGGGTGGGGTGGGGGTCGGCAGGCAGCAGATTCGCATCTGAAGCAACACCGGGCACCACGGTCAGGTTTCATAAACTTGCACTCCGTTTGAAACCCCCTGATGAAAGGGCGGCCTCGGCGTTACTTTGCACCTCTGAGACGTTTTCCGTCTCTGACGCCAGGGCTTCGTGGGCGGCGTCAGCAACATCGAGATCTCTGGGCGGAAGCTGAGTCTGGGCGGCGACATGATCCAGACGGTGGGCGTCACTGAGTACCCGGTCTGCAAGAACTCGCCCTGCAGGTATGTACCCGTCCGGAGGTGTCTGTGGGCATCTGTTGGAGGTATGCACGCACACCCACCTGCAAAAACTCGCCTACCCTACACGTCATCACAATCAGCATAAACCGTGCAGTGCCTTGCCTGAGACAAAGCGAGACAACTTCGCGGCAGATTGCCACCAGGTTTACTGTAACGTTTGGGCTGCGCCCATTGGCTGCCGCTGTTACACGTGACTCGTCTCGTCGTCACAGGAACAGCGGTCAGTGCGCGGCGGCGTCCAATCAGAATGGCTACCGGTGCACGTGTCCCGTCGGCTTCTCCGGCGTCAACTGTGAACTCACCGGGGAGCGCTGCTACCCAGGTAACGTGCGAAAAGAACGCTGCTACCCAGGTACGAGGCTTGTCCGTTAATTTTCCGTGTTTTTGCGATGGAGGCGACCATGGTCGGTGCAGAAACGAACAACCATCATAGTTGCAATGCTGAACCAATGTATTTCAAGATGTGCACATGCAAATGAAATTCTAAAACAAACATCATGCTAAAAAACCAACTTCAAAAGGTCAAATTTGGTCACAACTGGTGATCACAAACACGGCACCTCCGCAACAATGTCTAAAACAAACAGGTCATGCCTGCAACTTTCAGTCCTCATCCTGGGGGGGAGGAAGGCCACGTTTTCCTTGCCCCTCGAAGTAGTTACTGCCTGCAGTGATGCACTTCTTGTACCTGATGAGTAACTTGTCAAAGCAGTCTTGGAATTCTGAGACTGGAGTGGTCCTCAAAGTCCTTCTGACTGTGGTCTTGACATCCTCAAGGTTGTCAAAGCAATGACCCCTGATCTTGGCTTTCAGCATCGGGAATGCCCAGTAGTCGCAAGGTGACAGGTCAGGGCTGTACTGAGGGTGGGGCCAAAGTGATTCTGCCATGCCAACTTCAAACAGGAATGCAAGGGTTGGAGTCGAGGTGTGTGGAGAGGCATTGTCTTGCAGCAACAGGAAGTTTTTGGCTGCCCAGAGTGCTGGCCTCTTTCTCTGCACAGCTTCACGCATCTCCCGGATTGACTGCATGTAGACATCACTGTTGACAGTTCCTTCATCGTGGAAAAAAGTCAGGATTGGCCCAGTGGAGTCAAAGTAAAGGATTACCATGGTCTTGCGGCATGAGCGGCCCCAGAGAGCCTTCCGGGGGCGTGGTTCACCAGGCTTGGTCCACTCCATGTTAGCGAATTTCATGCACGGGTCGTAAGTGAACACCCATGACTCGTCTGTTGCGATCAGGCGTGCCAGGATGCCTGGGTCTTGTTCCAGTTGCTCCACATTTCCTGTGCAAAGAGTCACTCTTGTCTGTCTTTGAGCAGCTGTGAGTACCCTCGGCACGAACTTTGGGGCCAGCTTGGTGAGGGACAAGTCCTTCCTCAAGATCTTGTGTGCTGTTGTTTTGCCAATGTCACAGCTTGCCGCCACTTGCTTGACAGTTGCTCGTCAGTCATCATCCAGCTTCATCTGCACTGCATCCAGGGTCTTCTGGATCCTCTTGGACACAGGCCTTCCAGTGTGTTTTTGGTCCTTGGTGTGCCGGTCAGGCTCCTCTTGAAAACATTTGAACCAAAACTGGATTTGGGTGATGCCCAAGCTGTCAGCACCCCAAGCTGTCCTGAGTCTCTGGATGGTGTCTTTGACCGTGTCGCCTGCCCACACACACATTTTGATGGCTGCTCTCTGTTCCAGGCGACTCTCCATTGAGATGAGGAAAAGCACAAACCAAAAGCCACTGACTGCCATTGCGATCGCCATTGCTACGCTCAATCCTGACCTTGTTGACCCCATTGAGATCGACCCAGACGTCTGGTGCTCTCAAATCAGGTCGACAAAGTTCACTCTGAGCAACTGTCTCCCGATTCCGTTGAGAGTCAATGCTCATCTCCCATTCTCACTCTCCATCACACAGAAAACCGGAATATTAGAGGACAAGCCTCGTAACATGCGAAACAAACGCTGCTACCCAGGTAACGTGCGAAACAAATGCTGCTACCCAGGTAACGTGCGAAACAAACGCTGCTACCCAGGTAACGTGCGAAACAAACGCTGCTACCCAGGTAATGTGCGGCGTGCCGTACCACACTGCTCGTGTCCCTCTGGCTGACATCAGGTTGTGTTGTAGGCGCGTGTGGTCAGCGAGGCCTGTGTTACGACCTGCCGGGTGGTCAAGGGTACCGCTGCTCGTGTCCAGTAGGACTGACCGGTCCCCGCTGTGAGAGAGGTGAGTGCACTGGCTCCCCCCCCCCGCCTGTGGGAAGCTTACAGTGAAAGGAACGGGTGCTACCTCACGGGGTCCCACGTACCCTCACGGGGCCCTTCTTGGAAACGAAATTTGGAAATCAGACACACGATCAAAGAAACTCGCACAAAGTGTGGTCCAGACAGATCCCTGCTCGTTGCTAAAACCGGGAGCCCTGCACCCAACATCAGGACAGGAAGATACCTTCTGTTACTTCTGCCCGTTACAGGTATTTCTGTGACGACGCCGGCGTTCAACCGCACGTCGTTCATCGCCTACCCGACCATTCCCAACGCCAATGAGGAGGTGCGTACGTAGAGGTGCTTCGTACCACGCACCACGACCTACGTAACATCGACGTTCCGGTACACTCACCGTAGCATGACACACGCGTGCGTGCATGTACACACACACACACACACACACACACACACACACACACAGACACACACACGTGTATCTTGTCAGGTTCAGATCTCCATGATGTTCCGTCCGCACCTACTCCACGACGCGATCCTCCTCTACAACTCCTTCAGTAACGATGGCAACGGAGACTTCATCTCCATCGCCATCAAGGACGAGTTCGTCGAGTTCAGATACGACAGCGGGTCAGGTACGGGACGTTTCCACGCCCTCTCTTGCGAGCACGACGTACGACATCCGTGACACCAGAGGTGTCATACATGTCGTACACAAGTCAGTGATGTGTGACGCAATGCGCGACGCCTCCATCGTTGTGAACGCGATGACGTCACGTGACGCTCTCTGGTGGTCGCAGGTCCGGCGGTGATCGTGTCGAACGAGCGCTTACGCAGGGGACAGTGGACGACGGTGATGGCGGAGCGGAACCAGCGCGACGGGTCGCTGTCCCTCAACGGAGGCGTCGCCGTCAAGGGTACGTCGCCATGGCAACGGGGGCGGCTGGGGAACGAGGGGCGCGGCGCGGGCTCCCGGGAAGTGGGGGATTCCCCAACATCGTGAAAGGGAGTTGGGTCCAGCTCGGAACAAGGGATGGGCGTTGGGAACTTGGCAACTAGTATCTTTCCCTGAGCGACGGGGAAATGTCGATTCCTGGCAACAAGTAGCCCCCGACCACGTGCTCGGTCGACTGTAAAGATCTTGGAACACACACAACACATTGGTTCCAACAGCTGTCAAATTTGTTACGTTTGTAAATAATCTTAACGTCTGTCGTTTTCTCAACCTGGTTGCGGCCATAACAACCGCGTTTCCATAGTAACAAAGGGCTCTCGCTTGGGTTGCTGAGGCACTTTCGAGCTGAACTACGTTGTCTGTTGATTCTGTTGCAGTTGTCTCGTGTTTTACTCTGTAAAAAATCATGTTAAATGTCACAACATAGAGTAGCGTAACATTCGCACATATATTTTGACAGTTTCTGAGAGTTTCTAATTTGGCAACCAAACGTTTCATTAGTCGTTTCATTTGTAGAACGTTTTGTGACGTGTTCAGCGTTAATTTCTCGTGTTTTGTAGGCGTTCCAATTGTCCATGTGTTTGCGAGGGCTTGTGACGTTTCTAGTCACGTGGTTTGGCTGATTCCCAGCCACCATCTCTTTTGCTGCCCCCTCGTGTGAAAGCTTCAAAACGGGTGGAGTTTGAAGCTTTCACAGCAACTGTGAATACAAGTGTTTGCGGCAAGTCTCTCGAGTGATGTTTGTTATTTTCAGCATTTTGAACATTTGCTATATTCTGCTCAAACCTCAACGGGGTCAAATCTTAAGTGGCGCCAGCACTCGTGAGACTTGTGTGTGAGCCGGGCGCCCCTCTCCGACCCACCATCGCTCACAGGGCGCGTTTGGCGCTCCGCCTGGTGGGCGAGAGGGGCTCGCCCGGCGTCCGTGCGTGTTCCTGCGTGTTGACGGTGTCTCTCTTCTCTCTCCGCGCAGGACAATCACCCTATGATCGCCGAGGTATCTGTGTCGCTTAGCAACGCGCTTGCGCGCGCGCCGTGTGGAGGCGCGACGACGCGCGTTTCCACTTCGGCTCTGTGAAACGGGAACCAGTCGAACGCGCTTCCGTTCCACATGGCGCGCACGCGCGTCATGTTCAGTAACCAACGCAACAACTGCTTCGATACAGACCGTTTCCAGTGAACCCAGCATTGCACAGTAACAAGGAAACACAAAACGCACCTCGCAAAACGAAAAACGAGGGTGACCTGGAAAAGGGCTGTATCTGTTATGTGCGTGATACGAACCGCCTGTGAAACACACGCTCATTGGGCCATCGCTGATGATGACGTCATCCCTGCCTATTTCCCACAGACGTGACTTGATCGCTTATCAGTTTCATGCAAGTGATGTTGTTGACGTCAGCGTCAAGTCTTGACGTTGACGTTCAGTAGCCTGCATGACATTGCACGCTCGTAGTCTCAGACCACGTGGTCACACTGCAAGCGTCATCGCTGGGCGACGGATACTGCACCCAGCCACGGCGAATTTGAACCCATCCGGTGTCATTGTGGTGGGATCTCGGCGTGTGGCGCTTCCAGTGTGGCACAGGCCTGAAGTTCTCTCTTCTGAAAGCAAGTGTCTGTCAATCTCGTGCTGTCGTTTTCGTTTTTCCTTCAAAAAACAGGCTGACTTCACCAAAGATTCTCACTGTTCTCTTCCGTCGTTCATTCTGCTTTAAGATGCAGCAAATTAGCACGCAACACGCTTCTCGCGCTGCATGGCCACGTCACGTGACACGCTGTGTGGTCACGTGAGACGCGCTGCTCTGATTGGATGAAAACCCCTCCTGGGGTCTCTGCGCACTGTCTTCCTGCGCAGACGCAGTCAACGCCAACACACACACGTGTCGCTCTCGCGAGGACTCGGCGTTGTGAATTGGAATGGCTTCACGAATTCGCGGTTAATCGTTAGTTCTTGTCTGGTGTGCGTCATAAGAATGATATCTCGCAGGAGCTGTCACTGTCGAATTCGGATGAGTCAAACAGATGTGTAACAAAAGTGTCCATTCTGTCAGGTCTCAGTCTGTGTGTTTCAAACGTTTGTCTTTCGGTTCGAGCCGGGTTCACACAGGATGTGTTGCGTGTCCCAGCAGATACGGGCAAACAAGGAATTCTGCATTGCAAGAACAGCGAGAAAACAGGGAGAAAATGCAAGACGCGTCCAGTGTGAACTTGGCAAAATGTTCAATTGTGTTTTGACAACAGTGTTCGGCTGAAATCTTCAGCTTGTATCTTTTTCGTTCAACCTTCGTTCCTGAGACAACCAATCACAAACGAGTTTGTTTCTTTTGACTGGCTTTCCCTTTGCAATCTTGATTGTCCCCAACTTTTGAGTTTGAAAACCTTTGTCACATCTGAAAATTTGTCATTTTGTGTTCTGTGTTATCTTGGCTGATTTTGGTCCCGTTTTGTGACGCCCTGTTCTTGTGTTCTTTGTAAATACTTTCACAGTGGAAACCTACACACCTCTGTCCTCAGCCCCTTTCTCAGAACGCGTCCACAGACCCGTCCTGACCCACGTCCCCCCCCCCCGTTCTGTTCACACAGGGTGCGTTATGCGTTGCGCCTCTCCGCAAGTCCGAAGTGAGCGACTTGTGATCCAACGCTTGACGCATCCAGTGCGAGTTGAACCGCAAGGTCAGAGAGCACCTGACTCGAGATGAATCTAGGTCGTCGCCGCGAAGGTCACAGGTCGCGTCTCTTCAGGTCAGTCTGCGGGCAACACGGTCGGACTCAACCTGCGCGGCAACATGTACGTGGGCGGCGTCGACGTGGCGCAAGTGCGCGTCGCGCCCGGCGTCGGCGTGGACGCCGGCCACGTACATGTTGCCGCGCAGGTTGAGTCCGACCGTGTTGCCCGCAGACTGACCTGAAGAGACGCGACCTGTGACCTTCGCGGCGACGACCT
>JAAUXT010142545.1_pt1 | contig 13553 bp, 16 predicted proteins | sample 7278171 | NCBI WGS metagenome assembly JAAUXT01 (sample SAMN14350112, study PRJNA611818) | marine sediment metagenome | isolation source: surface marine sediment (1.8m) | place: French Polynesia: Moorea | collected 2018-08 | reverse complement strand
CGTGCCAGCTTGCAACCCTTGGGGCCATCCAGAGAACACGAAAGGGACGATGGGGGAAGCACCAGAAGTTCAGGGCTCTGCAATCTTACATTCCCGAAGGACAGGGCGGACCACTGAAGCCTTCTGTTCGTGGGTCAAGATACGTCTCAACCACAGCCAGAGTGCTAAATCCCACACAATAGAGGCGCACACCGTTTTTATATGTTCTCATTTCCGGATGCAAGGCAAGCTCACAACCAACTGTGATGGATCGGTAAGACACAGAAAATGGTCGGAACCAGTGGGAACTCTTGCATGGCTCTTACCGCATACATGAAGAAGAGCTTGGTGCAGAGGAAGAAGAGGCCCTGATGATGGATGAGACCTGCCTCTGAAGAGCTCTAGTCCATCCTGACGAATGTGAACCATTTGGGGGCAAAAACACCCCCCTGTTTGAAATGACATTCCATAATCATACCGAGTAACCAGCTGATCCAAAGCAGTGCCAGTCACTGATCGCAACCATATAGAGACATTTATTTTCTAAAACGTAGCGTGTTCAGTTCATTCCCCAAACAGAATTTGACCCTTCACCAATTTTGCCCATTTGGAGGTGTGATATTGTATTCCTGTTTGTATTCGTTCATTGCCATGGAAGTTCTTTTTTACTTGTGTAGCAGAATTTTTCAGGGCTCCCCCTGGTCTCACTGTCCCCTGTGGGGTTCAGCAGACAGGGCGGAGAAGGGACACAAGGTGAATGTCATGCTGTACTAAAGTATTGGCAGACACATGGGACTTAAACCCAGACCAGGGGGTCCATGGGACAGGAATAAAATGGTCGCCCAGGGAGTTTGTTGAGTTTGCTGTTCATTACATTCTTTGCCAAAATCTGCTCACGTCTGGGGTGATGCTAGCACTTCAGGGGGCAAAAGATGTCACATTGAAGCGACCGTTTCAAGACCATGGGCTGTCTAGTGAATGGGGGAACTGTTTGCAGATGGCCCGGTGCAGAAAGGTTAAAATGCCATGGGAATAGCAACAATGTTGCAGACAAAATGCGCCATTTTGGAAAGCCCATGTGAGGATTCCCACGGGGAAAATCGTATAAAAGGTCATGACCAATGGTCATTTGGGGAGAAGTGCATTCGAACCCCGGACATCCACAGTGTACGGTTGTAGTTCTGTATGTTCTTCTTGGATTTGGAGAATCTAGCCCATATCTGTTGACCAGCCATCCTTTGTCTTGTTGAATAAAACCCACTTTTCAAGTAAAGAACCTCTTTTGAGTCACCTTTGGAAAGGACCCTTTCAGGAAGGCCCATTTGGAAAAGGCCCAGACGAGCCAGGCATATCAAAGGTTTTGTGCATGCATGGTTGGATAAACTGTCCGAACATGAAAAAAATGTTCATCCATTGAAATTTGAGAAAGAATGCTAGCAATACTTATGAGTTGACCATACTGTTGAGCCATGTTATGCAAATGAGGCCGAAAATGAGGCATGTAGTTTGCAGGTGCCCGGATGTGTCAACCAGAGGAAAAGTTGCTCTGTCGATCGTTGAAAGGTGGTTACGAGCTGAGTTCCAGTGCAGAATCACAGAAGTAACATCATTTGTTGTTATGGATGCGAAAAGTTGTGTGAAAAATTGTAAATATTCCAGAAAACTGTGAATTTGAATCAAGAAACATGATTTGTAGATGAGATGTTGTTATGAAATCAGTTTACATGGCAAATTCAAAGGTCCTTGCATGTTTTTCTGATTGTTTCTGATTTCTGTACATTATTTCCAAACCTTGTCGACCATAGCTCTGCTTACCTATGGCCAACAAGTTTTGAAAGGCAGGGGGATGTCATGTGGAAGAGTTGGCTCTTCCCCATCACCCACCTCCTGCATTCCTCATCCTCCCACATCCTTTGCCACCTGGCTGGACATAAGACTGAATAGCACCTTACCTGAGGCATGTTATCTATTTATTCCATGCCTGCTTGCAAACCCAGGGCCATCCAGAGAACACAAAAAGGGTGATGGGCAACACCAGAAGTCCGGGGCCCAGCTGCAACATTTGACGGAATGGAGCAGACCACACAGACCTTCTGTTCGCGAGTGCTGAGAAGCGTCTCGGTGCCGTCCAGAGTGCTAATGCACTGATCAGCTGCACAGGGCGTCTATTTATGTGTTCTCATTTTGGGACTACAGGCTGCTTGCAACTGACTGCGATGGATTGGCACAACACAGAACATGGGAGAGCTGGCCAGGAACACTTTAGTGGCTCTTACTGCACACAACCCCTCCCATGGAAAGGGGTTTGAAGGGAAAATGTAGACGAAAAAAGGGGGCCCTTCGAACCGACTCCTTTCATGCATCTATGTATGTCCACGGATTGACAATACCCCCAGGGTCAGAACCTGTTTTGGGAAACACGTGGTCCCCCCCAGGTGGCTTTACATCTCAACTGGGATGGTAGTGTGTGGCCAGGGAAGTGTTATCTGAAGATTTCTGGAGGGACTTCCAAGAAATTTGGTGTGTGTGGCATGCCAAAGGGGCATCATGTATGCCCGCCAAGATGTTGTGGTGGTCTTCGCGATGAGGTCAACCCTGTTCTCATGCAGTGTTTAGCATATACATATAATATTCTTGTGAGCTATTGTTACTGAATTGAGTATTTTTGACAGGTTTTGGAAGGTCGAGGGACATAAGGGCCAGTATTTTTGGTTTGCCGGATGGCTTCTGTGCCCAGATGGAGTTTATTGGGGCAGCAGATGGAGTTGGGGTTCAATTTCTGGATCCCCCACCAGAATAACGACTTTGTTTGTTGTGTTTGTAAAACGCCCATCTGGTCTCTGGCGAGTGCGAGGGGTACTGAAACAAATCATTCACTTTTATGCCTGGGGAATACAGACAGAACAATCCGCGGTGCTTGAGAAAGTCGTGATCTCTGCACCCATCTCTAATTGAATTAGCCCTGGATCTCATGACTGGAGAGACGTTTGTTATGCTCCTGCTGAGAGTGTTTACCCCTTTTGATCTGGGATGACACTTTTATGACCATCCCTGGATCTTCGATCCTGCTGTCTGGATTCCTGGCACATATGAGTACCCATCACATCGCTGAGAGCCCTCACTCCTGCTCCGGACTTCTTCAATGAAGGATCGTCACGGGAAGTGTTTGTTTGTTTTCAACAAACTTTTGCTTCAACCACCACTTTGCATCTTCCTTTGGATAACTTCACCTCTACTTCGCTTCAACCGACAACCCAGCTTTGCCCGCTGCACAAAGCCTGCCTTTTTGCTGCACCCTTTGACAACTTCACATCGCATCCTCACCATGACTTCCATCTTCAGAATACTGGTAAGTCACTGCAACTTGAATACAAGGGGTACATTTTGGTATTGCTACTCAACACGAGGCAGGGCAGGTGCCGCAACACCGGTACCACACCAGGTTTCAGGCACATCTGACACAAACGCGAGGTGATGTTCAGTCAGATGACAAGGAAATTACTCATCATTCCACTCTCCCTGCACACACCCAACCTTCTAATATGAAACGCCCCTCCACAGACCCTTCATCTGCATCCACAGACGAATTTCTCTCCCAAAGCACAACTGTACTGGGCCTCTGTTAGACTACAGAGTCCACGAGTGGCCAGACAGCGGAGTGCCTTTTGGACACCATCCTTACATTATCTGCTCACAACATGGAGCCCAATGTCCCTGGGAAATGGACACATTCACGTGTTGGTATTCAGGCAGTAGATACCCCCTCCATGATCCAAGACCCTGTTCCGAAAGACAGAAAGAAGGGAACCCAGGGGATGATGCCGTACATCACACAGGATGGGTCAGTCCCAAGCCTGGTAAACCAAACAATCTTTTGGTTGGACCCCATGACCAGGGGATGGTATCAGAAGCACCCTGACATGGGTTACTGTCGCGTAGAGCTGACACAGGAGGAGGCAAAATGTTTGGTACTGCATGATCAACAGCAGAATCTGGCTTGTTCCCTCCTGTTCACAGCCTCTCATCCATCGCCTAAGGAATTCTTGAGCCCCCTGACCCTGATCCCAAATTGCCTGAGCCTTCAGCACCAGCTGAAAGTACACTGTCCAAACCTACCATCGTGGTGGTCAGTGCAGCCACCTCCACAGTGCGTTTCAATCCCCTCCAGACCCCAGCGTATACCTCCACTGTTGTTGAAGAAGTTTCTGCCCCTGTCAGTACAGTACAACCAAAATTGCCCCATCCTCCTGCCATCAAAGATCCCATGGACAAAACAACCCCTATGGTGACTTCGTCTGCCCCTCGGCTTGCCCCGATCACCACCGTAATGCCATCTCCAACCGCAGAGAAGTCCTGTGTCAGTGCATACATGCAGCTACCTGGCAAAGTTGGTGTAGACCATTTCTACAAACATGCCATGTGTTTGCATTGCAAAGAGACAGGATCACATGCAAATGATTGCTCAGTGCATTTTGAGTATCCAACAATTCTGGTCACTGATGAAAAAGGGTTTTGCCTCCAGGCATGTTTTCAAGCTTAACCACGAAAACCCAGCAACTACGGAATGGAGCCACACACATATTATCCCATTCAGGGAGAAGTGGCATACCAATTCCAGGAATTCGAAGGTCCTCAAGGGCCAATCAAGTACCTGCACAGGGTGGATCACCCCCAGCATGCTGCGCCCTTGCATCTTCGACACCCGTGTATGGGCATGAGATTGAAACACTCCATGGGAAAGGAGAGAAAATGGCACCATTGGAAGCAGCATCTCTGTCCCCTGACTCCAGTTGGACAGACGCTGAGAAAGATCTGGCCAAGGTGATACAAGAGATGCCAGCCCCAAAAGGTCAGCCCTCACATGGAGTAAGGCATGGCCTTCCATCCTGTATGAGAATGTTGTGTCCCATGTAAACAAGCTTGGTTCTGAATAAAAGGTCATGACAATGGTCATTCTGGGAGAAGTGCATTTGAACCCCGGACCTTCACAGTGTACAGCTGTTGTTCTGTATGTTCTTCTTTGGTCTTGAGATTCTTTGCCCATGTCTGTTGGCCCTGTTGTCCCTTGTCATTGTTGAATAAACCCGCTTTACAAGTACAGAACCCTTTTTGAGTCACCTTCAGAGAGGACCCCTGGAATTGGCTCATTAGGGAATGGCCTGACAAGCCAGGCAGTTCGAAGGTTTTGTGTACAAATGGTTGGTATAGCCATCTGAATGTGACACAACAGTCACAAAACAGGTCACAACTTGCACTACATCTACTCACACCATTGGTGGAACCTCCATGTTCTGCCCTCACAAATGTGATCCAGAGCTCAATCAGATACAAGCCTGTATCTATATTCCTCACTTGGGCATGGTAGTGTCTGGCTGTCACACATCTGTGACAGAGTCTGAGTATGGTGCAGTGGTCTGAGAACCAACACAGAGACATTTTTGTGCCAAGCTGTGAGTTCAACCAGAGGAGATTGTACTCTGCGCCATGAGTACTCAATTGGACCCACAGCTGCTTCCTTACATCTGGCCTCTTACACTTTACAATCAGCTTCTCATTGTGGATGGCTTATACATATTCATGCAAAATACGCAGTTGCTATTATGGTCACATTTCTTTCCAATGATACATTTTCCAAGTACAAGTTGATCCTGCAAGGAGATCCCTGAAAATGTGGTAGTGTGTGTTCACAGCAAGAATGTGTTCACAGCAAGAACTGACCATGCAACTTCCTATCATCACAGTCCTTGCACTATGGGCAACTGCCCCAAGTCAGTTGTACATGCTTTATTTATACACATTCATTGTTTACATTTAGCGAGTCACCCTTGGTCTGGATAAGAATCATGCTTGTGGCTCCATAGCTCTTGCCCTTGTGTTGCATCACTCTGGATCATTCAAGGTCATCTGATGTAATCCTCATCAGTGTTATACAATATCATAAATCTGTGTTGGTTACATGACATGAGTAAGTTCAAACAATTTTGTAAATGATCTATCATGTGTCTTCTATTTCACTGAAAATGTTGTCTCAACAGGTTTGCAATCAGTCATGACAGAATTTGATTTGGTGACAAAAGCTACCAGAAAGACTCAATGTTGTTGTCCAAAGTACAGTTTTTGGCCTGCAGCAGCTCTCACACAAACATGTGGAGAAAGTTCCACAAATTTTCCAAATAGGTGTCACAAAACAAAATATGGTAGTTGCCAGATTGACAGAGTATTGCAGAGTGAAAGTGACCTCATGTCATGCAAGTTGCTGAGTGAAGCAAAATTACTAGTCTTGCCCCCAAATGATCAAATACAAATTATGCATGAGGGCAAAAGTGGTGTAAAGTTAGCAGTCAGAAAGAATATGGACTTCTCCATTGTTGCTCCATTGTAAGCAAAGGCACAATGATAGTATTAAATCAAAGGTTTTTGTTTCAAACCAAAACAAAATTGTGTGTGAGTATGTTCAAAAAATTTTGTTTCTGATCTGTCATGTGTCTTCTATTTTACTGAAAATGGTGTCTAATCTCCACAGGTTTTCTTTTTAATGTCACTTTGGATGATCCATCTGATTGTGATGAAGATCAAAACAAGGAAAAATACCATGGGCATCAATTGTGTGTGTTGCTTGAAATGGCATTGCACTCAAGAAAATAGAATCACAGTTCTTTCAGAAGCTGAACACAGTGGCCTTGAAGGGCAGTGCAGTAATCAGCAATGTTTGACAAGTCAATTGGGAAGTAATTATAAAAATAAAGTGAGAAACACTGTAGCAAAAGGAAAACATGCAGACAAAGTGGACAAATATGTCACAATCATAATTAAAACACGGCAACGAGAGAAACATATGAAAAACTTGTTGGCATCAATCACAACATATTACCCAAACATACAAGTTGTGATATCAGATGAAATTATTGAGAAACCTGAAATCAGGTATTCAAAGGAAGGTGTAAAAGCCAATTGGAATGATTACTTGAACTTCTCAAAGAATATAAAGTACATACAAACCAAACCTGGAGTGGGATTTGGCAGGAACATAGGACTGCAGCTGGCACAGACCAAATATGTTTTCTCTGTTGATGATGATTTTATCTTTACAAAACAAACCAACATTGGAAAATTGGTGGATGTTGCTGAACACACAAATATGAGCATTGTTGGGGGAATGTTGATTCCTGACAACTACTTCAATGGAATATTTCAATTTATACAGGTAACACCACCAACACAGAGCAATATTTCAACCTGAAAATGTGTTCTGCTCACTGTGTTTCATTTTCTTGCAGAATCAACATCAGACAGCTTTACTTGTGATGAAAAACACATACTTCAGAAGGTTGCATTGCTTTCAATGCTGCTATGTTACTGATATCATAGGACAATTTTTTCTGGCCAAGACAGATGTTTTGAAACAAATTGGTGCATGGGATGACTCAAAAATGGTGATTGACCATGACGATTTCTTCTTGAGGGTAAGGATATTTGTGCTTTTGTGAAAACTTCTCACAAGTTGGTTCAGCTCATGTAATAACACAAATAGTGTGTGACCAGCTTCATCACAAGGTTCTTATTCTGATTATGCAAGTCCTCACCCTTTCCCCAATGTAGCTTTCTGAGAACAGGGGATTAATCCTACCACCAGTGTACACAGCCACTGTTTTGAGACATTGCCCAAACATACCAAAGTGGCCAAGACTGTAAGCTCTTACTGGTTGAAAGATCCAAGATCCCATGAACCTACATATAAAAACACAAGAATCCACAAAGTGAATGACAAATTGACAAGGATACAAATACACACATTGGATTCCATCACAAAACAAGTACAATACAACAAGGCACAAAAGCAACCAAATTGACAGCCAAGAGATTCCAATTTACCTTCAAGAAAGGCCTCAGGTCCCTGCAGAACACAGAATGCTGCTGTCAGTGAAGTATGAACAAACAGTCTTTTTCAAATATGATGGAAAAGTGCAAAAAGTGCTGGCAAGTGTAAAATGGTCACCATGCTTTTTTCCAACATGTAGTGCCTAAATTAATGTGTGACTGCAACTCTCTTTCTGATGTGTTCACTGCAACTATCATTTCCACTCCCTCATGTTGATCGATGTTTCTACCATGTACTGGGTTCTTGTTGCATTGTATGTGATGGCTTCCCAGCAGCAGCAAATTTGTCCTGAGGTTTGTAGCTGCAGTGACTGGAAAGGCAGTGGGTGCCATATTTGTGCCAACTGCAAAGAAGTTTTCTTTGGTTGTTGTTGCCAACCTTGGATGGCAATCCAAAGTAAACCAAAGCAGAGCATGGCTGTTGTTGATGACCACTTCAAAATGAAATTTAAATTCAGTGTTTTCTTCAAAAATGCTCAAGGTAACAAAAGCATGGGTGGTGTTTGGGAAAGTGTCCTGTGCAAAAGGCACTGTTTTGTTGTTTCAAAAGATTTCTTTGAGGTACTGATTGTTGCAGAAGTGATACAAGTGATAATTGTAATCTTATGGCTGAGGAACCCTTCTGTTCAAATGATAGTCACATTGATTTTGCAGCACAAATCAGTGAATACAAAGTAACTTACTTGTTTAATGGAAATAATCAGAGGCAGAGAGCATTCCATGACAAATTATCAAGTTTTTTGAAGACTTTTGTTTTCCTTTCACTTGTTTCTATTCCAATTTCTGTCAATAGGTATACAAAAATGGAGTGAAAGTGGCAAGATGTTTGGATGTCACTGCCATTCATAACAGACGTGATGGATCACTTCGAAAAACAAGAAAGAAATATGATAAACTCTACTCAGATTCATTAAATACTCTCATGCAATGGAATTTGAGTGACATTTACTTGTGTCCAGCTCAGTCCTATTTTAACTCTGCAGGTACAGGAACCTTAAAACACCAAACCAAAAACTTGAGTTGTAAAGTTCATGAACAACATTGAATCCACAGTATTTGTTTGTTTTGTTTGTCTTTTTACAGCAACAAGACTGGTCAACTGTTCCAGAACAGCATCACAAAAGTGGTGGATCAAACCTACAAGCTAGGAGCAAAACTTACTTTGCTTTGTTTCATTCATCACTGAGCCAAATTCTTGGTTGAGAATCAAATGCATTTTGGTTGGTGACAGAACACAATCCACTATTGTCTTTGTGATGGATTGGAGCTCGGAATCCTTTTCTTTCTCAACTGATTTGCACCCCTATTCCATTCTGGGGTGTCTACAAAATTCCTCCCTTGAGAGTGAAATTCTAGTGGTGTATGTACCAAGTCATGAATTTATTTCAAGAAACAATGAGTGGATGTATGATATGAGGAGAAGATATCCTGAAAAGTGGGAGATATACAGCATCCCCTGGGACATGATGGCTTTTGTTGGAACTTGTCTGGAAATGATTTATGGTGGTGATTTTCTTGAACATCATGCTGACAGGAGAAACATGTGGATGGAGACCATGAATTTGTATTTTACATTTCCAAAGGAAAGAGACTATTTTGAAACTGAAGAAGGGGAAAAGAATTGATGTCATTAACACTGCAAGCTGAACAGTGGTTGCAGACAACAAGTGATGATGAAGTATTTTTGTTGAGGAGGAAAGAAGGCAAAACCTCTGTACAACTGTTTGTGTTTGACCAGTTGATTTCCAATGGAAAATGGGCTGAGGAGTATGAATGGAGATTATTTATTCATGATATTCATTTGGAATGGGGGGAACAACAAAGAATCCAGTGTGAAAATGGTTTTGCCTCTGCCAAGGAGCGATGAAACCTCAAGAATGTGCGGTGAAACCAGGATCCACCTTGAGACCTGGAAGGAAAAAATGGGTTTCGCATCACCCAATGAGCTGTGAAACCTCCAGAATGAGCAGCGAAACCAGGATCAACCTCGAAACCCACAACACACCACCCTGTGAAGCCACAATCAGCCACAAAAGGTGAAAATGCAAATTTGCATTGACAAGTGCACTGGGAATACAGTTGACACATGCTGTGACATCATGGCACCACTTCACCCCTGGCAGATATGCTGCTTCTGCCAAAAAAAATGAAATGCATTTGTTCTCTTTTTGAAAGCAAATGGTGTTGGAAAGAAATGTCTTTTATTCTGTGTGCTAACAATAAAATATTTCGAAGTTCAGAGAAAGTGTTTGTGTGTTTTGGGGTGAAAATATGCTGGAAAAGGGCTGAGGCGTAGTAATCTATGGTTTTGTGGTATGGTTTTAAAATCTGGTTTTTTGTGACCGAAGAAGAGGTGCTTTTCAAAAAAAACCAAAAACAAGTAAGAATCATGCCACAGGAAGTGTGTAGGATTTCCTACAGCAATGGGCAAGTGAGTGGAGTTGAGGTGGAGGGGGGCTCAAGTAAGAGCATGGTGGTGGGTGTGGCTGCGGCCACCCACCAGCCATTTTTGGCCCTGGTGGGTCAGTTGCAGAACCCAATCTTGGGCACACATCTGTTGGAAGAGAGCTTGCTGACAGTTCATTCCTCCATGGAGGAAGAGAAGTTTTGGTGGCACCAGAGGCATGTCCTCTGGGCCGCCCATCATGGTGACCAGGTGGACAGCATGCTCATGCAAAAGGAGGTGGCACCAACATTTGGCGCCATGTTGACGGAGAGCTGGCTGGCTCCCAACCAGCTCAATTGTGCAGCACCAGTGCCACCCATCATCCTGGGCCTGCCTGGTCCCTGTGGACCAGCGGGTGCACCTGGACCTTCAGGACTGGCAGGACCACCTGGACCTGCAGGACCTGAAGGGAGGTGAGGAAGACACAGCCTGGCAGGGATGGTATGTGCCAGTGGCAGTGGTGGCAGTGGCGGTGGCAGCAGCCCAGAGCCCCAGGTGCAGGTGCACTGGATCCCAGAGGTGGTGGTAAGGGGTTTGAATTCAAATGGAATTTTGCACATTTAGTTTGTCAGGTGATACTTTTTCAGTGGAACTAAAAAAGGGTGTTCATTCTGCTCTTTGTAGGAACCGATGGATTTGGATGACACTATCAATTGGTGGTTGGCTGATGCCAGGGAGGCAGGGACCCCATTGACACCGAGCACAGGACTTGTACCTACTCACATGATGGGGCCCTCTCCCAGAGGTCAACCACCACACCAGCAGCGCCACCAGTGAGACATGCAGGCAGACCACGGACAACAACCATCACCAGCACAACAAAAACAACTTGGTCCTTACAGGACCACCAAATCCTTGCAAAGAGAAAATATTCTCAAAAAGCTATTCCTTCTACAATAAAAATGAGTCCAATGGTTTGAGTGTGTGTGTGTGTGTGTGTGTGTGTGTGTTCGACATGCCATGTTGGATGTGAAACCCCAGAAAACAGCCACGAAACTCCTGGCAACCTCGAAACCATGTGTGCATGTGTGTGTGCATGTGTGCACATCAACTTCAACTCTGAGTTCATCCGGTGAGTGTGTCCACAATGTAAGTTTGACATCCATCATCTTCCTCCTGCAGCACATGTGTTGCATTGATTACTTTGCAAACACCAAGTCCGGTGGTTTGTGTGTTGCATTGATTACTGTGCAAACACCTGCAAGTCCGGTTTTTTCATGTGTTGCATTGATTACTGTGCAATCACCTGCAAAGTCGCATGAAGAAGACAGAGTTTTCATGTTTGGTTTGTCTTGATTTATTCACAAAAAACACAACTCAAACTACAGAACCATTTCTGGGGTCAAAACAGTCTGTTTACAACACTCACCCCTTTCCATGATCATTCACACACCCACCCCAACCCTTTTCACGCATCAAGTCATGTCCTGCATGCCTCCCTCCCCTTCACATGTCACACATTCCTCACATTCCCTGCTGAAAAATAAAACATCTGGAGTAAGAACCACCCACCCAGCCCCTTCACACATCACATTCTGCACATCACAGGTCACCCCTCCCACCAATCCTCTCCCCCTTCATGCATCACGCCCTGCATGCCTTCATGATCCGGTTCCTCTACTGAAAACACATCTTTTACAAACAAGATGCAGCAATCAAAGCAGCAAAATGTGAGGCAGAATACATTCAGGATGAAGCACCTCACCCAAAAATTTTGGATGCTGGACATCAATTGGTACGGTCACAATTGCCAGCACCATGGTACCTGGGTTGTGAAGGAATGCGCGGCCTGGTGGGACACAAAGCAACAGCGTATGCAGTGGTCAACCAAACTGAGTTCTGTGAATGTGCGCTGCAAGCAATACCATATTTTCTTGAGCGAACAACCATGTATTGTGATGAAGGAAAGGATGTGTGAGATGGCAAGTTTGAGGTACGGTATGTGTACAATCAACTGTTGTTTGATGTATTGAAAACAAGGTACAAAATGACATTTAAAGCAGTTCAAAATCAACCACATGAATGGTTGGAAAAGAGCCAGATGTGCAAGTCCCAGAGTTGTCAATTGAACTGTTACTCAAAACAGAGGACAATTTGTGAATTTTGGCAGATGAACAGTTTGCAATCCACAAAGAACTCAATGATACAATTGATCTGATGATTGAATCACATGACAAGTCATTTTTTTTCAAAACACAAGAGAGTGGGCCATGTACAAAGAAAGAATGCACAAAAATTTCAACACAATGGCATGGACAAACCAGATGAGCTTTGTGGCAAGTATCATTGCAATGCTCTTGTTATGCGTGGTTATCATCTATTGTGTGTTTTACCAAAAGATTTTGTGCTGTTGCATGGGAAAAACAAATGATTTGCCATATGTGGTGAATTTTCCTTGTGAATACTCACCAGCAGCAGCGTCGATTGCAATGTCCAGCTTGTTGCCACAGGCAGATGCCAAAATAACCATTAGACCATTGGACTTGCCCCCCACGCAGTCTCCAGACATCATTATTAGTGGTGATGACAATACTCTGGTACACTCTTTCATTGTGATTTGTTGTGTCCTGGGTATGGCTTGGATGGTGTTGATGGGATGGAGGCTGTTAAAAAAGTTCAGATATTGGTCAAACATGTTGCGAGCATTGTTTCCATGTGCCCCTGGAAGCCGATGGCTCAATACAGAAGTACACACTGACATTTTCTTGCAAATTATCAATGTTAAAAGTGCAAAGGTTGTCTGGGCAAAGCTGACGTCAATGGCAGGTGTGCCTGAAAATTTTGTACAATGAGGAAGTTTGAATGTTGATGCGATCAACATTACACAGTGTTGTACAACAAGATGATGAATACTCAGGTGTGACTACCAAGAAGTGTGTGGACATCTGTGTTCTTGCCAAGGCACTATATCAACAAAGATGACAGGCACTTGTACCGTGTACAATTGCATGCACACATGCTCAATCTTTTTGTTCCCATCAAGGTGGAGCTGTATGACAGTGCAATGGGAACAGTGCTCAGGATGGCTCCAGCAACAACAGCACCATTGCGAGCAGGACTGAGAGTACAGTTGCCAGAAGCAACAGCGCTGACACATGAAGAAGTGCTCCAGGAATTGTGTTACAAGCCAAACCCTTGCAACATGCACTGTGACCAACACAAAGCTATTTGAAGTACTTTAATGTCATGGCATTCACACCTTTTGATGAGCTCCAAATTAACTGTCACGATAGTAATGCTCATTTGAGCT
>JAAUXT010029722.1_pt1 | contig 13553 bp, 8 predicted proteins | sample 7278171 | NCBI WGS metagenome assembly JAAUXT01 (sample SAMN14350112, study PRJNA611818) | marine sediment metagenome | isolation source: surface marine sediment (1.8m) | place: French Polynesia: Moorea | collected 2018-08 | reverse complement strand
GGGTCTGGCATAGGGGGGAGGGGGGGTCCATCAGGAGGGGGTGGTTACATTCTAAAGTGTGGACAGACACACACATGAATGCTACTGGTTTTTAAGCCGTTAGCGGGACCTAGATGGCCGGCTACGCGACCATCAATTATTGGCCATGCAGTGGCTAAATCTTGACACGAGGGACAGTTACTCAGTGGCAACTGCGCATTTGGTGTTCAAAGTGATACACATCCACATGTTTGAGAACAGATTTGGACTGGCGAAGAAACCACATTGACTGTGTCCACATCCTCTGGTGTCACTCGAACCACAATGTAACCACTCATCCCCGTTCTCAGGGGCGGATCCAGGGGGAGCCCGCCGCATTCCGCCGAGCCGCAGGCTCAGTGCAATCCACATTATGTTCTACAAGTGTGTGTGTGTGTGTGTGTGTGTGTGTGTGTGTGTGTATGTGTGTGTGCATGTCTGTGTGTTCCATGCAAGGGGGAAGGGGGTCAGTGGGGGCGCAGGGGGTCAGACACCTGCCCCCCTGAAAACTGCTCAGAATTTAATCCTGATCATTGTGAGGTGATTTTGAAAGTTGGGCTTTCTCTACCTGTAGCCGCGGGCTCATTGACTGATCGTTGATCTCTCTTGTTCAAGCTTGAAATTGGGTCCTTCCCAATTTGGAGCCCCTTTCAGCCAGATCCTGTTCCACCTGCTCCTTTAACTTGACGAATCCTTGCAAAAGTACGCATCACATTGATGTCCGTCAGTCTGTTACCATTCAATGAAACTGGATGTCAATGCACGGAAACCAAAAAATCTCACAATGCCGGAACATTTTTGCAAAGTTTGCACAAGATTCGTCAACTTTCAAAAACGGTGGTTTCCGTCACCTGGAATTATCTCTTGGACTGGACAAGGCGTTTTGTTTTGTTCTGAAGCTCTCATGTCTCCTGTTCAATCTGAAAAGGCCTTGATCACACCCAAGGATCACGAATCCCTTTTGTGCGTCATCTTTTGTACAAAAGCTCACTTTCCTGCAAACAAATCTGAAGTGGAAGGAAAGGCCAGATTGAAAATTTTCGTTTTGCTGTGTCTTTTTGTTGGAATCACAAACAGGTCTGCACAGATTCTACTTTTTGTTGTCAGTGTTGTGACATTTTCTCCAAAAGTATGTTAAACATCAGGGAGTAAAAACATCAGGGAGCTTTGCTTTGTTCTCAAATCAGGGTAAAATGGAAAATTTCAGGGAAGATCTATTTCCTGGGTTTTCCTTGTTTTTCCATGTCTATACAGTACCGTGTTCATACTTGACAGAGGTCACTCTTCCGGTCAGGTATATCTCACAGAAACTTGCCATTGTAGATTTCTTCTCCACAGGGAGGTGCAAGGACAGCAGATAGAAATTTAGTTTTGGTAAATTTCCAAGGGCCCCTGCATACAGCTAAAGGTGCCATTGTGAGAAATATCACAGAAGCATCACACTGTATGGTGCTCCAATGTTTCGCGCATCGCAGTGGGCCCTGCTGCCCCCACTCACTTTCAGTTCGTGTCACGTCACTTAGCCTGGCACTTCTGACCTGCAACATTGCCCTGCAGTGATGACAAGTCCCGAGTTGCTTGCACAGGATGGAGGGGCAGACGCACGTGGTCGCGGCTGTGGAGGCGGGGTCGGGCATGAGACTCGGCAGGTGCTTCAACGTGGACGCGAAGCAGGCCGGACCCGACATCTTCAACCCTGAGGACGTGAGGACCCAGGAGAAGGACCTCATCTACTTCGAGTACACGCAGGTAACGAGACTGAAAAGGACAAATCCAATTGATCAGTTCTGGCGAACCTGTCTTCTGTCCTTTTGTTGCTGGAGAAGAAAATGTCTGGTGGCAAGCATTGCACGACAACGAGCAGTCAAAGTGCCACTGCGAGGTTGGTCATTTGTCTGAACTTCTCAAATTCTGAGGAGGGGGCAGTATGGTACCTTCGAATCAATCAAACACATGCAGTGACGACGAGGACACGGTACCACATGCGTCACACACACGCGTGCGCGCGCCACGCACGATCTTGCACCTCTTTGTCCAACCAAGACGAAAATCCAAAAATTCAACCTGTGTTGTTCTGAGGAAACTTTTGTGCAAGATACAGCTGCAAGGGGGTGACTGCAACGACCTCAGTATCAGCCGATGATCAACCCGTAGAACAATTTTTCAGGCTTCATGGAACCTGACTTCAACTTTAAAAACATTTGCAATGACACTGCCCAGTGCCTTGCTTGTCTGACAACAGGACGCTCAACTCCCTGGAGAGCAAACGACAAGCCACTGCACAACAGCTACGAGGCATATTTTTTATATTCCCGTTGTTTCGCCGTTTTCTCAGGAAAGAAGCCGAGGATTTTGAGCATACTTTCTATGCCAACAAAGAACATGCCAATGATGCCAACAACCATGGATTCAGCATGCCAACATGCAACAGAAATGTGAGTTGCCTTGCTTGTTCTGGTGGACATATCACTTTCTTTGTTGCTTTGTGCACAAATGACTCTGCTGCACTGTCGCCAGGTCACCAGAAATAGCCATTTTTGGAGGCATTTTCTGTTGTGTTCACAAGGTGTTGGCATGCTATTTTGGCTCCTGTTGACATTGTTGGCATATTACCTTGTTGCATTGAACGTTCGGCAAATTTTCTCGGCGAATTCTGTGGTGAAATCGGTGAAACAACGGGAAAAAACATGCCTCGTACTCAGGAGCTCGGTGGGGAACATGCGGCAGACGCGCTGGGCTCGTGTTGTGCTCTGTATTCTTGCAACAAACTTGCGTTGTTCTTGAGACCCTGGCCCTGGTCTCCCCTTTCTCCGCCAGAGAGGAAACAAATTTTGTCGGAGCAAGTGTGATTCTGGACTTGTGAGCACATGCTGTCGATCTCTTCGTGCACCTGTGCTTGAACGTTGCCAAGCAACAAAGATACCAAGACCTTTCTGAATATGAGTCGCGAACTGTTCTCCGTGGGCCGACTTGCTCCAATCTCGTTACCGCTACTCGTTGGTTGAATCAGATTTATTTTGGTCTCTTCCCAAAAACTTCCTTCTCCTCGTCAAAAATAAGCCACGGGTGACAATCATGAGCACATGACGTGCTGGTGTGCAATGTTCTCATTTTGGAGTGGGCTGATCTTTCAGGAACGAATCTTCCTGAATGCGATTTCGCTTGAGGGGGGGGGGCATTGTCAAGCGTGGGTGGTGCTCTCTGTCACTGAACGCTTTGGTTGCAGCCAGGATGACTAGGCAGGAGTTTCCGAAGTTGACCAGTTCGTGATGTCTCTTGTGTTCAAAAGAAGACAGGAAAACAAAACCCATCACTCTCCCATTTGAAGCCCATGCGTGACTGCGCGACAAAATTCCACTCAATGAACATTCCGTGCTTCCAAAATCGTTACTTTATCGACCCAGGGCCCCTGTGAACCTTCATTGTGATCTTGGCCTGGCTTATTTCAGGTGACGAGCCCTTTCGTTGCGCGCGATCTGTTGGGAGTGAGCGACCGTACGCTTCTCAAGGCGAAGGCGGGGCTGCTGAGTCCGGACGGCGCCGTCTCCTGCCTCTGCGCCCCGCCGCCGACCAACACCAACACTCCGTTCACAGAGATCGTCGCAAGACTGACGTTTGAAAATGTAAGATTTCTGCTTTTCGCTCAGATTGAGAACGTTTGCCTGTATCTCTGGCGAATACGTGCGGGATTCGGGTGCGGAGGGTTCAAAGCAGTGTCTGACTCCAGTTATTTCTTGCAAGGAGCTCCACCTTCTTTGTCAAATGTAACAAGAACAAAGGTTGGTTCCCGGTTCTGCTAAATTAGAAACACAGACGCTTGCAGGATTTTATACGGCTGCCAGGAAAACCAGACATGGGGAACCAAAACTTTGTGCTTCCTTCCGGAAGTTTCAGCAAAAATCTGCCTCCATTCCTTTTTCTATCAGCACAATAATGCCCAGCTTTGCTGCTTGACCTGGATGCAATGGCGTTGTGGTTTGGTCAGGTGGTGCGGTACGTTCGCAGTCAGGACGTGCGGAGCCGCGTGTGCGAGTCGCGCGGCGAAGTCGCCAGCTTCACGCACTTCGTGCAGAGCGTCACGATCGGGGGCGAACTGGCCGTCCGCGTCAAGATCACCAACCCCGCCAAGTGAGCGACTCATTGTGGTAAAATCACTCCAATATCCGACAAGAAGGGTGGGAATTATGTCAAGGAAAAGCATCACAACCAGAGGCTTGTCCTTTTTGCTCGCCAGTCAATATTTTTTCACGACTGTGTTCTACTTGTCGTACGATTTTGTTGTGATTCTTTCCTTGTTCAGGATTGGACCAATCTCGAACTCTGGAGGACCTGTGAAAGGCCTCGGCTTCATCCACCTCCAGCTGCTGGAGGACATCAAGCGCGCGTCGTCCGAAACGAGCGTCGTCAGCTTCCAGTGCTACTCGACGGGATGCGAAGTGCTCCAGCCCAACAACTCCCAGGAACTGATGGAGCTGCTCGAAGCTTTCCCGCAGACACTGATTACTTCTTCTCAAGCCAGAGGCGTCCCTCTCAAAGTTTGTGTCCAATATGCCCTGGTTGGTCGTGTTTGGGATGAAGTGTCATCATCTTTCCGTGGTCTTTTATTCATTTCTGTTTGCAGTTTGAATTGAAGCCACTGAACGCCATCGTTGGCTTGCAAGACGTCGTTCCTCTATACAGGTAATACAGCCTCACCGCACAACAACTCGTTCATGCCATTTTCCCAGAGCATTTTTGTTCTCAGTTCTTTGTGGTCTCTTCTGGCACACTGCGCTTGACAGGGAGCGGGAGCTGGTCGGGACCCGGGCGCAGCTGCGCGGACTCGAGGTTGAGCTGGACGACCTGCTCGAGGCAGAGCGGCTGCTCGACGAGTACTGGGACGAACACGGCAGCGTCATCGAGGCGAACCCGCAGTTCCAACAGGAGCTCGACAAGTTCCAGGAGAAGCTCAACACCGTCAAACAAAGCCACGTGGATTTCATCAGCCTTGTGCTGGAAAGGTAAGGCGGACAGTGTGCTCGTGAACAAGGAATGCTAGTTGTCCTGACGGCTACTCGCCTCAGCGTCCCCTCTCACGCAGGCTGAGTGCAGTTGCCATCGGTGTGTGTGTGTGTGTGTGTGTGTGTGTGTGTCTGTCTGTCTGTCTGTTTGTCTGTCCAGTTGGTTGACTTCGTTGAGTTGGGGTGGGGTCAGCTGGCTGGTTGACCAACCCCCAACCAACGTGGTCCAACCAGTTGATTGGCCAATTTCACCAAAAAATTTCCAGACTAAAATCTGCAAGTTTCCTGTCAACTAATCGGCTGTGCGGAATGCCATCCGTGTGGAACCGAGCGCTTTCTAGGCGCAGCCTTCTTGCTGCAAGGTTGTTTTTGTGATCACATTTCTTGGGGTGGATGAAGCCTGATGGCACGTGCGACAACACTGATGGGTTCCTGCTTCCAGGTGTCGAAACGAGGACGAGTTCGTCAGGTCCCTGCAGAATGTGCAGCAGCGCTACAAGAAGGTTCGCCTGGGAGATACAAACGCCAAATTCACTAGGAAAGTTCTGTCCATCATTGACACCTATGTAAGTTGCCTCCACAAATTTTGGCGTTTGCTGCTCTCAGAATGGAATGCAGAACGATCACGCATTCACTGATTAGCTTTTCCGCAGGCTCCCAAGTTCAACGCTGATGAGTACGTGGTTCTCAGAGAAGATGAGTGGAAGGAGAAGAAAGACGAAGGCTACCCAGAACACCTCATCAAAAAGGAGGACGCCAAGCGGAAAGAGGCCATCGACAAATCGTTTCAGAGGAACGTCATTCCCAAGAACAGGGTCCAACATATGAAGGACAACTCCTTCTCGGTGTTTCACCATCCCGACGAACTCAGGATTGTGCTGGTCGGAAAGGTACGGCAGAGATTTGGTTGTGTTCTCCTGGCATCGACGGACTGAGTTCTATTTCGGTTTGCAAAGATCGAACAAAAAGCATGTTCTCTTGTGCTGCAGACTGGAGTGGGCAAAAGTGCGACTGGAAACTTACTGGTTGGTGAACGCTTTTTCAAGGAGTCTCCTGGTCCTGAATCTGGCACTGAGGTCATCAAACACAAAATGGTGCAGGTTGGTCAAAGATTCACCTCTTCACAACGGTGCAGGGCTCGTGCGCTCCGGGCAACATTTTTTCATGACGAGTCCAATGTTTTTCAGTTTCGAGACCGTACGCTTCGCGTGATCGACACGCCTGGCTTGTTCGACACGCGCTGCCCCGAGGAGAAAGTTTTGCTGGAACTGGCCAAAACGTTAGAGACGTTTCCGAACGGCGTGCACGCCTTTATCTACGTGCTCAACAGCGCAAACCGAAGGTTCACCGACGAGGAGCAGAAAACACTCCACAAGATCAAGGTCAGTTGCCTTGCATCAGTCTGGTTGCCCAAGTGCCCAAATAAGGTTTACTGTGCAACGAGACGACATTTGGGTCGTGAAGCAAAACTGGCCCTGGGCTGTCGGTTGTACTGCAGGATCTGGCAACACGGGTCCAGCGGGGGATGTTTTGCACCCGCATCAATTTGCCTGTTCTGTCAACCTTACATTTTACTCTTTGAAGAATCATTTCGGGAAGGAGGTCATGAAGCACACGGTTGTGGTCCTCACCCACGCCGACGCCACTTTCAAAGACACGTCTCTGAGTGACTATGTGGCGAACCTGCCCGAACCCAACGGACAGACAGCCCAGACACCCGCAGACCGCTCCGATACAACGACGGGGGAAATCGAGGCGATTTCAATGAAGACGTTCCTGAAGGAAGATGTGAATGAGCACGTGATGGCCATCAACAACACGTGCAAAAGCGAATACGAGCGAAGGCTGCAAAGAGAGGCCCTGATCGAACTCATCGATGTCGTTCAGACAGAGAACGAAGCAATGTGCTTCAAGAACAAGTATTTTGACAAAGCGGAAAGGAGACTGAAGGAGAGAAAGAAAGAAGAGGACAAAGCAAAAGAGGAGCTGCTGGAGCAGGAAGTGGCTGAGAGTCAGCACGCGATCGGAAGGTCGAGAGCTGTTGCGAATCACATGTCCGACAGATACCTGAAGGACTTGCAGTTGCGTCAAGTGAGACAGCAGATGACGACGCAGTTTGATGGGGTTGCAGAAGCGTTGGAAGGCAACATTCGAGACCTGAACGAGGGTATCGGAATGTTGTACCCCGAAGCACCGCCAGTGGATCAACGGCTTCTGAGCACCGTGATTCAAGCAGGAGTGATTGAGGTGGGCAAGATGTTCCTGATCGATGAAGAAGAGAAGAAAATTTATGACATCGCTGAGGAAGCTTGGAAACGAAGGAAAGAAGAGTCCGAAAAGGAAGAAGAACATGTTGTGAAAGTTGGAGAAGCAGGATGGAATCCAAAAGAAAGATACCAACTGCGTAAAGAAAAGAAGGAAGCTGAAAAGAAGTCACTGGAACAGAAGAAAGAGGAGACGAAAAACGTCAAAGAGTATCAGGAGAGAGCTACTTTCATCCGCAAGAATTTGATCGCAGCCCAGCAAAAGATGCAGCAAGACATCAAGTCTGAGAAGCTCAAGTTCGTCGAAGCATTGAGTGAAAAAGGACGGAGCTTGAGGCAGTTTGAACTGGCGTTGGACTTTGCGACCCAGGCGACCAGCTCTGTTGCACAAACACACCTCCTTGGACTCGGACCGCTGAAAGTTCAAGAAGAAGACGACAGAAACTACGTTGACGCCACAAAGGTCGTGGAAGAGCAGTTGAAGCGCTTTATGCAGGACGTTGTGGAAAACTTGCGACGGATGCAGATGTTCGAAACAGCGATAGAGGGCCTGTCCGTGTTCCCTGTGCAAGGCATCATCATGGAAGCGATCAACAGAAGCGCGCTCACCGCAGTCGGGGAAGTCGCCGACAAGGGAACCATGAAGGAGATGTTGACCGTGAAGACAGATTGGCAGCGGCAGTCACTGCAGAAAGCGAAGGAAGCGTTGGAGAAGTGTCCGCGGGGCAGGAAGCAGAGCATCGAGCAGTACGAGACGGCGACCAACTACACGCGGCAGTGGGCGCTCTACCTCGCCGAGGACCTGGTGCGGAAATTGCCGAGACACGAGCTGGAGAGGCTCAAGAATGACATGAACATCGCGGAAGATTGGGATGTCACCGAAGCCTCGCCAGAAACGAGAGACTTGAAGACAGAGCATTACGTTAACGCAACTGGAAACTTCAAAGCAAAGAAAGGCATTTCTTCCCAAAAGGATTGTCCGATACTGGAAGAAGCCGGTGAGACAACGGAGACAGGTGCAGCAGCAAGTGGAAGTTTGGACACCCCGCTGAAATATTTGGAGAAATATACCAACGAGCTCGGCGACAAACTGCGCTTTCAAGTGAAGATGGACAAGAGAGAGCACGACGTTCTGGAGTTCCTCGGTGAAGCAGCAGAGCCTGGTGGGTTCCGCAAACAGGTGCAGGATGCTCTTGCAGAAACTGTCACTGGTCAGTGCATCGAAAATGAAACCCAAGTTCTGAGGAAGCAGTTGCTCATGGAGTCAAGAAGAGCGACCAAACTCAAAACGATTACAACAGAAAAAGAATTCCTCGAAAACAACGATTCGGAAGCAAGCAAGGAAGCTCGAGTTTACGAACTTTCGAAAATGTATACGTCATTTGTTGTCGAGTTTCTTGCGCAGAAGTATCTGAACTTCATCCGCCTGCAAGAAGTTCGAAAAGAAGATGAAAACAACTTCCAAATCGGAATGGCCACCGTTGGAAAACAGCTGCACGAAGAACTGAAGAAAAATGACCCTGTGGCCTTCGACTACTTCACCAGATTCATGACTCCCGAAGGCCGGTTGACTCCCATTGACAAAATCGCGAGGAACTCGATCCAGCAGGTCGGACGACATGTCATGTTGGAGCTGGAGGACAACCTGGACAACAAGCTGAGGATCGAGATGCTCAGGGAGGACTGGACGGTGCACGTGGAGCAGGAGAAGCAGGAGCACGAGGCGTATCTTGGAGACCTCATCGACATCCTCACGGCTACAGTGAGAGACCTCGCCCCGGAATACGCCAAGCAGAAAGACATCAACGAAATGAAAGAGATAAAGGCCAACGGGTACAAGGACACAGTCAAGGAACTGACGCCACGTGTGCTTGAAAAGCTGTCTGACGATGCCAAAACCTACTTCGATGAAGAGAAGATAGGCAGGGCCATCACGAAGTACGTTGAGCTGAATGAAGAATTCCTGTCACAATTGGCAAAGGACGTCAAGTGTTTCCCGGCTGCTGCGACGGTCACTGAGAAGGTCAGGGGAACCATTCGCATCTCTGACGTGAGAGTCGGAGACCAACTCCTGACGTCATCTCCAGACGGAACACTCGTGTTCCAGGACATCTACATGTTAGGTACGTTGGGTACCATCTCCAACTGACGGATGCCTTTGTGTGCATGCTGCACCAAACGAGTTTCCGCAATCTTCTCAAGTTCCAGTATTACCTTGAACCTTCACTCAGCTTCCGATCAGCTATCCAACTGACGCCGATTGTGTTCGTTTACAAAATCAGGTCATGCAGAGGCTGCTGTTGAGCACACGTACCTGGAGCTGTACACGAACAGCGGTCATCGCCTTCTGGTGTCCCGCGAGCACCTGCTGCACGTGGAGCGATGCGGGAACCTGAGGGCGGCGCGGGACGTCGTCCCCGGGGACGAGCTGCTCATCACTGACGGCGGCCGCCTGCAAACTGCACGAGTCGCCAAGATCGAGACGATGATACGTCAAGGAGCGTACTGCCCACACACGACAGGTGTGGAATGCAAGTTGTTTCACGCACAAAAAAGTTTTGACTGCAAGTGAAAGAAATTGCACGAGCAGGTCATTTTGCTCAATGATGCCATTCATGTTTGTCTGCTGCAGGCGGATCGGTGATCGTGGACGGGGTGCTGGCGTCCTGCTTCACGGACGTCGTGTCGCTCGGCGTCGCCAACGCGCTGCTGCTACCGGCGCGGCTTCTGTACGGCGCGCTGCCCGCCGCCGTCTTCCGCTGGATGTTCCCGTACAACGAGAGCCTCGGCATGCCCAAGCTACTGCTCTGCATTAAGAACGCCTGGATGGGGTGAGACGCTGAACCACACACGTATACATGTGTACATTGAACTCGGCAGACTATCAAGGATAGATCCAAGGGCCCTGAGGGCCAGGCTCTTCCAGAGCCCCGCAAAGATGGAATCATTCAACCCCACGACCCAAAAAAGCTTCGCAGACGTGTAATTCTTTACTGTTCCATGTGCGAAGTTTTTCAAAGTTGAAATGGGCCCCTCTGATGGGACACCCTGCCCGACCCGATATTGTTTCCGCCGCAATTGCTTTGTAGGACCACCGTGTGGGCAATTTTCAATCGTCGCTGCATCACCAAAAATGGTTTCTATGCTTTGACCAAACAACTTCGGGTTTGCTCTGCAAAGATTGTCGCCAAATATTTTACTTTTGCACGGCTTGCTCCTGAACGTGTGTTGTACAGAGAACGAAAGTGTGAGTGCATAAGTTGTGATTCTCCCCACCGAAGGGGATTTTTGACTGCCGTGTATCTCGATTGCGAGACGATGTCTCGCTGTGTACTTTGGATTGCTCTCCGATCAAAGTAGAATCTGCATGTCCGTGTAGAACGTGTATTTCCCACCACTTCCTGTCCGGTTGTTGTTCGTGCGGGCACACAGCCAAGAAAAACATCGAAAAATCTGCGCAATCCATGGAGCAGTTTTCAAATCAGTGAAACGACATAAGGCTGCTGCAATTCGCGATTGTCCATTCCTACAGCTTATCTATTCAAGAGTTGAATTGAAACTGCTCCAGTCCAGTCAACGTGCTGAGCAGCTTCTCGAAATCGATCACTGCGACATAATACTGCTTGAGTGGAATTAAATGATGTGGATTTTAAACTGTAGCAACATAATTGTTTTCTGTCCAGCAGCAACTGGATACCGGTGCCGCGTTTTGATTTCTGCAGCATGAAGTGATGTTTGCTGGGTCTGCACCAACGCGTCTACTAACGCGTTTGGCGGCGGTGATAAAGGTGTGCTGAAATCCTGCGTTTTCTTCTGCAATTCAGAGTTCTGAGTTTCGTGTTGTACACGTGAAGGAGAAAACATTTCACGGCACGTGGTGATAGCAAGGCACTTTCTTTTGGGGAGTCCCTCATTTGTTTATTGTGGATCTGGTTCGAGGAGTCTACAGCGAACAATCGTGCAGAAGGGTTTGTTTTGTCTTGGTTGATGGTTCACGATACAAGTGCGAATCTCCTCGGGCTCCACACCAACAGCAACCTGTTGGGTACCACCGAGTGCCCGATTCCTGTTGGTATTGTTATTGTTGAAGCTGTTGACTGCATCTGGCGCAGTAAAAAACCATCTGATAGACGGGCAACATCTGCTGTGTGAAAAATAACATTTGGGATGAGGCCTCTTCGGAAAGTGTTTCAAACCCCCTTGTGACCATCGAGAAAGCTGGGACCGAGAAAATATCAGTGACATGGAATCGCATCAATGCAAATAGTGTTCTGGTTTGTGTGTTTGAGACCGTACGATAAGTCAGGATTCTGACGTTCACTCATCTGGCCGGACTCGGATCTGCTCGGAGTGTAAAATAGTTGGATGTGGTATTGAATCATCTGGGCGAGCTGGCAGCTCATCTGGATGTGGTACATCTGCACATACTGCGAGCCTCACAACATCACAGCGGATCGCAGCAACATGAGCTCGCAATTAAAGGATAAGGTCGTTCTCATCACAGGTGAGTACGCAAATGTTCTGTTTTGCTGGTGAAACTCGACACTGAGTTCCGCTTCTGTGTTGCGCTGTGGTTGATTGGGGGGCCGAGATTTTTGACTGCAATCGTGAGACAGCAAAAGGCGCAATTGTGCACTTGTTGACGCTTTTGATTCCAAACTCGTGCAACATCTAACTTCACAGCAAGACTGAGACGAGAATCAGAATCTGCTTTGCTGTTTGGCTGCTTGTGTGGGAAGGCCATCACGCAAACACGTATCTCCTGACCAGGAGGAGAACATCTTTTCGGTGTTTCAACGGGTGAACACGAGTCCTGACTCTCAGAGACGATGTCCGGCCTGTGCAGAGAAAGAACAACGTCAACGTTTGGACAGAATTACCAAAGCTCAGAAATGCAGCAGAAATCAGAAGGGATTTCGAAACGTCACCTTCCGGCATTTCATGGACCAAATAGATCTCGGATTCAAGTTTGGGCTTGATCGGCCCACGCACTTGTGCAAAAAAAATTCGAAGGGGCCCAACAACGTTTCGCACATGAGGTCTCTTTTGCCAGGTCTAAAACCTGGTTCTTGACCCCGACAGCGTCCAGTTGTTCCTTCTCGTTTTACTCCGTGACGGAGTGCATGCCCATTGGGCCCCAGGGAGACGCAAAAGATGCAGACATTGAGATAATGGTTTTCGGGTCAATTGGTATACGGAGGCATCGTTCATAGAACGTGATCAAGTTCATTCTCTGTTCAGTGAGTTTTCCAGCCCCCAGTGAGCATTCGAGCGCTTTGTTGAATTTCATTCTTTCATGAGTGCGTGCACCGTAGAGATCTCTGTGGCGTGGCGACACAAAAGTTACTTTCGTAGGTTCCTAACTCTTCAAGCCAACGTTTCTTGGGCCAAAGTTTCTTGGACATGGATTGCCATCTGTTTGGGGATCAGATGAGAAGTCGGCAGATGGTTCGTTCATGTGGTACAGGCAGCTGCGGCGCCCATCACCCTTGTCAGATCTTCCAACGGTGTTTACACAATCTCCTCCCTTGAGCCAAATACCTGTCATTGTTCGTCTCGTCTGATTCAAAGTGCAAACGTCTGTAAAATTAGCACTTTGTGTTTTCACCTCATCAATCGGATGGGAAATCTGAAAGGAAACATCTGCAAACTTCAACCAGGGCACGGTGTGCAGTTTTCTTTGTGGATGAACAGCCAAACTTTCAATTAAAGAGGAGCGGATGTTTGTCCACCGGTGAAGCGCAATTGAGCACTTCCGCGGGGTTTCTGTTCATGAAGCTGTTTTGCATTCCAGCAGCTCCTAGTAGATTGACCAATGAATCGAATCACTGTATCTCTTGGACATCTTGCCCAGAAGACGCCTCCTCTGAAAGTAAAACTACGGACAAGTCAATTTAGTCCGGAGCTGATTGTGTTAAATGGATCCAGCTCAATGCCTCCTGGATGGTTAAGTGGTCAGATGCATCAAGGCAGTAAGAGAAACAAAATTCCTGCGGACTCTTCTGACTTCATGCGTTTCTGAGAAAGTCTCAATCACTGGGAAGTCTCAATCACAATCGTGACATACGAGCCCCAAAAACAACAGGGAGAAAAATGATGGTTTCGTTTCAAGAACAAACTGCCGACAAAGGTGACGTCAATCCAGATCCAAGTGACAACACATCCATACAAGAAGTTCCGAGGCGGGAACCCTGATGGTCGCGGAAACGGAAACGCTCCTTGCTCCTCCCTGAGAAAACCCCACAGCTTCCGAGACACGCTACTCCAAGGG
>JAAUXT010074943.1_pt1 | contig 13554 bp, 10 predicted proteins | sample 7278171 | NCBI WGS metagenome assembly JAAUXT01 (sample SAMN14350112, study PRJNA611818) | marine sediment metagenome | isolation source: surface marine sediment (1.8m) | place: French Polynesia: Moorea | collected 2018-08 | reverse complement strand
TCATACTTCAGGGCATAAACTTAGTCAAGTTCTTAAAGTTTACCCGGCGAAAAAAATTCGGGCTTGGTTTTTTGGGTTTTTTTTTCCGGTTTTATTTGTCGATATGGAGCCCCCCGCCAGTTCCGCCCCCCCCCCCGTACTCTCACCTCTTCTTCTTCATGATCATGTTGCCGTCCGAGTCGTACTCGGGCTCCGAGTCGCTCGAGCCGCCGCCCTTGTTGCGCCGCTTCTTCTTCTTGCGCTCCTTCCGCGCGCGCTTCTTCTTGGGCGCGCCGCCCCCCTCGGCGTCCGACCCGCTCTCCGACAGGATCTCTCCGTCCTCCGCTCTCTTCTTCTGCAAACACAACCCGACGTGAACTCAACAAAACTCCAGCTGTGCGTGTGTCGTCGCTGAAGGAGTCAGGAAGATTGACAGTCACCACATGGATCTGTGTTTCAGAAAAACGGAACTCGGTCTTTCAAGCCCGACCATGCGCCACCAAATGACACTAGGAAGGAACTAGTTTCATGATTTTATGATTTTTAGTGCATGTCAATCTTCCTCGAGAAAGTTTGGATCTGTCAGGAATTCCCCAAGAGATGTTGCTGTAAAGTTTCCCAAAAGCACGGAGGTTGAGTATTGAGGGTAAACAATGACACTCATCTATTCGCCGAGTTTTGAAAATTTGTTCTCATGTGGAGGAAAAGTTTTTGGGAAGAGACTGACGAAGGAACCCCATGCCCAGGGTTATGTGCCTTTGGTACACTTTCAGATCTTTTTTCAGACACGACGAGGTGCGAGGAAAAGGACAGAACCTCATTTGGGTGTACCCTCTGAAAAGAATTCTCCGCGGGGAGGGACTTTCAAAATTTCTAATGGGGTTGAGCATCGATCATTGGCTGCAGGCAGACAGACGCATTTTCGCACGGCGCAGTTGTGAATACGAGCAAACAAACAGGGAAGAAAGCATGTCAAATCAAATCGAGTGGACTGAATTTGGATATTTCTTGAACAAAATCCAAATTCTGAACCGATGATCACTGTCAGCAAGAGCTGATTGATTGATTGTCTTCAAGCAAATTAACAGAATGACAGTGAGCACATGCAGTGTGAAAACCAAGGAACCACTGCACGTCTGGATTTAAAGAACACAAATTTTGCAAAAAGCACCACAGCAGCCGACTCTGACCAATTTCGTGTGCTCGGAGCCTCTGAGCAACCAAAGGACCCAAGGTTGATAGCTTTTGAAAAAATTTGTTTTCACACCAAAATGATGGATCAGTCCAAAGTGGATTCACAATCCGCACCTTGAAGACAATTTTTTGACCTCACAACTTTTTTTCACACCTCCTTTTTTCCGAGATGTGTACCAAGTCCCCAATTATCACAAGTTTCCAAACGAAACCCAGTTTCCCTCCGATGTTTTCCAGGATGAGCATGAACCCAAAGCTTGCATCTCTTTGCCACACAACACTTCTCCTTGCACATTCATTCATTGTTACGCGATCTCCTCAGGATGGTGGTCTCTCATCAAAACGCTTGCGCACCAACAGTACGCGGGACAGTGCCTGTGTCCTTCAAAGCAACTGAAATTGTTGCTCCACAAAGTTCATCCTTCCCCTGCATTGTCTAATGAAAGGACTCTGATCGTGTTCCATGCGTCCGATTCCTTTATTGGAATGGAGTGCAGGCATCCCACAGCATATCCAATTCATCAATTAGGTCGGAGGCAGATGTACATCTCTCGCTAATGTGCGCACGGAGCGGGCCCCCGAAGCGGCGGGACCCAGGTTGAGAATCTCCGTCTTCACACCAGCGCTGCTTGCGTCGGAAGCTTTGCGTGCGAAGAGAATGCGCTCAGTCACACAGACAACAACCTTGAAATCTTGTCAAAAACTTCGGTGCAGGGACAAGTCACTCTTGTTGCAGTGAGAACCACCAACCAAACAGCACTGTGTTTGGTGACTTGCTTCAACCATGGCGGTAAAAGAAGGGCCAATTCTTTCAAAATACGACAAAGACGGGACTCCAATTACTGAATAATTGTCGGTGACTCTCCTCCTTTGTCTCCATTTCTCATTGTTCGGTAGACTTGTTCGGAAACCAGATGTAATGTGTTTAGCTTGTGTTGCAGAACTAAAGCTGTGGAACCACATTTCTGCAGCTCACACCGGGAACTCTCAACACCTTCGTCATTCTCGGCGCGTCCGATTTCACAAAGTGTGCCTTGCGCGAGCTTGTTCACGGTCATCTCACCTTTCTTTCTTTCATCTCACAGACTAGGCAGCTTCAGTGACCACAAAGTCTGTTGTTCAATCACGAGCACACACGCACGCACGCATACATGCGCCCTGTGCGCCCACGCACACCCACAGTCCAGCTGAGCTCCGTCACAGCACGCCAGCTTTTGCGACAACCAAAAGCAGCGCATGTAGAGCCACACGTGCATCATCATGACGCGTCTGTGAAGAAAATGGTGCTGTTCGACTTTCCTCTTCACTTGGATCATCCGAACCTGTCGGTCTTACTTCTGCTTTCAAGGAAATTCGTTTTTTCCTTCAAAATTAGAAACACGCCTTTCAACCTCATAGTTCACTTCTCTCTGAGCGTGAAAAAAAGACGAACATTTCCTGAGAATTTCCCATCGAAATTTGAAAAAAAAAGAAAAGAATCCTTTGTGTCGAGACTTGCTTGCGACTGAAGGGTTTTGTAAATAATGAGTCCCACCAGACATCGTGGAAAAAGACCCCGCCTCCAATTCTGGAGACAAATGTTCTGACGCACAGCCTAAACAACAGTGAAAAGCCAGGCAACATGTTGACAAATTTACTCGCAGGTCATTTCTCCAAAATGTGTTTGGGCTGTGGGTCACTGCGTGGAACTGTTTCTTTCAAGCTAATCTGCTCTGCACGTGTTCGGCAGCTCCTGTCACAGCTGCCTGACCCGCCACGAACAAGTCGAAATCGGCTTGTTAACCACAAAACGGACTAATGGTCTCGTCGACCTCCAAACGATGGAATTCTCCTGAAACACTCGAGGCAAGAAACGCGTTGATTCACAACTCGACAGGACGGCTTCGTCGCGCCCCGGTGTAGCGGCGCTTGGGGCCTCAGAACCAGGGAGCCCTGAGGTCTGTAGTTCACGGGGGCCTCTGAGAACCGTTACACCGGCGGGATGAACACAACGGCTCACAGACACACAGGCCCACCCGGTGTCACGGCACAACACAAGCTCTGACGCCTGTGACCAGCAAAATATCAACTCATTCCTCACGGGAAATGCAGCTGTCTTTCGTGTTCGAAAAACACTCCACTTGATCGCCTTTTGAGCAGCTGTCCAAGAACTTTCTGTGTGTGTGTGTGTGTGTGTGTGTGTGTGTGTGTGTGTGTGTGTGTGTGTCTCTGTGTGTCTGTCTGTCTGTGTGCGCGCGCCTCTGATTCGACAAACTTTGAAAACTGCTTTCCAAGGGTGCTGAAATCAAACATGGAGGCGCTTTGAGGAGGGGGTGGGAAGGTCACTCAAACAGTTCGGTGTTGTCCGATGTGCGTCACTTATGGATAAGTATTGTGGGTCTTCATTTCTTTTGACACGCGGGTCTGAAGCTGAAACAAGCCACACACAAAGCCTGGTCAAAGGAAACTCATTCACTCGTGTAACGGGAAGAAGAGTTGGTTGATCAGAACATCCTCCCCTTCTCAGTCAAGATTCATGTTTGTGATTTTCAACAAATAGCGGGTTCACACAAAGGTTTTCAAACCACACTGACTACCGTTCGCACATGAAGAATCTCTTTCTGACCTCGCGCGCGCGCGCGCGTGTGTGTGTGATGTGTATCGCAAGAGAACACAGTGGAACAATGAGCAAACGCTGCACAGATCGTGAACGTTCTCCACAAACAAAATATTCATGGGGTGGAGATCAAATCAGCGAATCATCCAGGCACCAAATGATCTCAGCGCGGGTGATGGTGATCAAATCAAATCACAAGCGATTCAAAAAGTGACGCAAAGGATGATGTGAGATGGAAAGCTTACCCCAAAGTACATCTGTGAAAATGACAGTGAAGACATGAAACGAGAGGCAACAACGCCGACGACAACAACAGAGATCAGAATTTCCGGTTTTGAACCAAGATTCAAATGACCGTTGGTCACTGTGACTGTCACCGAAAATGACAAAGACGACACGGATATGAAGAACACAGAAGGAAAGGCGGAGCGACTCACCCCTCGTGCGCCCTTCTTCGGCTTGTCCTCGATGATCGGCTCGAAGACGAGGATGTTCTTGGTCTTCTCGATGAACTGAGCGCGCTGCTCCAGCAGCTTCTTCTCCTGCTCCTCCCTCTGCTTCTGTTTCTCCAACTGGACGCAAAAGATGAACACAGTGAGTAAATTTTGAGCACTTGATCCAGGTTGAACATTAGTTCCCCCTGACGGTGACTAAGTGCAACGGAGTAAGTCAGAAATCACGAATTTCGGTTTTGCCCCGTGTCCTGCTAGCGGAATTTTGGAAACGCAGCCACGAAAAATAGTCAAGGACAAGACCACAGCAGGTGTCCTGAAGCGGGCACCAGGATTTTCAACTCAGAAAGCTACACGGGAGCAGGAAGAACTGAGACAGTGAGAGCAGGGAGGGCAGTTCAATCTGACCTGGTCGGCGAGTTGTTTCTGGCGCAGCGCCTCTCGCTCCTCCTCCTGTTTGCGCCTCAGCTCCTTCTCCTCGTCGTCGATCTTGCGCGCGCGCGACACGTGGTACTGAGCCTGACTCAGCAAGTCCGAGCATTGCCTAGCAACCAAAAGGGGAGCGACTTTCTTGTGGGTCAAAAACATTGCAGTCACTTTGCGCTTTGTGGAGCAGCCACTTTGGAAAAGGTGTGAAGATCTACTCCACCCATTTCGTTGAAAAGAAGTGCGGATCGTTTTGAAATTTATGTTCAAGTTGAACAAGTCACTGGCTCTGAAAAACGTGGAACTCACCTGGCCTCAGCGGCCGCCTGCTGCAAGTCAAATTTCATTCTGTCGCCGTTGACGCTCAAATAGGTGAAGTATCTGCAAAACAAACAAAAGCTTCCAGTATCGAGACTGCAGAACCTCGCAAAACATACGACCATTTCGAGTGGATTGCATTGGAAAGCGTGAGCACTGGATGCGACCATTTTCTGCGCCACCATGCTCAACAAGAGATCAAAGATCAACGAGCCCGCGGCTCCTCACCGCAAGCGTTGTGCTCACAGCATGGCAAATTTTACCGGTCATGAAACCAATGCTTTACCCACACCAACTGTTGGTTTCACAGGACCTACCACTCCTCAAAACCAACAGTCCACACACGTACATACACACAGACAAACACGATTGCAATTGCATCAAGCTGGCCGGAATACGTACCGCGAGCTTTGAAAAAGATTTTTGACCCGGTCACTGTGTTTCTTGATGGAGTGTGGGTTCTCCGAGTCGACCTTGCGAGGACAACTTGAGACACTTGCCCTCTGGACATTTTTGGGTCTTTCGCAACAGTCAGAGATTTACAACTTGTCAATTCAAATGCAAACTCTGTCAACAAGAGCGCAGCAACGGCAAATTTGTCACCATGCTTGGGCATGTTGTGCAGAATTAGTTGCCCGACAGGCAATTATCGTGGCCACAACGCTGCCAGCGTCTCGCCTCCGATCGTGAGGATTGCGCGGCACTTTGAGAAAAAGCTGCTTCATTCGCCTTCTGTTTGCGAGCTGGATCAGGCCCCAGACCTGTCGGAATTTTCCTTTTCTGTGGAGAGCCGTTCCCAATTTGTGTTGAACGCAACTCCCACGGTGCAGAATCTGACACAAGACGCAGAAGAAAATGGCTGCAGCCGAGAGAAACACAAGCCCACAGTGACAACACATTTTTCACGAGTAATTTTCCGAGCTGTAACCCGGTCATTAGAATCTACGGCAGCCCGGCTGACTGGTGAGGCTGGACACAGATGATGATGCCTGGGTTATTCCCATGATGTCGCCCATACTTGACCCTCTCCTAGGTTAATCAGTTTGTCAGCTCCCGTGTTCATCCAATAACCATAACTCTGCGCGCTTTATGTTCTGCGCCTGCAGCGCTTTCCCGTCTTTTGTTGTCGCTCGTAATAAGAAGTCAGAACAACGCGCTTGCACCGTGAAAATCCACCAGAACATGGTGCACGACTCACAAGGCGACGCACCCACGCCAGACATGAAGGCTGCGCCTGGAGAACACGCCGTTCCACGGTTGGCATTGCGCACCGCCAATTTGCCTGACAGGAAACTTGCAGGTTGTGTTCTGTTTTGTTGCGTTGTTTTGGGTGACTTGGCCTCGTGCCTTTTTTTGGGGTAGGTGGGGGTGAGGGAAGTATCTGAGCAGAATAAGTCACCCGAGTGCACAGAGACCAATGGTGATTACACCAAGCGCGTGGAAGAGACGACCTGGCGGCGAACCGCGCGCTTGAAACAAGAATATGCTCGCAAGAACTTTTGGCGAAGGGACTTCGTTATCCGCAAAGCCAAATCAAACTCCAATTACGAAAGTCAAGCACTTTTCGCTCGCATCACGAGAGGGCCGATACGGCCCTTGACCGCTCCGCGGCCTTGGCGGACAACATCTTCTTCAGTCCTCCAAGTGAGTTGCTCCTGGCAACATTTTTGCGAGCACCGCGCGGAAACACAGCCCGGGGGAACTATTCGGCGAACGGAAGTGGGCGAGACCTGTTGATGAACTTTCCACCCAAAGTTTTCGGAAATAATCCGTTGACTCCGTGAAAAACACCCTTCAACGTCGGAAATGAGAAACGCTTCGTGAAGCCATGGCAACCGTCACTAAAGTGGACGCTGTCTCGCAGGTGGCGCCGTCACACCAGAAAGACGCTTGCAGTAGTCGGCGTTTTTCAAAAATGGTCGCAAACGCTTTTTTTTTTCACCCAAGCTTGTGAATTCCTCCCCAGGCTCAGTAAATCCTCCGCGGCCCCAGACTCATTCAGTGTTGAATATTCGTGTTGAATAGCATTCCGCAGAACACGCGCTCACTGAATTATGCATCTGATTAATTTTCGCTCTACGCATTTATGAATTGCAAAATTCTCCAACCTGCGCAGTGTCAAATTGCAACTTTCAAGCTGCAGGACGAACAACGGCGCCGGGCGCTCAAAACACACAAATGAAACAAACAAATCCAAGTTGTCTCAACTCACTCCGTCTGGCCTTGGGCTTCCCGGAAGCCAGTCTGGCCTTGGGCTTCCCGGAAGCCAGAACTTCCTTCAGGTGCCCACACAAACTGAGTTTAGCAGCGTTTTGTCACTTTGTGAGCAATTAGTTCCGCCCCAGCGCTGACTCTCACTTGAGCAGCTCAACCCCCTGGACCTCAACAGAATAACAAGGCTTCTTCCCCCCCCCCCACTTTTCAACCTGCCACTCGCTCGCTCGCTGCTCCAACCCCCCTCCCTCCAATCCGCTCTTCCCTCCACCCCCCTTCTCACCTGTGAGCGAGCTCCAGGTCGCGCACGGCGCCCAGCACGGCCTTCAGGTTGCTCTTCTCGTCCTTGAGGATGGCGGTGGCGAGTTTCTGCTGCACGAGTGACATGCTGTAGAGGAGTCCGGAGTCGCCCGGGGACACGTGACGCGCCTTGAGCAGCGTCGCGCGCGCCTCCCGCAGCTTCCCGCACTTGTAGTACGCGCGCGACAGGTACATGAGCACGTCCGTGTTGTGGTACTTGAAGAACTTTTTCAGACAGTTTTCGTACTGCAAGTTGCAAAAGAAGTAGTTTTGTGATTTGTGATGGAAAAGCGAAGGGACATGATTGTGTAGAAGAACTTCCCAGATTTCTGCTGCCACACACTGGTTTCGTACCATTTGGATGGCGGCGACGAACTGCTTCTGCTCCACGTAGATGTGGGCGATATTCAGCCACACGTCGGGCATCTCAGCCGTCGCTTCTCGCACCTGCGCGAAGATGTCTCGCGCCTCGTTGATGTGTCCTTTGTGCGCCAAAACGCAGCCTGCGGAAAATATAGTTCACTTCGTATCACCGAGTTCAATGGATCGTCTGTCAGCAAAAATAAGTCAAGTGCGAGAAATGTCACCAGATGGCGTGCGACGAGGGAAGGAAGCCTACCAATGCCGTTCGCCGCCCAGATGTTCTTGGCGTCATTCCTGAGAACCCCTTTGTACATCCCGAGCGCTCTGTCCTGGTGCCTTTTTTCCTGCAAACACAACAAACGGAACTTATTGTCCCACATCACCAACACATGTCGACCGTATCCATCCGTGTTTTGTTTGCACTGCACTCCAATATTTGGCTCCATTTCTGATTCTAAGGTCCAATTGGAACAATGGTACACTCACACTCACGAAATCGACGCACCCTTTCTTTGGATGCCAGATTTTAGGGCAGAATTGTGCGTCTCCTACGTGGGTTGATAAGGTACTGCTCACAACCAAACACAACAGCACAATCGCAATTACCTTTTCCTTGTCTCGCATCGGCTGGTGCAGAGTTTGCAGCCACACGTTCCCCAACGCGATCATGGAGTACGGGTCGTCCTTGGTCACAGGCCGCTGTAAAATCCTCTCAAACTTCTTCTGCCCGGGGCCCCACTCCTGCTTGGCGAGGTGGAGGTTTCCGATGAGCGACCACGCGTCCGGGTGATCCTGGTTGATCTGCAGCGCCTCCTTGAACCAATCGGAAGCCTCGTAGATCTGACCTCGGTCCCGAGCCATGCAGCCCAGCCGCAGGTAGCCTGCAAGTGGAGAACCAGTCACCGTGAGCTGTGGAACAAGCAACTGCGAACACAACATAAATGAACACGTGCCCATTTTGACGGGAAGTTTCACTCCAACATTCGACCTCGTAAATACAGTGAGTGCCACAATCTCCGATTCTGAACCCTCAATCCTGGAGAATTGTCCAATTAAGTTTTCAAAATTTTCTTCCAACAACAAACGACCCACTTACAATCGACGTAGTTGGGGTGCTCCCTGAGGATGTTCTTGTAGAGCTTCTCGGCCTTGTCGTACTCGTGCGTCGCTTCGTACAGCCGCCCCAGGTTGTACGTCGTCGTCACGGAGATGGCGCTGTAGTAGGTCTCATCGTGCTGAGCCTCGCGCCGGGACCGCTCCAGCGAACTCTCGTAGTATTGCTGACCAGAAATGCCCCAAACGTGCGTGTTTACTTGCAGTCAAGGATTTCCCTCGAAACATCAATAACAGCAATGGAAATCCGTCGCTATGCCCTGAAGGCCACGCCTGATGACTGGTGAACCCAGCGAGCAGTGAGCACCGTGGGCAAGTGGAGGTGTCTGTGTTATTCTAATCATTCCACAAACATGGACCCAGTATCGTATTCACCCGTGCACAAGTCGCCCTCAAACGACACACCTTTACATTTACCAACATTTTCTGGCACTGAAGTCCTTCTGAAACAATGCTGAACTCACACCCAGACACACCTTTTCCGACGTTCAAGTTCGGGCAAAGGAGCGTCAAACATGTATCTACCTTGGCTTCCTCCAGGTTCCCGAGCCGGAAGTTGAGCGCGGCGACGTTGTTGAGGATTTCCGGTGGGATGTCCGCCTGCACCTTGTCCCTCAGGATACTAGTGGCCGTCGCGTACGCCTGAAGCGCCCCCTGTGGAATAACAACACGGGCCGAGAGTCACGCGAAGCATTCAGATGGAGAAACGAGAAATCCGACAACCAGCCGTGTGCGGATCAAGATCAACCACCGTGCTTCGTACGAAGACAAGCTGGGTCTGGCGGAGGTCAGTCAAAGTTTGTTGTTGTGTGTGTCACCACGACAAAAGTCACACCCACTTCAGACGTGTCATTTTATCAACCAGCTTCCTTGTCATGACAACTACTTTCATGGTCAACAACTTAAGTGGCTGCCCAGTTGGAACAGACAGGTGGGTCCATGTGCGCGTGCTCTCGGCAGACCACACACACACACGCTGACCTGGTCGGTTCTCTGCAGAATACCCGCCAGCTCGATCCACGCCTCGACGTCGTCCGGGAACTGCTCCGTCACCTTCTTGAGGTGCTGCTTGGCCGTCTTGAGCTTCTCGGGGTCGTCCGACTTGGCGTAGAGCGACCCCAGGATCTTCATCGTCTCGTAGTTCCCCGGATGCGCCTTGAGCACTTTCTCGAAGCACTGAGACGCCTGAGAAAGGAAACGCGTCTTTCGTGAAATGCGTCTTGAAGCTGTCGAGGCCAAGAAAGGTTGTAATCAACTTTTGATGGCACACAGTGTCAACGACTCGCGAACCTACGTTTTCAGTGTCTCCTCGGAATATGTACATTTGTCCAAGGCGGAAATACGGCAGAAAGAAGTTTGGCGACGCGAACTGAGTTGCCTGGTAGTAATACTGGAACGCTTGATCGTAGTCTTCCTGCAAACAAACAAATAAACCCAGTCAGAAGAGCGCAAGGCTTCCTGCAATAAACCCAATCAAACTACACCACTTGTTCTCTTGCCGTCACGTGACTCGTTCTCCACAGCGGTTCAAACAGAACAAGCCGACAAAGGATCTTTTTGTTTCTTTCACAGTAAATGCGACCAACCTGAACATGGAAAGCCCTTGCAAGTTGGTAGCAACTGACAGCTCTCATTGCCTCGTTCTCCGTGTTGTGAAAAGCGTGCAGAGCCAGGTGCTGGACTTTCTGATAATCCTGTAGCGAGAAGATGAAAACAACGTTCTGTCTGTCCGCATTACCGAAAAAAGAGAGGGACCTCAGAACGCACAGAACACGCCTCTCACCTTCTTGTAGAAGAAATGATCCGCCAAATGGTTCAGCACCATCGGGTTGGTGGGGTCGATCGTGTACGCCTTGGACAACAACTGAACGCCGTTCTTGATTGACTCTGGAGTTTTGTTGTTCAGTTCAAGAATGCCCAGACCAACCAGAGCTCCAACGCAATTGGCGTCCAAGTCCAGTGCCCGTTGAAATCCAAGTCTGAAATTTAAAGTTGCCGCCAGTGACAAGTTTCCCGTTTGAAACAAAAAAGAATCCACAATGCTGTCAAAAGAATACCTGGCTTTGTCCAGTTTGTTCAGCTTCGCAAAACAGTGCGCCATTCCCAGTCTGACGGAAGCAGGACAACTCGGGTTGGTTCGCAGCGCCTTTTTGTAATACGCCAGGGCTCCTCTGTAATCCTTCTTGTTGAAAGCGATACACGCTTTGCCCAGAAGCGAGGGGATGTTGTTCGGTGCCTGACCAAGCACGAAGTTGAACTGCGCGTCCGCCTGTTCCATCTTGTCTCCTTCCAACAGGCAGAAGTAGGCTCGCCCCAACAAGTGATTCTGCAGACAAAAATTAGGTGATTAGCAAGGGGCATTTGTCGAGTGTCCAATCGACCCTTTGTTTCAGTATCTCACCTGGTCGTACATGATGATCTTGTCGGCTGTGGTGTACAGGTACGTCGCGAGTGTGAAGAGTTCCTTTTTGCGATCCTTGTCCTTCTCTTTGTGCGCCTAAAAATAGTTATCAAATTGAATGCTTCGTGCAAGTTTGTTTCCGCTGAAGCAGAACAAGAACAGCACCGGCGTGAACACGCGGCACGAGAGGCCATGGTGGCAACAACAGGGCACAGTTGAAAATCGTTTCATCAATGGGCCGTCTGTCATTACTTCAAAGACAACCTTCTTTTTCTTTTGTCGCTTTGGACTGGGGGAAGTCATCTCAGTTGTTGTGAAGCGAAGAAATTTGTTCGAGGTCAAAAAATGCTCACACCTTCGCAACACGTGCGCCAACACTTCAGCAAATCGCCAAGAGCAGTTTTATCTTCCCAAACTAATTCGGCGATGCTGACAACTTCCTGTCTCGCAGAGAAACAGACTCGCCTCCCCTCAGCCCCGACAAACCTGCTGCACGTAGTAAGCGGCGAGGGTGTCCAGCGCGCGCATCTGGTCGTCTTCGAACTGTTCATATTGCAGGTTCGCGTCCGTCCTGGACGCCTCCAGAATCTTCACAAAGTCGTCGGCATTGCCCCGCTTGTAGTACTCGATCTGAATGGAGTGAGGTTGGGGCAAACGTTGCAGGTGCGTTGGCAAGTGGTCATTTGTCATCAACACGATCCCCACCCCTCTGCTCAGCCATCGCATTTTCAGAGAAGCAACTCACGGCCAGTGTGAACCAGATGTTGAGCGGTGGCGCCTCCTGGCGCAGGATGCTGAGGACCTCGTCTCCATCGGGGAGTTGGTCCAAGTCCAACTCGATCACCTGCAACCAGACGAAAGGAAACCATACAAGTGAACTTGTGATGTGGTCCAGTTGTAGAAAACCGCCCTGACAAGTTTCTTGGGATGAAACATATGTTAGCACGACGCAGGCTCATTGCAGTTCACTTCTTCGAAATGGTTGTTTTCGCAAAGGGAGACGATGTGCAAGTTCTTGAAAGGAGTGACAAACTTCCTCAGATTTCTGACAAATGTCCGCAGCTCCCAAGCTGTCGTACGTTCCACAGCATAACTTGTAGGAACATTCCAGGCACAGAAATCAACACTGTTCACTGCACAATGTTCATTCTGGTTCAACTGGCAGACCAAGAAGCAAACTCCAGATCTGTCACCTTCACTATTTACACCTGCACCAAGCACACCGGGGAAAGCCTCACTTCTTTCCGGCACCAAAACACCTTCGTTTCGAATCAAACCAAGTCCAGTACTTACTCAGATCTTTCAACAAGAAATGTACGCCCTATTTTGGACCACTAACTGGAAAATACTTGCGAAAACTTACCTCATCGGTGTCCCGAAGAGGGATTTCGATGGACATGCTTCTCCTTCTGTATCCCACAATGCAACGCGATTTCCGGCGGCGCGGCGCCTCTGGCGGAGATCTTAGCAGCTGCAGTTCACAAAGTGCTCACAGGTCAGTCCATTTCTCTTGAAACTTCTCAGAAAGTTTATGTTGTGCGTCTACTTATAATAAAGACAACAAGAGTTAACTTGTTGATGTGCTTTGGAGTTGATTCCTGTCAGAAATACCACTTCCCACCGTGGCGATTCAAAAGTAGCGGAAGACTACAGAGGACGACACTGCGCGGAAGTATTTCCCGCCCAAACCAACGGATTTTTCACAGTAAGCCAGTGTTGTGGGCTTGCAACAACTGGAGCCGGGAAGGGGGCCTGTTGAGTTTTCACATGTCTTGTACGAGCAGACCTGCAGACGCATGTTTTCATGGCCCGGCCGACATTCTGTGGACACTCCCACCAAACCGGTGCAGTGAAATGACCAGACACCCTGGAGCCTGGAACTTGAAATGGCCAGGCACCCACAAACTCACCAACACTCCGAGTGGCCCCAAATTAAGGCTTCAATTGCCTTGTGTCACTTGACATCAGTTGCAACCTGAAAAACTCCAGACACCCGTGTCTCGTCGTTTCATTCCACCGGGTGGTGGGGTTGGAATGAGGGGTCATACACCTGAAGAATTGTCGCCTTTTTTTTCATGTCGTACGAGTGGCGAATGAATTGCATGTAGAATCATGATCAATTTGCCTCCTGTGTACTGACAAAACTGTGTTAACTCTATGTGTCCAAGAGTATGAACATGACCGCTCAACATGCAATT
>JAAUXT010013538.1_pt1 | contig 13554 bp, 21 predicted proteins | sample 7278171 | NCBI WGS metagenome assembly JAAUXT01 (sample SAMN14350112, study PRJNA611818) | marine sediment metagenome | isolation source: surface marine sediment (1.8m) | place: French Polynesia: Moorea | collected 2018-08 | reverse complement strand
TTGTTCAAGATCCACTAAACATGCTGGAAGAAACTTCCTGAACTCCAGATCTAGTCTTGAGAATCCACCTTTTGCATGCAGTCTCGACAGCTACACTGTCTCGACAGCCTTTAAAAGGTGGATTCTCTCGACGAGCTCTGGCGTGCAGGAACCTATACTGCTCGGTAGAGAGCGAGGGAGCGAGGGAGCGAGCGGGCCGCTGGAAAAAAGCTGGCAACTGTCACCGGATCAAGCACCATGGCCGTAAAGTGGAGGGATGTGATCAATACTGAAGTGGTTTATTGGGCGAAGTCTTCTTCTTCAAGGGGAACATGTTTGCGGGTCCTGGTCAGGGTCTCATGAAATACAGAACTGTAGAAATACACGACTGATCCTCCCGGTCAGACAGCGAAGCCAGGAGGTATGGAGTGAGGAGGGCCCCGATCAAGGCTGTGCCGAAGGTAAGGCAGGCTGACCTCAGGCTCTTTGTCCCTGACTTGTCACCTCCTCAGTTCAATCGCACACGTGTTATCAGTTGCTACAGACCACTCAGAGCCTTGATGAGTGTCTGGTCATTTCAGGTGAGAACTGAACTGATGAGGCACCCATGTCTCCTGATTTGAGTGCCTGGCCATTTCGTTACACCGGGGTCCAGGGTTGACGTCTTGTGAGGGGGGGGGGAGAAACCTTGAAACTCAAGCTCCAATAATGTTTTGCAAATCAAAATATTTTGCACCTGCAGCACAAAATGTGAGGGGGGCGGACCACATGACTTTGGGGGGGGGGGCAGGTGGGTGGCTCTGTGATTGTCCCCTGAACCTGCTGGATGCAGAGCAGAGTTGTTGTTCTTTAAAAATTTGGCATGTTTTGTCCGGAAAAGGGAGTTCGTATTTTGTGAGCCTGTGTGGGTGAGTGGAAAACCATTTGCGTTGCCATAGCAAAGAGTGTGGGAAGCTTCCATTGCCGCGTCTTCGGCTTTTGGCTGCTGTGAAGACGCGTCATGCGGATGATGTAAGAAAGGTACGAATCGCGTTCCTACTGCTAATTGGACGAAACTAACGGTTCCAACAGCTTTTTCTATCGCGTTTAGTACCTCCACAGCCAAGCGGCGCGAGAAAAAAATATGGCGCCGGCATAATCGAGCCAATTTAGGCGCGCGGGGTGGAGAGGAGGAATTCCAGGCTCTCGGCGCGCGCGGGAAATGTCCAAATCCGCGCGGGAATCCACTCGAGAATCCGCGGGAACCAGAGAGGGATGGCGGTAACCAGGGAGGGATGGCGGGAAAATGGGAGGGATGGCGGGAAACTGATAGTATATTTTCCTGCCATTGCTCTGGTGCTGCGTGTGTGAAGGGGCGATTTGAGTGAAAAGAGGCGATTTTAGGCTGCAGTGGTTGACAACTCTCGCCAGCGCCTCGGGGGGGGGGGCGGGAGGAAGCTGTTGTGGATATGTTTCTGGCTCATGTGAGAGTGGAGAGAGAGGCCAAAGAGATAGAAAGAGACAGAAAGAGAGAGACAGATGAAGCTCCATGGATGGAGAGACAAGGAAGAGAGAAGCAGGGACAGCGAAAGAGTGACAGGGTGACAGAGGAAAGGAGGGAGAGCAAGAGACAGAGAAAGAGAGAGCAAGAGAGAGACACAGAGTGTGAGAGGGGAGGGAGAGGGAGGGAGCGAGAGGGACAGAGAGACAAAGAGGGAACGGAAGGGAGAAAGCACTCTCTGCTCCATGTGTAGGGAGAGAGACCAATGAGTTCTCCGCAGTAGGAAGACTGATTCCAGCTCCACGTATCAACCGGTGCAGCTTCGAGTGTAATTGGCAGATAACAGACATTCCCCCGCGTACACAACCAACAACTCCACAAATCACCCCCCTCCCCCTCCCGTCCCCCCCCCCCCCACCCTCGCTTCATGAGCTGCACTCCTCTCCCTTTTCATGTCGCGGGTTGGGGCGACTAAAAAAAATGTTAATACGCTCTGTCATGCCACAACAAATTTATGCTGATGAAAGCATGTTTTGTTTCACATTAACCCCATGTTTAGTGGGAAATTTATCGCTTGCTCTCACATTCCCATTTCCGCGCTCTGTTGTCATAACAAGACACAAGTGCAGAAGGGAGAAAACTGTCTATTGTCGTTTGCCAAAAGCTATTTGAATGACAGTTCATGACAGGGAGATTGTTTCTAAAATTGGTGTGAGTTTTCCTATGGCTGTGACAGCGGCGGCGGCGGGGGGGGGGCAACGCAATTCGGAGACGCAGGTGGGAGAAGCGTCATCAAAGAGACACGAGGCTCTGACGACGTTGTCACGTGAAGTTCACTCAGACGCACTGCGCAGAGGGAGGTGCAATAATGTCATTCATGAAGTGTGTTGTTCAACGAGTGCAAGCATTCTTGTCTTTCCAACTTTGCCTCTGTGGTCTGCTTGCCTTCTTTCAACATTGGTTTCCTCCCACTCACATCTTCTCCTCATATTGCAGGCGAGCGCGAAGAAGAATGGGTTCCGTGTCCATTCGTGGGAGGCTACGACTTCAACGCGTACCCGAATGAAAGGAAGAAGAAGGTGAGAAATCCCGTCCCTTTCTCATAAACATGTCCACCACACAATCAAAAGCCACAGCGGCGGAGGCGCTGCGAAGCGTACGCAGCGGATCACAGGGGCGGAGCCAGGGTGGGATGGAGGCAGTGAGATATGGGAGGGAGGGGTGGAGCCGGGGTGGGGTAGGGAGGGAGGGGCAGAGTCAGGGTGGGGCATGGAGGCAGGGGCGGAGACAATATCCAGTGAAGCAGGCCAGGGGGACCCACCAGGGGTTGGGTGGATCCATCACGGGGTGCAGGGTGGACCTGGGATCTGGTCAGGCTGGATGGGGCAACTCCCCAGTGGGTGCAGGGTGGATCGAGGACCTGGCCAAACCGGAGGGAGTGTGACCCCCAGGGGGTGCAAGGTGAGTGCAGGCAGGTCGAGGGGCTGAGACCAAGTGGGATGATTCCTGGGGGGTCTGACCCTGGGTGGCAGATTGGGGATCTGGTCAGGCCTGAGGGGGGCGACCCCAAGGCGATCGATCCCTTACGGTGTGGCCACGCTGGAAAATCCAGGATTTGGTCAGGCAAGGCGTGGAGACGACCCCTGTTGGAAGCCCCGTTTCATCTTTGAAAACTTCAACAAAAGAGAATCATACGGTGTGTGGGTGAGGTGTGAAAGAATGGCCTGGGGGGTCAAGGGGGTGTGCACCCCGACTTCTCTCTCGGTCCGCCCCCTGGACCCATTCTTGAGAGAGAGACGGACAGCACGACGCAGCAACAATCACGGGGCCGCTCGCTTCAGTAGAGCCGGACAAAACCCGGTTCTGCAGGGACGTCGTGGGCCGCATTGTGCGACTGAGAGACGCTGTGCTTGCGTCTGGGACGAAACCGTGTTAGGGTTTGATGAGAGTGAGACTACACGATGGGGAGATGAAAGCGTGTCAAGATTTCATGAGACTGAGACTATTCGTTGGAGAAGAAACAAGCGCAACTGAGAGACGTTGTGCTTGCACCAATGACTGTTCATGATGAACTCGTGTGCCGTTTGATGAGACTGAGACTATTCAAGGGGGTAAAAAAGTGAACGGACTACAAGATGCTGTTTAAATCAGGGACCATCTGCGATGAAACCGTGTCAGGGTGTGTTGCGACTGAGACTTGGAAGAGGAGATATCAAGTTTCGATGAGACTGAGACTGCTCCAAGTTTGAAACAACGCAGAACGGCAAGACGCTGTGTTTGCACGAGGGGATATTACAGATGAAACTGTTGCTGGGTTTGATGAGACTGAGACAACATGAGAGGAAGAAACTTGCAGGAAGCTGCGTCACAGAGCAAAGACTCCCTTTCTCGCCCGACCTCGTTGTGGAAATGTACGGTGACGGCGTTGCGTGTTGACCACGGCGACTCCCTAGTCACGACTCCCTAGTTACGGTTGCTGTGGGATTCTGCAACACGCCTGGTGTTGTCCTGCAACCCTGGGGATCTAGGCTTGAGCTAAGGGGGCCCAATCCTTTGAAAAAAGTGGGAAATGTGTGTGTGTGTGTGTGTGTGTGTGTGTGCACATGTGTGTGTGTGCGTGTGTGTATGTGTGGGTGTTTGTGACAACTCCAACTCAAGACATTCGACAGCGAAATGTGAAAAGAGTTGAAGTGACAGGAAGTGTGTGTATGTGTGTGTGTGTGTGTGTGTGTGTGTGTGCACATGTGTGTGTGTGTGAAAACTCCAACTCAAGACATTCGACAGCGAAATGTGAAAAGAGTTGCAGTGACAGGAAGTGTGTGTATGTATGTGTGTATTGTGTGTGCGTGTGTGCCCCTGGATCCGCTGAAGTGCAGCTCTTGATCAAGATGGTCAGATCGGTGCAACGTCAGCCCCGAGACAGGCTCTCCTTCATCTGCTCAGCGAACCGTGCGCCTCTGCCCTTGTCTGGTGAAGCTGGAGCATGCAGATCTCTCGCGACATGATCGCCTTTGTTCCACGGTCCGTGCACCCACAGTTTGAAAACGCACTATTTGCCTCAGAATTTATGTTTGAAGGACTTTACCGTAATTGTTATTGCGCACCTTTCTGCAGCAAATACTTATCTAATTTGTTTGGGTATACATTGTACATTGGTGGGTAGTGTGTGTGTGTGTGTCGTGTGTGCGTTTGCGTTTTCGTGCAAAAAAACGCAGCAATTTCAACACCAAAGATTGGGTGGACATGATACATGGACACACCTTATGCTTGGGTGGTCACTGTATTTCAAAGGGTTTCCAGAAAATATCAGGAAAACTTTTGGTTGCGTCTCCTTATGGAGTATGACACGGTTGAATACGGTTCTCACCACCGTTACCACGAGTCCAGATTTAGGAGGGAGACCCGTGATCGGGTGTTTATCGCGCGCTCCTTTCATTACTGGATTCATTCCGTTTTATGTCGCCTCGGGTCGTCCCGGGGTCGTCCCGGTGTAACGACACGGCGTCCGGGGAGCGATCAGGGGGCAACGCGCCGTGGGGCCAGGCTTGCGTCCGTACCGTAGTCACCCGTGTGTAGGTCGCACAAGTTACACTGGAATTACGCATCAAAGGTGTCTGCACGGTATTCACCCGTGTAAGGGAGGCAAAGTTTTGCGCTGAAATGAAGCGCGGTGGGGACAGGCCCGCGTGCGTTGTCACCCGTGTGGTCGTACATTGGTGTTGAACATCAAACGTGACTGAACCGTACTCACCCATGTCCAGGACGCATCTTGTTGCCCTGAAAGGTAGCTCCAAAGTGTCCGTACCGTATTCACCCTTGTGTAAGACGCACAGGTTACACTGGAAGTGTACATCAAACGTGGCTGCATCATGTTCACCCATGTACGGGACGTGTCGTTTTGGCCTGTTTCTGTGCGTCAAACGTGACTTGCACGGTACAGTATTCAACCGTGTATGGGACGCAGCTTTTTGCTCTGAACTGTAGCATCAAAAGTGTCTGTACCGTATTCCTCCATGCATGGGACGCAACTTTTTGCCCTGAAATTGAGCATCAGAAGTGGAGGTGTGTCTTGCACATGGGTTTGTGAGTTTGCTGTTTCAATGTGACCTTGAAGCGGTTTTCACATTGGGTGACGTCGACTTCAACTTCATTTGTCTGAACGGCACTTTTGACGTCGATGTCAAAATTTAACCTGACGCCCAATTGCTGAGTGTCAAAAAATGGTCCAGACCATCCTTTGACGTCGTCAAGAAAAGTTGACGTCGACGTCAAGAAAAGTTGAAGTTGAAGTCGACGTCACCCAATGTGAAAACCGCTCGACGCCGTGAAGCAAGTGTAAATTGTGGGGTGCGACGAGAACACGGTCATCAGTGCCGTGCAACAGGGGTTTCTTTGAGGGCGTGTCTTCAACTTGGGAGCGACTCACACACGGGTGGATACGGAACGCGTCACAGTAACCCAGGCGCCCAATGGCTCATAAAAGTCATGCTCAGGAGAAAGACGACCTCCTTAACCCCAATCACTTCTGAGAAGATGAGAAAATTGAAAACAATGGTTGCTCCGGGTGTCACACTTAATATCGCTCAGCGGCGTCGGATCCGTGAGGAGACGACGTCGTATGAAAACGACATCAATCGCCTCGCGTCGCGTCAAGCTCGGCAGTTTCCGTCTCTCGTCGGTTCGTCTCTCACACGGGTCCCTCTGTCTGATCCAGGGGCGAGGGTTTAAAAAGGAAAAGGAAACGATGAAAATGAAAACTATTTGCATGAGGGTTCTTTTTTTTGGGGAGGGGAAGGAGGCTGGGGGTATCTGGGCTCCCCCCGTCAGGTTGAACTTTGTACGAGCCCAGACCCCGAGCGAAGTTGTTCGGGGAGTGCATGTGAGGGAGTCTGAGATAGGGTGCTGTGGCCATTGGGAAACAAGGGAAAAAGGCGTGGTTGTTCAGGGTGAAAGACTCGCTTCAACCATGCTTCTTTGAGGCCGCGGGCTCGTTGATCTTTGCACTCTTGTTTTGTTCACGACTCCAGTGTTGTATCCTTGCAGCGGCTGTGCCCTCGGGTGTGGCGTCCGTCCCGACTCGAGAGCGAGTGCGTCATGGGGGACGGACTCAACTTCCTCTACCCGGACAAGCGCTGCAGCATGTTCAAACACCGCGACACAGGTGAGAGACACGACACAGGGCCCAGCACAGGTCACTCTGCTTCACAGAAAATCCCCACCCGGAAAACCTCTTGTGCAGTTCAATCTGGAAGAACATTGAATATGTCCGCCTGCGAGTTTTGCTGCGAACTTTTACAAAAAGTTGGCGTTTGGCGTCAAAAGAACTTGAAGTCATCACCGCTTTGGCATAGATCTACCTCCCACAGGTAGATCTACAGATTGTCTGAGCTGGCGAGAATTTCAGAGAAATTGTTTGTTTTGCGTCTGAGTGAAAGGTTGTGTACATCCGCAACGTGTGCGTCTGGAACGCGCGTTGTTTCTGCGCCTTTTCGTTGTTCTGCCGTTCCAGAACCTGCGATTGTGTTTGGCTCAAAACAGACAAGGCTGTGGTGTTCCCTTGATATATATCAAAGGCGATAGACATGGAGGACTCGACCACTGTGATAGATCTATGTCTATCGAAAACAACTCGAGCTTCGGTGCTGTTGACGACAGATCCTGGCGCGCCATCAAAGATGGGTGCGGGGTGAGTCGGTGCCGTGGTGACGAGAGGCAGACAGACAGCACTGCACGTGTGTCCTTGTTCTCTGACAAATCCAGGGGCGGCCACTGGTCCCAGAGTACATGCACGTCTCCCTATTTGTGCACCGCGGTACGGGTCGAGTCGGTGCCAAGACAGACAGACAGACAGACATACAGACAGACAGACAGACAGACAGACAGACAGACAGACATACAGACAGACAGACAGACAGACAGACATACAGACACACACACACACACACACACACACACACACACACACACACACACACGACCACCGTGCACAAGCGCTGCTCCTTTGAGGGCTATTCGCCGATCTCATGTGTTTTTCTTCTGTGACAAGTCCGTGCAGGGGCGGCCACAAGTACGAGTACCAGAATGAAATTGCCCCCTTGAATATTGTGCCACAAGGGCAAGATACTGCTTCCCTTTTGCACGTGAATTTTTTCCGAATCGAGTTCGCCTTGGGGGGCGGCGGAGGTGGCTGGGGTTGGGCAAAGAACCAGGTTGTGGACCCGCCTCAAGTGTGTGATTCCTCTTCTGCAGACCCAGGGACCTGAGTATCTGATCCCTACTCAGTTGATTTGCAAAGTCTTTTCCTTTTTCGCACGCACGTTTTCAAAGGTGACATTGCGCCCCATGGGGGTTTGGTCCCCCCTGGCAACCTCCTTGATCCGGCCCTGGACCCGCCCCTGGACCCAACCCTGGATCTACCCCTGGACCCGCCCCTGGACCCGCCCCTGGACCCAACCCTAGACCTGCCCCTGGACCCACCCCTGGACCCACCCCTGGTGGGTGTGTGTTTCTCTCCCCTAGTGTCTCAGGACCAGACAACGACCGTACTATTTTTCCGACGTCGTTGTGTGGTCCTAAAATTTCAGGACCAGAGAATGACCAAATAGTGTGGTTGTTCTCTGGTCCTGAAATTTCAGGACCAGACAACGACCAAATGGTGTGGTCGTTGTCTGGTCCTGGTCGTTGTCTGGTCCTGTTACACCGGGACACAGCGTCAAGACCCGGGGAATCCGGGAAGCATCGCGGCTGGGTCTTCTTCCCCTACCCGTGTCGTGCCTCCCTCAGCCTCCGTGGTCCGGGGCTATTTATCCCCGTGAGTTTTATTGAACACGCCGCTCTTGAGTAGGTAATTGGAGGCGACAAAGGGTAATTCAATATGGCGCTGGTGTGTCGCCATCATTTGCACACCATCGTGTGATCCATCACTGGATCAAGTCGCGCGGATTTGCCCTGTCAGAGCGGCGATCTGGAGGAGTCTCCACTGACACCCCCGCCCAGTGGGGACTTTCAACACTGTGTGTGTGTGTGTGTCCTGATGCACAGGGTAAGAGCTAGTGGGAGCAGCAGGGTCAGGGCATCAGGGGGCACACAGTGAGGGAAATATCCACTTTGTAGGTGGTCATTGTGGTGTGTATGAAGTACGCACAGGGCAGGGCTGTCAGGGCACACACGGTTTGACTGACCAAAGACCCCACCAGTGACCTGCGCCCCTCACTCAACCACCCCAGGCCTTGTGGTGGAGCCAGGAGGCACACACAGTGAAGGAAGTGTCCAAAGGGTGGGGGAGGCACAGAGGAGACACTTTTCCTGCGGTTCTGGTCTCGGCCTGTAGTACTCACGTTGCCCGTCCGTTGCCATCCCTTTATCCCCCTCAGTCCCAGCCTCCAGTTCCCGTCCACTCATCGTGGCCCTCCCTCTCCCATTGACCGTTCCCCCTCCCTCCCTCCCCCCAAATTACCCACTCCGCGCAATTGGTGGTTGTGACGGAAGCTCGAGGCTGATTTAAATGGCCTGATCTGAGTGTCAAGCGCACCCCACGTTACTAATATGCTGCGTACCGCCTGGTTCCCGCGCCGGTAACTCAGGCGGGATTTGTCCGGATTTCTCTAATCAGGCTGTGATTGGTCTCTCGTGGCCGGGGAGTGAATGCGCTGGTTTAACGCTCCCAAGGCCCAGTAGGAATAACAATGGTTTTGCCCCGAAGACACAATGCTAAGGGGTAGTCAATGCTGGGAGTAGATCACCTGTTTGTTGTGTGCGGTAATGCTAGGTTTTATGGGCTCTAAATTGTCTTTGTGTGAACGCGTGTCGACGCCAATTTGAGTGAGGAAGTGTCGCGGGGGGTGTAGGACGCAGTTGGAGATTGAAAAATACCCTGGAGTGAAGAATGTCCTGGACCCTTTCCACACTGTATGTGGTTGTTCGTATGATGGAAAGGCACCTTCGTTGCTGAGTGAAAAATGCTTTGCTCCACAAGCGGTTTTCACACAGGCAGAGCGGCGTCAGTTTTTTTTTGACCCTGGCGTCTACATTTTGACGCCGCATCGTCTGTGTGACGGGCACATTCTGACTCGCTAGGTTTCAGTGAATACTTGGTCCGCAACATCGTCTCGTGAAAAAAGAAATGCATAACATCGTTCTCAGGATTTCACTGCAAAAAATCACAACCCGCAGGCTGCAAAAATCCCCCGAAATCCCTGTGGTGATACTCCATGGAGATGGCAAGGCAAAGGGGAATATGACACGGTGCGGGAGGAGGAGCAAATCTCACGTCCCTTCTGTGAGCTGACCCTCCAGCGGATCCAGGGGCCCCAGGGCCCCTGGACCTCAATTTTTTTTGGGCCCCTTTCAATTTTGGGGCATCAGAGGGTGTGTGTGCAGAAGCTGTCCCTGCTGCACACTGCGTGTGCGTGCGTGCGTGCGTGTTTGTGTTGTGTGTGTGTGAGCGCACATATGCTGCACAAGTGTGTGTGTGGTGTACGTGTGTGCATGTGTGTGCGTGTGTCTTCGTGTGTGTGTGTGCGCGCCAGCTTCTGCACCTGAGATTGATTGTAGGTCGCCTACAACCTGCATCGACCCTGGATCCACTGTCCCGAGGTCTGGACCCTGCGTCTACATGATACGTTTATAAATGACGCACGGTAGCAGAGAGCTAACCTTACCGGGGATGACTGATGACGGTGGCCGGGAGGCTGCAGACATCCCCCCGTGAGCCCGCGCCCCTCTCCCCGGGGGAGGCTGCAGACATCCCCCGTGAGCCCGCGCCCCTCTCCCCGGAGGAGGCTGCAGACATCCCCCGTGAGCTCGCGCCCCTCTCCCCGGGGGAGGCTGCAGACATCCCCCGTGAGCTCGCGCCCCTCTCCCCGGGGATCATCAGCGCCCAGCTCCGCGGGCCCACGCTGCGCGCCTGCCCGTCCCCTCAGCGTTCAATTATTCATGCCTTTAAAGTCAACAACATCAGCTCGTACCTTATTGGCTTTTCATTATCTCGTTGGACATCCAGGTTGGACAGGGAAGGGCACATCAAGCTCGACCGTGGGCAGGGGCGGGTCCAGGGTCTGTTCAGGGGCGGATCCAGGGTCCAGTCAGGGGCGGGTGCAGGGTCCAGTTAGGGGCGGGTCCTGGGAAAGTCAGAGGTGGGTCCATGGTCTGGTCAGGGGTTGGTCCACGGTCCCTTGTTTGTTGGGTCCTGATTCCCTCTGGGTCCGCGTTTGTTTTTCGCTTTCAAGACAAATTTGTGTGGCTCAAGAACCTCGAACAACATGTAATGCAGCGAATATTTTCTTCCTTCAATGCGAGACGTTGGCAGCTTGCATTGGGAGAAACGAAGCGCAAACCCAGAGACAACACAACACAACACAAAACACGATCGTCAAATCTTTCGTGAACGAGGTCTTCCCCCCCCGTCCCGTCTGTCCCCCCCTCCACACCTCCAAACCCAGCGTCTTGAACTCTCTCGCAGTCCCTGTACTCTTACTGAACTCTCGCAGCCCCCGAGTTCTCACGCGAGACTTTATCTCAATCCCCGTCCCCGTCTTCTGTTGCAGAGGAGAACCTGCGTTGCTGGGGCGACTGGGTGGAGAAGGATTACCATTACATCGTGCTATCGGCGCGCGGAACAGAGAGCAGGGCGCAGTACATTCTGGTACGTAAAACAACACGCGTGCGTTGATTCTTTGGTCAGATCAGGAGTGTAGTGAGGAACGCAGATTCAGGATTTGATGGAGACCCAGAGAGGGAGGGGCATCTCCAAATATGAAGAATGTGACAAGCAAAAAACAGAAAAAAACAAGCTTTTGCACCTGTCTGATCAGGAGTACAGTCAGGGCCAGATGCAGGATTTGTTTTGCGAGCAAGGGGGGCGGCGACCCTCTTTTTGGGGGCGACTTCAAATTGTGAAAAAAAACACATGCAAAAATGAATACATTGTTTTCACACTTGTGACACAAAATTAGTAGGGGACAATTTCTTCTGGGGGTGAGGTGGCGGCAGCCCCCGCCCCCCCCCCCCCCGCCAACCTTGCGTCCGCCCCAAACCCTCCCCGTCTGGACCCGCCTCCCCCCTTGTTGTGCTGTTGAGAAACTGCTCCATTGGAATGCACCGCACAATGGCAGACAAAATCACCTCATTGTTTTCAGGAACAAACAGGGAAATGACGCAATGTTTATGGTATTAAAAAAGCCTATTGATCACGTGATGCTGGCTCCGTGACGCGTGTGTAGAGAGACGCGTCCGCTTCCACCGCCTCCACCGCGGTGACGAATAAAGCAGGGGATATTAAAGCCAGATTTCAATAAAGCGCTGATTCATCAAAAAATACAGCGAGTGAAGGAGCTTGCATTGTCGTCATCCATGGAGTTTGCACAACACGCAGCTCAGCAGATCCAGGTGGGGATGAGGGAGGGAGGGCTCGCAGGAGACCCGAACCCCTGGAGCTCAAAAATATTTCAAGAGTGGGGTTCAGTGTTTGGGAACATTGTATCCATTTTTGAGGCGCAGTTGGGGCGGGATGGCAACATCGGTCTCTATAGGCATCACATCCCTCTCAGTTTAAATTTTGTGGGAGGGGGAATCAGGTGCAGGGCTGTCCCCTGGATCCGCTGAAAGCTTAGTCTGTGCAGCGGACGACAGAACCAGTGTCTCCTGAGTTTTCACATGCTTTCTATTCTGGGACCGAGGTTGACAGTCATATGTGCTTTCTTTTGGACCCGAAAATCTCAGAGTTTAGGCTTGTTTTGGAGTCTCGAATGAGACATTGAACAACATTCCAAGAATACCTCAGATCGGGTCTGAACATCTGGAAAGCTTCAGGGCTCCTCTCCGACTCTCGATTGAGTTGAGAATCTTGGATGCCTGGGAATTCTCAGATTTCAGTGACAGGTGCATTACACGACAAGATTTGTGCAAGTCGCACACAAAGATGCACACAGACAGACGGATAGACAGACAGACAGACAGACAGACACACACACACACACACACACACACACACACGAGCACCCCACCCCCCCACACATCTACACCCCAAGACACACGGTGACATTTGACCTCACAAACCCCTGACCCACTCACAGCTCAGAGACAATCCAACTCACACACATCCATGCACCACCCACCCCAAAACCACACGTACCTCCCACACAAATGCACATGCACATCACACACACCACACACACCCATCCACCCCACAGCCACACACACACACACACACACACACACACCACAACCAGACACGCGCACCTCCCCACACGCACACCCTACAAACACAACACACACACCCCACAAACACACACACGCACACAGACACCTGCCCACCACCCACCATACAACCCCCGCCGTACACACATGTGCACACCGTAAACACACACACACACACACACACACACACACACACACACACACACAAACACCCTCTCTCTCTTCTCTCGCAGCGCCTCCCGGCGGAGCACCGACAGAAACACCGCATGGCGGCGCTCTTCTACTTCTCCCCGGTGGCGCCCTCTCACACCCGCGGCGTGCCGCCCGGAAACGTGCACTACGTCGAGCTCAAGCTGTCGCGCAGCGGTGAGTGGGCGGGGCCCTGAGATGCGTCACGTGACCCACGTTACCATGCACATAAGGCGCGTTGGCCATGTGGGGCAAGAAAAGACACATGCAAAGCAGAATTGTTCCCGCAACGTGCAATTTCATGTTGAACGCGTGCCTCCCTGCCTCACCCCTGGGATGCTTCACCCACAGTGCGCCGTCCCCTCCCCATGATGACGCACTTTCTCATAGTGCATCATCCACTGCCCGCAAAAGCTGCACTTTTTCAAAGTGCATCACTTCCCTACGTGGTGTTTGGGGCAAAAAATACTCGTCCCATGTGGAACAGAATTTTCCATCCACCCGCGCCGGGCACAGCGCGGCCGGGGGCCGCCCCCCCCCCCCCCCCCCCGGCGGGCGCGGGCGCGCCCCCCCCCCCCCCCCCCCCCGGCCGGGGCCCCCCCCCCCACCCGGTGAACATGGCCCGGCGCCCCCCGCCCCGCCTTGCCTTGCCCCCCCCCCCCCCCCTTCGTTGCACCCCCAGCGGCAGGCCCCGGACCGGTCGGCGCCGG
>JAAUXT010132767.1_pt1 | contig 13555 bp, 15 predicted proteins | sample 7278171 | NCBI WGS metagenome assembly JAAUXT01 (sample SAMN14350112, study PRJNA611818) | marine sediment metagenome | isolation source: surface marine sediment (1.8m) | place: French Polynesia: Moorea | collected 2018-08 | reverse complement strand
TTGTGACACCATAGAGGAAGGTAGCCTAAACCACTGAGCTCCAACTCATACTCTACAATAAACTATACTACAACATCACTACTGGGGCTTCACTCATATATACAACACAGGTATGAACGGTGATTTAAGTATTTGGGGGTCACTCTCACAATAAATCAACAACGCAGAGCCTTTTGTTCACATTCAGTCTTCGGACTTCTGCAGAGGTGAAAAGTTTACGATATGTGATAAATTTCTCTCACCGCAGGGGACATTTCCTTTGGTGCTTTGTCGGATGAGTGAATGACTGTCATGCAGTGTCCAATCCAGCGCAACAAAGGCTGCAGAGACTTAAAAGCCTTCAATTGCCACAAACTGGGAACAAATGAGTTCGACTCTCAAGTCTCCGCACACACGCACACGCACACGCACACACACACACCGTATGAAGAGCATGAGGGCCATTCTTGACCACTCCACCCTTTCATACACAGCTGTGGTCCCTGCCATGGTCTGCAACACAATTCCGAAAGAAAGAAGACAGGAACACAGTTCAAAATCTTTGCTGAAAGAGCTTGGTGTTGGAAAGTGCTTTTTGTTGTACTCATGCATCCGCGGACTTCGTGACCTCGACTTAGTGAGCTGTCTTCTGCAGGGAATTTGGTACCCATGCACGCAGTCCAAGAACTCGTTGCAACAAGCAGCATATTTTTGAAGAACGTATTCAACACTTGTGCACACAAAGACTTTTCAACTGACAACTGTAAGTCAAAAGGCCAATCCCCAGAAAGAAAGAGCCGACAAAGAGAATGCTATTGAGCATTGTTGAAGCAAGAAAATGCAAGAAGAACAGCTTTATTTCAAGTGAAGTTCGCATGCATCAGAGAGGTTCAACGGAACGCATGGAACGTTAGTCCTCTTCTTTGGGACATAATTTCAAAGCTGATGGGTTCTTTACTTTGCAATTGCACTGTGACTGTAATCAGCTCCAAATATCCCACTTTATTGATCAGAGGAAACAAAGAGTGCAACGATGCAATCAGACAGAAAAGCAAATGATCGCACGGAAAATGTGAAAGAGAGAAGCCTGTGGACATGCATCTGTGCATGCCTGGGAGGCTTTCAACACAAAACGAAAAAGAAATCCTCAGATTTCGGCATGTCCACTGCAACTGCAACTAACCGGGTGCTTACAGGGCTGGACCAACCCTCTTCAGGGCCCAACGTCAATTTTGCATGGAAAAGTTGCCCTGCATGCTGGACGAAAGTGAGAAAACTACACCCCCACCCCACCATGACTCCCCACCTCTTATTGGGCGGGGGGGGGGGCGGAGAATGACATGTGGCTCCATGATAGTGACAACAGGTCCGTACTTTGACCAGCATCACCTCAGTAGAGACACCTTTCGCCAAGAAAATGTAATTCAGAGTGAAAAAAAAAACTCAAAACCAATTTTGGAATGAAGGTTCAGGCTCCCTCTCTCCATCCCCACCAGGTTCCTCCCCGCCGTGACAACTTTTTCTCTCCCAAAATGTTTTGGCTTTCGAGTCCCTCCGGGCTTGTCGCCGCAGTTCATCCTTGCGTCAAGAGAAAGCACGTTTTTGACACATGAGTCTGTTTTTCCCCTGTGTATGAGATCCTCAGAATCAATGCACAGTGATGGAGCTGGTACATGGCACTTTCTTCCAGAAAGGTCTTAATCCCGAGCCATTGCAGAGAAACAACCTGCAGCATGCGTGGTCCTGTTCCATGGCAGCAGATTTGCTTGGTGCCAGTTTGTTTTTGTTTGAAATCTATTTCCTCCTGTGTCTCTTTTGTGCTCCCTCTCACAAGACGCAAAAATGTTTTGGACAACCTCTCTACTCTCTGACCCCAAAACCCTGCAAGCGGCATTTTCTGAACAAATTTCCCCTGCTGAAAACATTTCTGCAGCGCGGCACGAGGTTTTTGCATGAACTTGGGGCGCAAAAATGATCGTCCAAAACGATCTGGTGTGTGCTTTACAGTTGAAACGTATAAGCTCGAACAGATAATTTTTGCACTGAAAAAAGAAAAGACAAAATGATATGGCGTGTGCAGAACAAAAGAAATGTAGATCCACCAACGCAAATGGATCGTTTTGTAAGATAATACGATCTCCCAAAACGATGAGCCCAAAACGATTTGGTCTGTCTGCGCCCTTGAGGAATTTTGTCTGGGGTTTTGAGGGGAGAACTCATTCAGTCTTGAAGTTTACCGTTCCTACACTGCAAAACAGTGGGCAGATCTCGGTGTAGAAAAAGAAAAAGATCGCCAAAAGTGAATTTGGCAGTGAAACTTGTGTGATCCTTCATTGATTTCGTTGTCCAAAAATAACATCTGACAAACACTTCCAATATTTGTCTTTCAGTTTTCCCCATTTGGCCAACCCTTTCCATCAGTGGTGTGTGAACACAGATGAAGCAACGTCATTAACCCTTCCACAGCTTCAAGCGCCCTGGAGGCTTCGCAAGTCTGTCGACTTCTCGCTTCTTTTCTCACTTCACAGCCTGTCGTACTTGTTGAACTGCAGTTTGCTCAATTTTTTAACCGACAGTGGTTCTGTGACAAAAGGATTCTCTTGAACTTGACGGACGTTTCAGACACGGCAAACACCTGGCTGGCCAGACATCGCTGTTTGCTTTCGTTTGGGAACATCAACCCAATATGCCCACTCCCCAACCCGCAAAAGAAAACTCAGCTTCTGTGAATTGCGGCGTGGTTGCAGCACACGAACTCAAGTTTGTTTTCGAAGCTGACGGCTCGTGATAACTGCACATCGGGACAGTCAACACGGATGAATCAGCTTCCTCAGACACAAAATTCAAGACAAACATCAAAATGTGAAGCAGTGATTTTTCCCATTGCATGGACACATTGGGTATGTGCGGAAAAAAACGGCACGAAGCTCTGTTCTTTCCTGTTCATGCGGACAGTTTGTCTGCAGGAACCACAGAGCGCAATCCGTTTGTGCGGGTGCAGTGTGCTCACTCAATGCCGCATGATCAATCAATCAATGCCTTTGTCAGGCCATGCGCAACGAAATGAAATTCTGAAACTACAAGCTACAAAATATCACACACGTGTTTTTTCCCAATCCAAAGTTGTTCGCGTTTCCACAAGTAAAAACCTGGTTGTGCTCTGTTTGAATTGCAAATCAAGTTTTCTTAGATAAAACAACAGCCCGCTTTGGACAGTGGCTGCAGAACAGACGCGCACAACGAACGAAGGTTTCTCAGTTGCAACACGCTTTCAATGTGTTCTCAAAATATTCTCTATGTACAGCGCACAAAATCTGACACGATGACAAGAATAATCGAGTTTGTTGCATTGGTTTGAAACAAAATACTCACTTCCACAAGGGCCATCCAGACTGCGAGCGTCAGGTTGGGGCGCGGGGAAGTGTTTTTCCAAAATACCGATATGTGTGGCGTGCAGCAAACGGCGAAACAGCGCAGAATGGGACATTTGTGGGTACACTGAACGTAGCTATACCACAGGTCAATTGATGCGAAAGGATCAACGAGATGTATCAGCATCGACTTGACGCGCACAGTCTGTAAGATCCCAACATTTTTGAGAAGCACTCCCAGCTCTGTAAACAATCGCTTTCGGTTCACCCCCACTCAAAAACCAATCATCAAGTTCTTACAGTCATTTTTCACACCATCTTTTCTCCAAACAGGCAAAATATGCAGCACCCAATGACTTGCCAGCGAAGAAATTTCACCCTCCGTTAATCTGTAGCTAAATACCTACAACTTGGCTCTGATGAGTTGCAAAACATCTCAGCTGGAAACAAAAGACAGTACAAGGTGTAGAAACTTTGTACTGAACTATCACAGATACATTTTCTGTTGACAACCGGTTCTGGTCTCTGTCCTCAATGGAACCATCGCACCTCAAAACAAATGGAGAAGAGAAAAGAAAAGTCGCACACGAAACCAGTTTGAACGCGATAAACCAGGAATAAAAAGTGTTGACTTCGTGCAGCGAAGCGTACCGACTGTCTCCAGAATATCCCACAGAAAAAAGAGCAACACACTCGACATCATTTTCTTTTCAGGTGAAGGGGGACACTTGAAAACTGGCCTTCCAGAACGTGAAACACAAAAGGGCACAACACTTTTCCAACAACCACTAGAATTTGTATGAACCCTGGGGGCACAACTGGGATTGTTTCCCACACTTGCTCCCCCCCCCCCCCCCATTTCTATTTTTTCGAAGGTTGCAGCCACAACTGGTGTTGAACTTCAATGTGGATGAAAGTGACGAGACGCTCTCGTCAGCAGGTTGAGTGCTTTCTCGTCTCTCTCTCACAAATCGACTGGTTCTGTTCTTCGTGCTTGATCTTCAGGAGTGGGTTACCTCTTTCCGGAGATCGAACCTCAAGGCAAACTGAACGGAAACTTGATGACGCACGGTCCGGGGGCGGAGAGGAATATTTTCCCGAAACTACTCTGCACATCATCTTGATCCAAAAAGTTTTTCTCTGCAATTGAGCAGCCCACCGACCAGCGATCACGGGACTGGCATTTGCCCCGGTGACAGGGTGGGCACGGCGTTGGAAAAAGGAAGCCAACCCAACTGTTCCAGGTTGATGATGTAATAGTCATGGTAATACATGAGAATAGCAATGGGTTGTCCCATGATGAGTGACAGCCACACAGCCATGTTTCCATATTTGCCGTGCAGGTACTGGTTGACAAACATGGCAAAAGGAACCTGGAAAGAGAAATTCACGGTCAGAGTGAGAACGACATCGGCTGGGGGAAACTATGAAGAGCGTGCCGACATCACCATCACAGTTTTGCATGTCAGGTGACAGTCACATTCAAATATCACGCAACCAGGGAAGGGAGTCACCCACCATAACAAACTTTGGATGTCAACAATTTTCAATTGCTTGCAACCTTGGTGTATTCTCGAATGTCATTTGACAAGGGTGGGGTGGGGGATTACCCAAAATCATGCTAAAAAAAATTAATTACTGGTGACCCCTGCCAAATTTCAAAAGTCATGTCACCCAAAATCAAAATTAGGACATAAAAAATTCAATTGCTGACAACTGGCAGGGGGGGGGGGGCGTACCATCCAACACAAAAAAGATTGGATGTCACTTGACATCACATCTTCAAATGTTGAGTGCCCCCCGCCAAGTTGCAAAATTCTCTGATGTTATGGGATACTCGGTGGGTGGGGGTGCTAGGTTTCGGGGTCGCTCACATTGAAATCTGAGGCAAAAGCAGCGGAGCAATACACAGCGGCTCCGCCGAGTGCAAAACTCAAAGGAAACGTAGATCTTTACCTGTCCCAACATCGACATGAACGCCCATAGTCGAAACATCCTCAGAGGCACGCTGACCAAATACTGAAACGCACAAGAACAGTCTCTGAAATGGTTGCACCGGATGTTTGCTTTGTTTCACAAATCCGGAGAACGTCTCAAACTCGGCCCGGCGTTGAACAAACGCACCTCGTGAAAAAATGCTGACACGAAGAACACGGCGATACTGCCGGAAAGTTTGCTCCAACCTCTCGACAGAAGTGGTTTGTACAAGTGTCTGAAAAGACAACAGTTTTGCCATTGCATCATTGTGAAAGAAAAAGAACAGAAAATCAAATCGTCAATGATGCAAATGTTTGGGCACATATCGCAAGGCATCGGTTTTCATTTTGTCATGAGAGTTCAAAGACAAAAAGAAAGACAGGATGGTGAAATACACTGTCAGCCTTTTCCCTCCAGGCCAAATCATATTGGATGGGGCTACTTTCTTCAAAATGACTATTCCTTGACAAAAAACCCTTGGGGAGTGAGGCCCTGGAGGTTCGCCACATTTTGTATCGGGGCAGCAACCAAAGACTTGAAATCACCTTGTGGCCCATCTGTGAACGGGTATGTTCCAATTCTGCCAAAAGGACTGAACTGTCTCGCTGTTCCTGAGAATAAACAAAACTTGATGAAAAGTTTTGATCAGAATTTTCAATTGCAACTTGACTCTTTGCATTGGATCTATTTGTTAATCTTCAGTGCCCTGAACATACCACCAGTCTCTGTAGAAAACGCGATCTCCAAACCGCAACAATTCCGCCACGACATTCAGACAGGAATGAAAGAACCAATAGAAGAATATCAACCAGATGATATGATTTGGCACCTGAAAAGAGACAATTCTTTGAAGTCTGTGAGCATCCTAAAACTGCGTCAAGATCACTGGCGGAGCACCACCGTGACAATAACTTACTGCGAGTTTCATTATCCTCTCTGCTATTTTGGAATAATGCTGTCCTTTGAAAGGTACCATGCTGTTGTGAACCGTGGGGACAATCCACTGTAAAAGAAAACGATCTTCTTGGGTGAATAATTATTCGTTCTTGGAATCACGCCTGCAAGGGAGCTGTCATAACAGTACAGTGTAACTTTTCGAATCCAGATGATCTGATATTTCGGCGAAGCAACAGCGTCGGTCAAGTGAAAACACACACACACACACACACACACACACACACCTGTTGGACCAAGCTGAGCATCAACCCCAAGAGGAAAATCATCTCCGCGCCTCTCTTCATCAAAAATCTTTTCCGCACGCGAGCAGATCGAGGGTAGTTCAGCTCGTAGGACAGGGTCGGTGCCAACATGAAGTAGTAAATGTCTGCAACGAATGAAGAAAATTTTTACTTTTGACAGCTTGTATCGCACAAACGATGCTGTCAAAACACGATCATCCTGAATCCCGAAGCACTGCTTCTCACCAGCCAAATGAAGGTTGTCTGGATAATGCTGGACAGGAACCCGATTGCCATTCTTCGTGACATTCCCTTCTGTCAACACATCCTGGACTGGAAAAAGTTACGCACACAGGTGAGGGTTGAGGCCACAAAAGATTGCCAACGGAGTCTCAGAAAGTCACGAGCCTTGTTTTTGTTAGAAACTGACAAACGGGAAAATGGTTCGCATTGTGCTCAAATGGGACAGAAATAACGGACCAGACGCAGGCTCACTGTGTACGTAGCTCTTGAATCGACTCCTGCCAGGCTTCGGCGTGTGTCGCCTGAACTCGTCTCGGCACCAGCTGTTCACCATGACGTAGGAGACCAACTTGAGAAAAAGGATCGTGTACACCCCGAGCGCGATCGATGAGAACACTGGAGAGACAGGGAAAAGACCAAGAAAATGAAAACACCTGCCTTTCTTGAAACTACACAAGTCCTCATGATGTTGAGGTCCCACTCAAGTCGCCCCAGGTTCACAAACCCGACTCAATACGACCATTGGCGAAAGACCTGCGCCGAGAGCAATTTTTTGAAAGTGTGACACTTTGCCACACTCTTGAGAATAGAAATTTCACTCACAAGGGAATGGATGGATGTACAGAATCACCACAGCCGGAAAAAGCAAGACAGCACTCAGATTCAAGACGTGAATGTAAAAGCCCACTCTTTCTGCCATGAGAGTCTACAAAACAAAAACAAACTCACAATTACAGAGATAAACCAGACAGTAGTACAACAGAACACTTGAAAGTGCAACAATTATCGAAGGAAAAACAATGTGGTTTTGTTGGTGTTGTCTACAAAGTTTCAAGTTCAATTTGAAGTGATCTCCATCTGTGCACTGTTGTGACTTCACAAGAATGCCGAGAACACTTCGTGAGTTCATTCAAGAAAAGAACGGAACGTGAGAAAGACATGATCACCACAAGCAGTACACGAACGCAAATTTTCAGAGTCTAAAATCGTTCCAATTCGTTTCCAGTTCCCCCAAAGTTCAGATCATTTCAGGCACGTTGTTCCGCAGGAATTAAGTAGTGTCACACCTTTCTCCCCAATAAATATTTGTGGCTCCAAAACAATTTTCCCACGCGAGGCTTGGGGGCGAGGTGGAGGTGCAGAGAATCGTTCTCTACCACTCCTTGAGATACAGGGGCCTTTGCCTCGCCTATCTGCACGACATTGTGATGACTGCAGATCGCGGTTGAAAAACGTGTCTGTTGACCTTCAGACTGTGAACGGTTTGAACTGAAGAAGCGAAGTGCAATGTTCAAAGTACATCAGGGCCCAAGAGAAAAATCAAACGTTGCGCTTACCTTTGATAGCAGCACCTCGTTGAAGAAACACGTCAATATGAACACGTTGGCCACTGAATTGAAAAAGACCAAGATCGCGTGTCAGAATGCCTTTCCTTTTGTCGGCCAGAGCCACAAACAAGAACAAAACGTGTTGAACACCTACTGTTGACACAAACATGTGTTCACACACACACACACACACACACACCAGGGTCCACACACACACACACACACACACATATTCTTGAGTCTATATATGACACAACAACTTTCACTTCCAGGTTGGAAAGGGATCCTTGCTGCAACTGAAAAAACGAACGGGTCCCTCCCCATGCAAAGCAGGTTGTAGAATCCCACTTGAGTGAAGTGGTGATGCTGCAAAACTCACGCAAAATGAGAGAAAACGACGGCCAGTTGTAGGGATCCTGCACGATCACAGACGCCCAGTTGAGCGGCTTTATTAGAATACCATATCTGCAAAAAAAAACCACAACGATGTTGTGAAAATACAGGTACGAATGCTTTTTTTGGTTCGTGCAAGAGCAGGGACAGTCAAGATCAGGAAAGGTTCCAGTCAGCGTGACTGGAAATTCACCCAGCTGCAACCACGGTGTCCCCCGCCTGATTTTCTTGTGCTCAATGCATGATTTCGCAATGATCGTCCGAAACAAACACTTGGAAGTTCGAGTACGCGCCAATGCCACTCAGACAGCAAAACAATGATAAGAACCGCATTTGAAACAAGAATTATCATCGGCGCTGGGAGAAGGTTGCGAGCGTTTGCGTGCATGTGCGTCTCTTAAATTTGGTCGAGGTGGCTGCAGTGGACAGTCCAGTCTTTCCGATTCAGTGATTCCCGGACTTTTATCCGATTGAATTCCCGGGAAAACAATGCATGTCGCGTTGAACAAGGAGTTTCCCCTTCTCTGAATTTATATCAAGCGACGGAACATTCATTCCAGCTATCAGTGTCCATCTGCGAAACTTCGGCAAAGAATGAGGTTGGTCATTGAGATATGTCTGCACAGCATCTTTTTGTGCCGGTTTGTCTGAGTATCCACAGATGGACGCATTTTCAGTCTGAATACGTAACATTCGGTCAAACAGAGACATCCCAAGCCAAAAAGTAAAACTGTAACACCAGACAACAGACACGAAAAAAGTTGACTCGAGAGACGCACAACAACCTCCCTTCAGGCCAAAGGTGTCTCTTTTTCAACGTCTGCTCCCTATTGTAGAGCAAAAGCAACCGAAAAGGCAGATGGACGAAGTATGAACTCGACTGTTCGAACAACAATATCGTTGTGGGCATCTCTCGAACGTTATTCCTCGAGGTATGAGTGTTTCAGTTTGCATGGTGTGGGCCAGGTTCGATCGCACTTGATATAGTGCATCCAGAGGAAGCTGATGCGACTGCAAGATTCAAAGCTGGGAGAATGCCACAAGCTGTGCTGAGCACAAAGCTCCCAGGTCCGAAACGTGCCACTCAAAATAACCAACACACTTACTTGATCAAGTTTTCCAGAGCCACGCGCGTAAAACTCAACACCTGCGAAATAAAACAAAAAACATCGCAATCACTTTTCACAAACGGGTCTCTCATTCAAAACAACCTCAGCCGCAGCGGTTTCACCGCGTGTGTCACGGGGCACAATCCATCACACTGGAAGCCAGACAAAGCAAGGTCGCTCACCAGAAGGACGATGCCCAAGTTGAGCAGTCCCAGGTAATTGGTGAACCCGCTGCTTGTGCTGAAGAGCGAATCTGCCACACTATGAATTCTGAAAGAAAGCAAGTTTTGGTTCAGGAGCGCATTCAATTTTGGTTGGAGAGGCGCCTTGATAATCCCCCCTCTCGAAGATTGCGGGAAAAAAAAAACACTTCCTCGACAACGAAAACGGCAAAAGATTCAACTTGCAGTTTCTCAAACACAAAAGACGGTCAAAAATTTCTGCAGCTTGAAAGACTACGTATTGGCTGACATAAAATATTGAATTGTTTGATCACTTTCCACCCCAGCCCCGCCCCCCTCAGCTCGTGTCGCGTACTTGGACAAATGGCATCTTTCTCCGTCGGACGAAGACTCTCAACTTGCACTTTCTCAAAAAACACAAAAGCTTTCTGCACCTGCATCTTGAAAAAATGGTGACTTGGAAATGCCACAGCTTTCAATCAATTTGTGATCAGGCCAAACAAAGAACAGATTTGTGGGGCCCATACTGCAAAGGAGATTTTGTGCGAGTGTCGTCAAGACAAGCAGTCTGGACTCCTTGTTCCACCTGCGTACTCTGTGGTGTTCAACACTGAGATCCAACAGGTCCCTGTTGTTTGTGACGCAGACGGCACAATTATGCGAGAAAACAGCATGTTCACAGGGCAATCAAGAAATACGAGCAATCGGGTGGAGTCGGAAATCTTCTTTTGTCCATAAAAAAACGTTCGTTGAACCGAAGGAAGGAAACCTTTCCACCTTTCAATTTTAGAATTTGTCTGATTTATGAGTCGTCCCTCACACGCCCAAACGCCCGTCTCTTCGGCTCGTACCTGTCTGTCATACCCGTGCACGCGCGCGTACTCGTACAAACCTCAAACCGAACAGTCCTCTCACCAATCAAAACAGAAGACAATTTGAAGATCACAAAGCAAAACTTGAAATGCAACAAGGTGTCCTGTACCTGTCCGAATTTCTTCCGACTTCCCCCTTGGCTACGACAGTCCCCTTCTCGGGAACAAAATACTCTGGTTCGAACAGCCACGCACACCTGGCCATCATGTATCCTTTCAATCGCAACGGGTTTTCTTTGCCTTTCTTCGTGTTCACTTTGCTGCCCTGCCAATACTTTTGATCGTCTGAGTTGTCTGATGAATTCTCGTCACTTGTGCTCGTACGTGAGACTCTTTGACGAGTGTGTCCATTGGAAAGCGCAGGTCGTCGGTGTCCATTCATGAATCCATTGCGTTCTTGTGCCATTTGTTCCCGACATCTTCGGACGGCTCCGTTTGTTGCCGCCATCACGTACAATTTCTTCGATTCTTCAAAGATACTGTGCTCAAGTGCACACACTTTGTTTCTCGTCTGTTTCTGATGTTGTTTCGGGCATCCAGTGCACGGATACTTGGTTGTTTGGAAAACGCTTCGAAATCAGCGTGTGATTGGTGGATAACCCGAGGCACGAGGCACGCTGCTGTGTTTTGACGAGAAGCGTTCTTTTTTCGCTCTTATCGCATAAACTGTCACTGTCACTTGGTTTTTTCGGAGTCCACACCGAACTTCTTGGTTTCATACACAGCAACTGCACACAAAACGAAAAGCACTTGTCGTTGTTGGTCATCCAAGATTGCTCGACTTGATGGCAAATATGAACAGTGCGAGACTGAGTAAGCACAAACTTGTCAAACTAGAATCGTCTGCAAAGGCCACCAACCACCTTTGGCCGGGCATCCAGCATCGTACAAAAACGACGTATGAAATGGGGCGCACGCACAACCATCTCGAGAGGCGGGGGGGGGGGCAACTACCCACAGGAAGAATCACCAACAAACAAGGGGGGCACCGCCAGAAACATTTTCGTGGGGGTGGGGATCAACCATCCATGGATCATCCATCCCTTCACAAACCATCCACAGAGGGGGCGCCCACCATCAAGGAGCGAGGAAAGCAAAGGATGTGTACGCACACGAACATTTTGCACGCAAACATTCTCTTTCTTCTGGGGGTTGCTCACGCGGCCAGCCTCCTCGCACGGCCAACAAATGTAGGGTCATGAAGTGGGTCACTCAGCTGCCGGCTATCGAGCATTGGCTCACCGTCTGTCTCCGTTTGTTCTTTGACATCACGACATTCGAGACAGCGCGACCAAATCTTGGATCCGCCTTTTTCAACACACATGATGTGCTCAGAAACGCCAAGATGTCAAGAGGAGCAGCTGACCTCATTGTTGTTGGATGCGTACGAATTGCATGACGTGGAATTGCAGACAGATCTGCACATCTGTCAGGGATGAGATGCAAAAGGGATTTTATGCAGGCCGTTTTGATATGACGCCAGGCTCAACGTGAACGCCGAAAGGTGTTTTGTGATGGTCAGTGGCAACGAAAAGTTCTGCTCTTTTCGTTGCTGGCGATTGTATGGGGTGCGTCTCAGAAGTCGCCAATGCAGGAATATTGTAATTTGTACTACTGTCAAAAGAAGGCATTTGACTGAGGGTATACAAACTGTCTCGAGCATACCGCACACGCACGCGCGAGTAACCAGCAAGTGAATTTCCCGTTGCGTCCTAAATTTTGTCCCAGAAACAGCACAAGTTCCGCATTCCCCGAACGTTGAGACAACAGGTTCATCCACTAGTTTCAGTTTCTTTCCAGTTCAATAAACTTCACTCCAGACAATATCATCTTGGATGTGCGTCGTTTGTTGAAACCAGGAAATGATCTTGGGCACAATCTCGCCCAGGCAACGAAGTTTTAGACCTGTGTAGACTCAAGATCTACCTGTTCCATGCAGTTTATCAATGCGCACTGTCAGGACCATGCATGAACACACGACCACGACTTTGTTTTCCTGACCCGTGCAGCTTTGTCCCGATGCCGCCACGTGCAAGCAGAGCATAAAACCCGCGAAGAATCAAAGGCATGTTGCAGATCTAGACCTGAACCAGTCAACTGAGGTCAGTCGTGCCGTGTCTTGACTGCGAATGGCTCTCCTGTTGGAAGATCTCAAATTTCCGGCGACAAACATCATCGTAGAACCAGAGCTACTTACGGTCTGTCTGGTCTGTGCACTCTTTCCTTTCGTTCATCTGAAGACAATTGCTCAGTGCGAGAAGCGCTGTTAACTCGCCGCAGCCTCTTCATGTTGGCCGCCGTGATTTTGAAGGTGAAGGTCACACAGAATCTGGAATGCCGCGCTTGAAATTAGAAATGTCCGTTCGGAAATTTGTTTTTGTTCTTTTCGAAAAAATAGAAAACAGCCTTTTCTTTTGTGTTCAAGAAATGCTGAGTTTATCTAGATTCTGGATCTGTTATAGATCTAGACTAGATCTAGAGTCTACGGTCCGGTCGGGTAGATACTAAATTCCTAAAGGGGCGGCCACACAGAGCAACGCGTCAATAATTGACGCGCGTCAACCACGCGTCAACCACGCGTTAACGCTCCGGGTGGCCACACAGGGACACGTTAATTTTTGACGCGTGTCAATTTTTCACCATTTTCGGCCGCGACATTTCACTCCAGTTTCGGCTTTCGACAGGGAAGGTCGCTTGCTCGCGTTCGTTCATTCGTGCATATCTTCAAGCACATATTTTGCGTCATGGGCCGCAAAGCAAAACAGGTCCAGGCGGGAGATGAGGAAGACGAGTACGTCGACCTCACTCCCAAGCAATACCTGGCCATGATAGACTGTGTGAAGAAAAACCCGCCGCTGTGGGACAAGGAACTGGCCGACTATCACAACAATGTTCTCACAAGCAACCGGTACGAGGAAATGGG
>JAAUXT010022043.1_pt1 | contig 13559 bp, 17 predicted proteins | sample 7278171 | NCBI WGS metagenome assembly JAAUXT01 (sample SAMN14350112, study PRJNA611818) | marine sediment metagenome | isolation source: surface marine sediment (1.8m) | place: French Polynesia: Moorea | collected 2018-08 | reverse complement strand
GTCAACTCAAAGTAACATCACTGGACATGCTCTCAACGAAAGTCAAACTGGTTATGAGAGAAATGAGGCCAGTGCGACACTTTTGTATGGTCATTTGAGTAGTGATCGCACATGTAGGTTGACACACCACTCAGGTCACAGCGTCCACCATTAGTCGACGTGACTTCACACATGAGTAGCGTGGTGTGACATGCTCGTCGCATGCCTGTCGCGCCCTCGGGCATGCAGGTCACGCACTCATTCGCTATCGCTCACTTGTGAATGACCTCCGTGCCCTTGCGACGCGACGACGTGGTGCGATCTTGCAGTCGCACCACGCTACAGATGGATGAACCCTGACGTCAGACCTTCGCTTCGTCCTCTCTTTTCCAGCTAAGGAATCGGGTCCGTCTCAGGCGGCTGTGCTGGAGGAAGACGAGGAGGAAGAGATGGAGCAGGAGACGCAGGAGGCGCCGGGACAGGAGCTGCAGGAGCTGGGGGCGACCGGCGGCTTGTAACGGTCAGTTGTTTGCGACACACGCCCGCTCATGCAAGTGAAATCGACATCAACACTGCAGCATGTGCAGTGCCATAGGTGTCTGCAAGCATTTCCGTTTTGAACCCGACAGTCGTGTCAATCCTGATGCTCTTCTTTGTTGTTTTTTGCAGGTTTCCAACAGACTGACGCGTCACAAGAAATCAACTACAAGTTTGTCTTGTGCTGCATGGTGCTACTTGGATGGAGCTTACTAACTACTGAAGAATATTTTACAAAGACGACTCCCGTAGATCTGTCTCTGTGTGTGTACACTGCGTCTCCATGACGGGACATCAGTTGGATTGAAGGTTCTGGATTCTCCACAACAGCAACAGCACTGATGATCAATGAAGACCTGTGAAGTGTCCCTGATCGCCTTGCTGAGTGCAGTTCGCAGGTTACACAAGCTCGTTTTCAGACCCAGAACATGCCGTCATTCTGTGTGTAGAATTCCTCTTCCGCTCAATCCTCAGATGTCAACATTTCTGAAGAAAACAAGGCCAATTTGGATTTATAGAGTCAGGAAGGTTCCTTCAATGAATGCTTGCTCGTTTCTAATGGGTGAAATCGACTGGTCGTCGGTCGGGCTGCAACCTTCGCCCAATTGTGATTCACCAAAAACCCGCACTCTTTCGATTTCCGACTCAGTTCCTGTTTTGAAAGGCAGATGAGATCTCGTTAGATCAAGACGTAAATTTATAAAATTCCTTGTGTGGGAAGAGCTGCACGGTGGGCAACGCAAACAAAGCTCTTGGAGGAGCGATGTTTCAGCCAGTTTGTTTCTGTCGAGGGCAATCTGTGTCAAAAGTCCCTGTCAGGTGATGAAGTCACGTTGATACGATTAGGAGTCTCTCTGTGTGTGCAAGAAGCACCTGAGACCCTGAAGTTTGAAGTTTGTGTTCTGCATGCTGTGCTTCGGTGAGATAAATGTCCGCCGAGCAAGAAAAACGGAACACAAAATGTGCAAAAGATGGAAAATGGAAAAATGGTCCCGTGTTTCAACAAGAGAAGCAGTGCTAAGGCAACTGCGGGTGTGATGTCCCCCTTTGACCTTCAGGATTTAGCCATTTGCATCTGGTTGCTAGGAAGTTTTGCATCTGGTTGCTAGGGAAGTTGCCATTGACATTCTTTTGAATCTTGACTGGAAACTATTTTCAAATACCTTTCATATGAGCCATATATTATGTCTCTATCATGAAAAGAACCTGAGATTTGGCTATTTGCATCTGGTTGCTAGGGAGGTTGCCATAGAGATTCCATTTTTTAAAATTAGAAATGTGGATTCAAAGACCTTTCCAACGAGCCCTAGATCAAGTCTGTACCTTCAGCAGTTGCTGAGATAGGCCACCAATAGCCCTCCACGGGGGGGGATGGGACGGGACATCTTGGCCCAGATGCCATATATACAAAAAAAAAATTCGGCACACGCTAAGTGCTCTTCCCTAAAGGGACATCGCACAATTAGCAAATGAGCTGCAGCTCCGACAGCATCGGATATGCTCCAAAGACGGGTACGGAACGGAGAATCCTGGACATGAGTCTACCGATCCATGCATCGCCACCATGGGGGGCACAGCCGGCATCAAACAACCTTGCAGCGTTGAGATGCAGTATCTGCGAAAGGTAATGAAAGGCAAATCACACGTGGAAGGGTGATGCTCGGATCCGCCTCGACAGCCATGCAGCCTGATTCGAAGCGTCTCGCGTTCGCTGTCAATACAGACGAATGAATCAGGGATGAGGCGACCGTCAAAGATGAGCAGACATCTGAAGGAAGGCTGTGTGGGTGGCAGGGTTGCTGCCTACAAATGTGCAACTGCACGTTGACACCTTTATTCGTCACTTTTTGAATAATTCTGACTCATGTGAAGCTGAGAATTATTTGACGCTCCTACCTTGGAAGATCAAGGCATTGAGTACCTGGCCCGTTTAAACCAGCTCAGCAATTCACACCTCACAAAATAGCATCCCTTTCAACTCGTGCCAGTGGTGTCAGGGTCAGGGTGCACACCTCCGCGTTTTATGTCTCCGTGCACCTGTGTTCCGGTCTCAAAAGTCCGCTACGGTCATGTCATGCTGGGTCAAGGTCAGACCCTCTTGTCAGAACCAGAGGGGTCCTGTCTTTGGTGACGCACACGCCTGACGGAAAAAAATTGTGTGAGTTCTGTTTTCAAAAGTTCCAGCATTGAAGTGTTTGTGAATTTGAAATGTTTGTTTGAATCTGAACATCTGGCGCTCCCAAAAAGCGAACTCACACACACACACATGCACACACACACACACGTTTGTTTGAATCTGAACATCTGGCGCTCCCAAAAAGCGAACTCACACACACACACACATGCACACACACACACACACACACACACACACACACACACAGAGAGAGCTCCCAGACTCACGTCTCAACTCTCTCTACACGACAGAGCTGTGTCAGTTCTCTCCGAGAAGTCCGTTGATCAAACTCCCCGATGCCGACTGGACGGCTCGTCTGGTGTTCGTGTGTGGAGACTTGATAATGACTCATTTTCAGTTTCCTACATTTTACGCGTACGTTTCATTTGTACAGCCACTTGTAGGACGTACTCGTATATCTCTGCAAATGTGAATATATTTTCCTATTTGTACAGGTGTAGCCAAACTGGACCTTGTAGATGATAACCCATCAGCAACACACTTGTTGTCGACAGTTTTGTGAAATAACAAAAACAAACAACTTACTTCTGTTCGGTGCGTGTAGACGAACGAGCAACCTTTATGCAGGTCTCGTGGAAATTTGTGTGTGCCTGGTGAGAATGGCGTACCCCAATCACGAAAACGACAGTCCTTTGTCTTGCACTGAAATCAGGAAACCCGAAGAAAACACTCGTCATTTTCAGCAAGGAATGCAGATTTTCTCCAGAACCCCAGACAAATTGTTGACGTTCTCCTCGTAAATGAAGCTGCTCGCAGCAATTGGAATTGGCGCGACCGGTAGATCCACTCCAATCCGTTGTTGACCCTCTTGCGTGTGGTTCCACTGCGGCACCGAACAGATTGTTCTTCAAGCATTTTGACCATGTCGCCATAAAACAGTTGGATTCTCATGGGACAGTGGACAATTCGTTTCTTCCAATAAAGAATATCTTGAGTGCACCTTGTTCTTCAGTTTCTTCTTCACCTTTCGTTCGGAAAGAAAGACTCGCATGCCGTAACAATCCGAAATTGAAAATATCAAAACGTACTGTCTTGAAAGTGGGTTTTTTTTTGCCTGACGTTGTTTTGGATCCAGAGCAACACCATTTCGAGTTGTCATTGTCACTGGGTTCGTCAGAAATCGAACGATCAAATCGAATCGTTGACAGTCAAATGAGTAAGTTATTCCCACACGCAAACAAGCAGTTTGTGCATGAGCACTCCGTTTGCACAGAAAAATTCGCCATGATGAACAAAAATAATTGAGATACGCTGAGCAGACCTTGGAAAGGGTGTTGACGTGAGCAAATGATTAAGAAATGACCGCAATTGTCCTGTGACAGGTAAGGCGAGAAAGGTTTGCAGGAAACCGACTCGACTACGGGAGAGAGTTGAAGAAAGTCTCACGAGAAGAGATCACGACAAGTGGACAAACACAACTCTGAGTGATTTTGGTCAAGCCAACACAGCCAACACACGACAAACGTCAAATCGGCTGGAGATCCGCCAATGGAAGTGGACAACACAAGCCAAGAACTCCACTGTCGAAAGCGTTTGACTCAAAACGTGACGGCATCCCACCCTCCCGAGTAACCACCTCGTGTGGGCGGAGACATTTGTCAAGAAAGCCTCAATGAGCAAAACTTAGCAGGTCTTGGAGGTAAAAAACCAACAGAAATCTCCATGTCCATACTGCTGGTCCATGCGCAATGTTGTGCAAACAGTTTCTCGAGGCAACACTTTCTCTTTTGCTTTGTCTGTCAGTGCAGTCTGTCGCTCGCAGTCACGAGTGGATCAGTAAGGCGCATTACTCGCACAAAGGGTTTGGACACTTTCCATTCAAACTCGCGGCGAGAGCTGTTGTTGCCGACAACTGCAACATTAGTGGAGTGAAGTGCCCCGGGGTCACCTGTCGATACAAATAAGGCGCGAGTGTGAATCCACTTTTTCTGTCCAGCGGTTGCAATGGTGGTTGTTCGTGTTGAACATTGACTTGCCGTTCAGATTCGTGGAAAGCCGCACCCAAACTTTTGCCCATTGAAACAATGGCAAGCTCGCACCCGTTGGGGCGCACCCCTTCTTTGGATGCTCCAGTTTGAGGTTTTCTTGTGTTTCTTTTGCTCGGACTTTACGGAGAACGGTGTGCACGGAGTTTCCAATTTCACCTGCAGAATTTTTTTTTGTTTTCAGACACAATTCAATTCAATTCCATCAAAAGGCAGACGCGTTTCGGCATCTTTCTGATTTTGGAAAGGATTCATGTGAAGAATTTGTGTGCTTGTAAAAATACCGTTGTTTCAATCCCAAAATAGAACAAGAGGAAACGTTGAAGCAATTTCAGCGGTCATTTCCACGTGCACGTGGGGTTACCGTCAACAAAGAAGGCAGACAGGAGTCAAATTCCCCTTCCAAATGAAAGAGAGCGTCTCATGGGAGCCAATAAAGGATCACTTTGTTCGTCTCAATCTCAGTACGTACTCTTCTCGTACAAGAACACACATCTTGTCTGCATGAATTCTGAAAATTCCGTCGCAGAGCTGGAAAAGCACCGATGAAGAAGAGTGTTTCCACTGGCGTTTCGGGTTGCACTGCTCACACGCCGAAGCGCACCGCGCCAGACGAAAAACGTCTTGACAGTCGAGATTGCTTTGCATCGACACTGGAACAAAATGCTGAGTCTGGGGTGGTTCTCACACACTTCAAAATGTCAAAAGCATCATATCTCTGCTTCAAAACAGATTGCAACAAACGCTTCTTTCTTTGGCATGACATGCAGAATGGAAGAATTGGGATTTGGACGCTACGTATTTTGAAGGAAAGAGATGGCTGAGTCCCCGTTGGACAAGAACTGCCAACACCTTCAACAAACCTGGAGCGAATTGCAGATACCTGATCAATTGTTCGGCGGGCAAATCAAAGTCACTATGACCATGAGCAAACCGACAGTTTCAACAATACCTCTAAATTCATGTGAGTCACGCATGGAACAGCTACGCTGCGATGTTTTTGCTTGATAATTGGAAGAGCAAAAGGTACCATCACGGCTGAAAGAAATCGAGGCACTCCAAATGCTCTTGTTGGTCCGACAACCCGTTCATTGGTGGCTTTGGAGGGAGGTTGGGAAGATGTCTCCAGTCCTGAACCCAACGAGCGGGTGACATTCTTGTATCTCCGACGAAACTCTGAAACATCTGCATGTTTCTTTGATGACAAGGCTCTGTCTTTCAGCAGAGAGTGAATTCTCATGTTGGAAACAGATGAGGCCCGCGCTGCGTTTCACAGACGGGAAACAAAGGCGGTGGAGCTAATGCGCTGGAAGAAAATACCGTCCTTGCATATTTAATTCTTGACACCCCCACACAACTGTAACTTGTGACGAGGTCCTGACTTCACCAGCAGCTTTTTTTACAGGAAGTCTGTGCCTGAGGTCCCCTGTCTTTCCTCGAAATTTCACACAATAGCTTCGACGGCTGTGCATATTGTTCCAAAACAAAGGAAAGGGGAAATGAGACTGAATTCTGGAGATTAACTGCTGTTTTTGTTCGCAAAAATGGATTTCCTGTTTGGCGTTCGGCGTCGCCTTTGCAGCTTCGTGGAGCTGTTCCACATCCAACCATCATTTTCGAACTCTTGATCGGATTCATACATGTTTGTTACATCTTTTCTCTGTGTTCCACCACCTTTTAATCTTGGCACCGACACCAAGTGGCGGTTTGCCATTCAGCTTTTCTTGTGCTTCCACGCGGCTGGCCCTTTCTGGCCTGGAAAGACCTCAAGAACGTTTTAATTGGAAGGAGTTTGAGGACATGCTGGTGGACATGTACCTGAAGTCTGTCTGGTCGCGCTCAAGCTCGACAAAAACCACTCAGTTTCCTGAAATTGCACGAGAGCTTGCCCTCTTCGGCAATGCGTGTACATTTTGCGACATCCCTTTCAGAAACACAAGAGCAGATGGACTGGAAATGGTGGCACCTGCGGATTTCTTGCGGTCTTCGTTGTTTCTTCGACACGCACGCCTTTTCTCACTGTTCCGTGGCCCTGTCACTGCGTCAAACTCGCACACACTCCCTGCCATGGTTTGGCAAAAAGAAAAGAAAAGGACGAGTCTCCAACTTTTGCTTACAACATCTATTCCGCGTGGGAGCTCAAGACATTGAATTTTTTCTTTCATCAAAAGCTCAATGCCTGTGGCCTGAACATGGACGTTGTACAATCTCGGACCTACGGCTGTTCCAGCCTCACACACCGAAGTCAAAGCTGCCTGCGTCTCTCGCGGGGATTTATGCAGACCTTGCCCCTGATGACAGATTGAGAGCCACGCAAATGTCAAATTGGGCGTAAAATAAGGAATTCATATTCGTCAGCAGAGCCTCTTGTGCGCTTCTGGTGCCTGCGGCTCATGACAGGTCCTATTCAAGAGCAGGGCTCCGCCGTCCCCAGGGTTGGATCCAAGGTTTGGCCGAGGAAGCCAACTCTTGCATGGGTTCTTACCCACCTCATAAACGGGCTGGTTGTGTTTGCCACAAAAAATTGAGGATCCGAACATCTTTCAGAGAACAAAATGGGCATGCAACAGCGGATGGGTTCCGCACGAGCGTCAGCTTTCACCGAGAAAGACTCCCTTTTGTGGACAGAACTTCTCCTTCTTTTTATCCGCTCCAAGATTTTGCATGTGGAGCACCGTCAGCCCTTCAGCTTCCCATCAATGTAATCATCGCACAGAATTACCGCTGTGGATTTGGAGTTTCAAGCTCAACAAGATTTCAGGCTCACATTCATTCTTTGCAGTGTGTGGGTGTGTGGGTTGGGGTGGGGCTGAAATGCTTGAACTTGTGAACGTGGCTTCGAATGTCATACACCAACATTAAATATTCAACAGACAACTTTCAATCACTGTGAGTCCCTCGTACGTGAAACGTACAGGAACTCAGATCAGTCTCAGAGTTTCAAGCACAGATCTTGCTCGTCTCCATCTGCTTGCAGTTTCTTGCACCAAACCGCCAACTTTCGGCTCTGAGAAGTTTGTCACGTGTTTGTTTCAGCAGTTCATTCCTTTGCCTTTGCTGGTCAACCATTTGGTGTTGATGTGCAACAGGTCGTACGATATCGTTCTTCCCTTTCAAACCGAAACCAAGGCATCAGCCTTGATACACAAAGCGAGCACGTGATGTGGACGAAAAAACACCCAACATTTTCTTCGTGGAAAAAAGCGTATCTTTTGTAGACATTCAGAGGTTCAGTTTACAGCTGAGCAAGAAAAAAACACGGAAAACTTACATTGTCCTGAGGGACGTGTGGACAATTTCCGCATGTTCACGCAGCTTCATGCCGTGTCAGCAGATGCACAAGCGTGTCTCATAACTCCAGATCCCCCCTTGCAACCAGGGCAGGCTCGAACTGCCAACTGTGCAGAAATAGTTTACAACAGGCACTGCGAAACACAGAGAAGCTAAAAAATCCTGACGGGCCTGCATGGTCACTCCAACGGGGGGATCGTGCGGCGAATGTTGCGGCGGTTGGGGCGACGCGGCGGATGCGCGCTAATGGCTGGCGGATCAACTGACACTCAAACCGCCGACGGCCTGACGCAAACAGCGGCAATCAGGCCTGTCATGAATGCAGATGCAGAGACTGGATTTGGATGTGTTGACATGCACGGAAAACACTTGAGTGACTTGATTGTTGGGGCTTGTTCCTGCAGTGGCGATGGAGCTTGTGGGAAAACGGACTTCAACGGTCTCTCACGACCAAGACAACCCTGTTGAACGAACTTGTTTCAGGTTCGGCTGAAAACTAGATTGTCTTGAACAGAAATAGCCCAACCCTGGTTTGCTCAATGAGCGGTGAGATTATCCTTGGGGCCATTGGAGACCGTGATTGCCATTTTATCGGCAGTCTGGCAAGAGCCTCGGCTTGAGACATCACTCTTTGTGCAGATTGTGGTCTTTGCACATGCAATGTACCTTATTGTGGACCCTGCCCTCAGAAACTGTGTGCTTTCAGGTGCTGCAGAGTCAAGAACCACCACTGGATCCACTCTGCTGTCTCTCGCTGGGAGAACCAAATCATTCAAAGACGCTGATCGTCGGTTAATTTCCGCAGAAACTACTTTGCAATGAGCGATGGTCCCCAAATAAGAAACTGAACCTGCATCCATTGAATTGTTGAACAGCGCAGGCAACTTGGCGAATCACGCAACTACTGGCTCTGGCTCAAGGTTACTGTAGTTGTTGCTGTAGTGGCACGAATTGGCCACAACCATGCTGTCCTGAATCAAACATCACAACACCTGATCACGAAAGTGGCTGAGGCAGGAGGCACCAACAATAAACCCAAGTCCGCGCGCCGCACATGCATCGAACGCTCTCTTTGTTGAATGAATGCGTACGAAGTCCCACACAGGAATTTCCTCAAAAGCCAAGCCAAATCTGCATTTTGAGCAAGACACTTGTTTGATCGTGACGTTCAACAGGTGCACAAAAACGGGTAGTTCCACCGGATTTTAAGTTCCAACACAAATGTTCCGTTTCTGACAGTGTAGACGCAAAGCAAGGTCTCTGGAGGTCGCAGCCTTAAAATCTCATTGCCAGAATTAGAGATGGGCGAACCAATCTGGCGGGCACTGTCAGCCTCAGTGTGACTCGGCTCCCGTTCTGCTGCAGATTCTGCACCGGGTACACGGCGACGCAGGGGAGGTGGACTGGGCCCGTGCGCAGGGTTTGAGAGTCGCAGGAAAACCCAATCTCCGGATCTGTGCAGATCGTGCGTAGGCATCGCCACACTCAGGCACAAGTGCAAATGGATGAGAACAGCCCTGCTCAGTGCATCTTGATGTTTGTTGTTTGTGGCAAAAGTGAAATCAATTTTTGACAATTGTTGATTTCACAGAAGGAATTAGAATACGGGGGTGATAAAAGTTTCTGGAGGCAGATTTTCTTGACAAAGAAAAAGGGTCTTCTTGCAATTGAGTTCCCTTGAAACACCTGCCCTGCCAATGCACGCCTTATTTGTAAGCAAGTCTTGAGCTGCACGTTTGCAATGGTGTTCCGATTGAATGGGTACGTAATGGCCATGTCGGATTGAAGCTGAAATGCCCAAGAAACCGCCCCCCCCCGCTTCAAAACGCCCTCCTTATGCCCAAAGCCTTGATCGGATGAGTCTCTGGCCAATTTATAGGTTCAACCTGAAATGACCAGACACCCATGTGTCCTGATTCGCGGTGTCTGGCCATTTCAATTTGAGAAGAAGTCTGGATGTCTGGTTTGCGAACGCAAGATGCACGAGTGCGTGCACAACGGGAATTGCTGTGGAAGTCCTCAAAAAAGTACCTGGTTCCCAGATTTACCAGAAGCGTACGTGTTTTTGTGTCAACAGCACATTTCACTCCCCTTTTCCCCTTCCCCGTGGACCTGGGATCATACGCTTTCTGCACCCAGCGATGCACGGCTTCGTAAGATATCAATAGCCACTGAATGAACTGCAGTCGTTGAATGCGGCCCGATTCTCCTTCTGTCCACCGCACTGCAGAACCGCACCGAACCTGGCCACTCAATGCTGCATGTGATGCCCAATTGCCAGCGATAGAGACACCTCTCCATGAAAGACCTCTGACCCGCACATGTATGCCCACGCTCGTGTGTGACTCCCGCTTCGCAGTTGCCTGCAGGCAAACGAGCTGTAGGTGGCTGCAGGTGAAAGATCGACTCCGTGACATCGAGCGTACTGTGCGCGTAATGAGGGGAAACGATCACGTTATGCTATCACACGAGTCGCAAGTTATTTCTGGGCATCAAGTACAAAACGCAACAACGTACATCAGGGAAAACATTTCTTCGTGAGTGTACTCCGTCTGCATGAGCGCAAACAACGCAGTTCGAACTGATTTTTTGCCTTGCATGTGTATGCCGATGAACAGGTGGCAAAAAAGATTTTTAACGTACACGTCACAGGGGAGGGGGTGTCTCCGGGAGCTGGAGAGGTACAATTGTTAATTTTCATTTCTAAAGTTTTCAAAATGAATTTCCTGTGCAAAACAAAATTTCGAAAATTCTTCACATCAAGAAAGACACATGCTGATGCACGGCTCACAAGTGCACATGTCAGCAGAACCGCGAGGTTCATTTCCGTTCGGGTGCAGCTTGAACACACGGCAATTGAGTCAATTTGTTTTTTTTTCTGTGCAGTCAAGAACATGAGGCACAAACCACGTCCTGAACAGCAAATTTGGGCTCCATGTGAACGATTGCAGTCGGAGTTCAACCGGTCTGGTCGTGTCTCGGGTCTGATAATGTTAAATTTTGGTGGTTACTCGTGAGAAGTCACAAGTGTACACATTCAAATGGAACTTGATTCTTCAGACGCTGAGGGTCTCAGCCCATTGTGTCTGGCAGAAGAGAAAAGTGAAATATATTTCGTCTCTGAACCTCATGTACCATGGTGTGCACGCAAAGATCGATCAAGGGATTTGCAATGAAGAAAGGATTGCAAGTCATGTGGAAGATAATCGTGAATCTTGGCTTGACACACATTTTGAATACTGTACTGTATTTGGGACATTGAAAATTGTCATACATGTTTCTCTCGTATACTCGTGTACAGGAAGTTCGCGTTGCCAGTCTCACCGTCAGAACGCAGATTCACGGTACGTAGAACCTCTTACATTCAAAACTAAAACGTTGAAAGTCAGATCTGTGTGACAAACTTGTGTTGTGGTGAAACAAAGTTTTCGGACAAATGACGACAAAACATTCAATGAAACTTTTTGCTGCAAAGAATGTCTCACACGAGGAAGACATACTACTCGTATTTAGAACTGTATACTCGTATTTTGTGCTCCAAAATGGTTTTGATTTGCCATTGCCTTGCCCTCGCGCCGAAAACTGTATTCCTTTGGATTCCAAGCGCAAAGAAAAACTTGAAAATTAATCTCGCAGAGATTTTCTTTCTCCACACACGTTCCAGAAGAGACGCCCGTCCACACGCCACGAACTTCGCCAAGTTGAAAGGCATTCAGTCATGACGACCTCCTCCAGCAGCGACGGGTGGCCACTGTCCGACCTCGACATCAGCCGCGTGGCCCAGCACTTACCAGGCGAGCACGTCAAACTGCTTGGGTTGCAATACTTCAACCGTGACAAAGTTGAGGTTGACAATACTGAACTTCATTGTCAAAGAAAAGGTAGGTTGACTGACAAACAATTGCAATGTGTCACATGCTTGTCGCTCTGTTTCGTTTCATTCACACAATTTGGCAACCTGCATTCAATTTTATCACGCATGGTCCCTGGTCAAAGCTCTGGATTCGGCAGCACATGTCGGGTAATTGTTGCATTTGACACTGTTTGAGGGAGGGGACAGGCAACCAGATCACGCGACATTCCTTGGATTCTGGTTGCGGCAAGAGCAGTGCGACTCACGGTCCCACTCCACATGGAAGAAAAAATTCATTATCCTTCATGCTTATGGGTTTTGTGATGAATTTATTTACCCACAAGAGAAAGACAAAAAACCCTCGTGCACACATTGCCCAATTAGGCCCCATCTGTGTCATTCTCTTTGTTCTTTACGCTGGATTCCTCTTCAATTATTCTACTGTTAGCCCACTGCACCCATGTCAAAGCATTCAACACAGAAGACTTTAAATACTTTGACAAGGATGCACTTTACTCCAACAGCCAATCAGTAGATTATCAATGAAAATAACCTCATGGTCATTAAAAATCAGTAGATTATCAAGAAAAATAACCTCTTAGTCATTGAGAACTCAGCCAATGATACAGATGGGGCCTTATGTATGGCAAACAATGGGTGCTCAGAGGACTTTACCTCCTCGCTAAAGCTCAGAGGTGATATCCTCCGCACACCCGTTTACCTCTAACTTCACGCACACACAACAAACAAAAGAAACAAAGAAAATAAAATTGTGATGGTATGTTTGCAATAATTATTGAATACATGTATTTGCTTCAGGAATTTCAATTTTTTACCACAATTGAACGTGTTCATGATTTTTATTTTCATTTTGCTTTTTTGTCAGAGTGCAATCATCTCACGCGAAACGAACACATTCCCATCACACACACACACACACACACACACACACACACACACACACACGTGTGTGTGTTGTGTAGATCTACACTCGCACACGCGTACACTTGGGTACACACGCACACACTGTACATATTCAACAAACCAACCCCTTGTATCATTTGAACAGAACTTTTTTCTTTCTCTCCAAACAGGTCAGAATTCGCATGATGTCTACTGTGAGATCATCGGTCGCTGGAGAGACAGACCGGGAAAACACGGGACTCGACAAGCACTTTACAACATTCTGGAAAAAGCGGCTACAAGAGGAGAGGGGCTGGTGAACATGCTCCACTTTGCATTTTTGCTGGAACCGGTGGGTGCAATTTTTCTTGTAACCATACGGGGCTGTTTTCACAGGTGCATATTGATTCCTTGACTGTGAAACTGACACCAATGACTGCAAACTAATGGGAACCTTTTCAATACTTTGCCAAATATGCAAAGAAGTCTTCAAATAACTCTGAGGTTTTGACTACTGCCGATGAACGAGGTTCGTCACCGTGGATGCTGTTTTTCTCTCGCATGTTTTTTGTCAAAACTGTATTTGTGTGTGTTTGTGGCGTGTGTTTGTTTGTTTGTTTGTTTGTTTGTTTGTTTGTCTGTCTGTCTGTCTGTCTGTCTGTCTGTCTGTCTGTCTGTCTGTCTGTCTGTCTGTGAACGTGTGAGTAGTATTAGGGCCCGTTACTTGGTGCACACTTGACGTTTCTTTTTCATTTTTTTGTCAGAAATTCGGATCAGATTGTGCGAGTGCGCTTTTACCAATGATTTATAGAGT
>JAAUXT010037892.1_pt1 | contig 13564 bp, 14 predicted proteins | sample 7278171 | NCBI WGS metagenome assembly JAAUXT01 (sample SAMN14350112, study PRJNA611818) | marine sediment metagenome | isolation source: surface marine sediment (1.8m) | place: French Polynesia: Moorea | collected 2018-08 | reverse complement strand
TGAGTGCAACTGTGAGTGTACTTGCCTTGGGCATCGCAATCTTTCCTTTCTTGGAACATTCCTGCAATCAAACACAACAAATTTGCAAATCTGTCACATTTTGACAGCTTCACCCGCCATTGCAGGCAGCACACTTTTGACGCCCCTTCAGAAAACGCTTTGAATCTCAGCCAATACTTGCTCAATCTTCACATTATTACTACCAAAATGACAAGAAATACAAGATCTACCCAACTCTGATATAAAATCTTACATTGTCACTCATTTTTCGTCTCCAAACAACTACGAAAACAGCGAACATAGAAACTTGAATCTGTACATCTGCGCATAGCGTAGAAGGCACGAAAATCCACCTGTGACGTCACATGAGGCGGAAAGGCCCCTGCGGCTACGTCTACGTTTACGTTTTGAGTCCTACGTTCTGTTTGCCGAATTCCCCTACTGCATGCGTCATGCGTTGCGTCTCTGCGCAAGTCAACACACGACGCGTCGTTTCCGCGACGCAATGCCGTAGTGAGACAGCGAATGACGCGTCCCGTGTGGCACAGTGGGGACTTCATGCACGACGTTTGAGGCGCATGTCGCGCCAACGCCAATGTCGAAAAGGGCACTGTTTCCATGGCACTGGCCAATCATGAAACACAATGCAACATTGGCGTTGACACGGCATTCAGTGAAACGTCGTTGCATAAAGTCCCCAGTGTCCACTGGCGTGCACAGAGATGCTTCACAAATATCGCATCCAAAGAAAGCAGCACTGACTCGCAGAGACGCAACGCACGACACACCCACTATGACGCACCCGTATGCACTGAGCAGGACAGCAAACCCACAATACACCCACCACACAGCAGCACCCACTGAAACGCACAGAGTTCGCAACACACAACACAACGCATCCAGTGTGCAGCAGGCCTCCCTCCTGCAGCAGCAGCAGCACGAGTTGCAGCGGCAACTGCAGCGCTATCTCCGAGCAGGTAAAAGTCCATCACAATTTTTGGATCAGGTATCCACCGGGCTCATCACTCATCCAGGGCCTTCAACACTGTTTTTCTGCTTCGGCGCAATAGTCTTCGCACAGGTCGGCTCGCCAGCGAACGAGATGTGATCGCGTCATAATGTGTTTGTACAGGCAGGGCCACGCGCAGTGTTTCATTGCAATCAATCTGCAGTTTTTCAGCTGTTCCGCCCCGGCGGTGGTGCCTGCTCCGCTTGACCCAGCGGTGTACCGTGTCTGGGAGTCAAAGGGTTAATTTCAAATGATAACCCAAATTGAACTGGGCGAGTTGATACTGTGAATGTCGGGAGATGCGTGTCTGTCTGTCTGTTGGATGATGGATGCATTCGCTCGCCCATGGAGTCTAACGCCGTCTGCGCAACTCAGTAAACTTCGGGTTTCTTCACATTTCCCGAACTTTCGCAGGATGAAGCCAAGCTCCTCAAAGCTGTGCCCCCGCCCTAGATGTGGTAGAGGTTGGACGGGAAGCCTGTTTCACACTGGAGGCGTCACGAATAGAGATCGCTTGAATCGCGCCTCTGCTCCGTTCAGTGGGCACCTGTGCCACCACTGCGTCAAACACTGCAGCGTCCAGTTCTCCAACATCAAACTCTGACAACCCTCAAAACTGAGAACACATTTTGTTGACAGCAAAATAAAGTCACGTGACTCACGCCAGCAGGAGACGGAAGTCGCTGGCGGCTCCCACTTCCGGTCGACGCACTGCAGCCGGAAGACGCGTCCGTCCGCGCACGTGACCGTCGTCCCGTTGTCGCTCTCCGCGACACTGGCGCCCCCGGGTGGAATTATCTTCGAGCAGCCAATGGCTACAAGGTGGGGCGAAGAAAACAAAGGACGGTCAGGCTGTTTCATACTGAATGCGTCATGCGTCAACGTGATTGAGAACGCAGCGCGTGACGCGTACAGTGTAAAGTGGACCGGATGATGTTCGTATCTGTCGCCGGGAAGAAAACGAACTTGTCGACGCGTTCCGTTTATTGGCTTTTTAGTTGCCGCATCTCTTTCGGCTCGGTGAATGGGAACCAGCCTGCCGGGAGGCTGGGTTGCGGCTACAGATGTACCTCTGATCTATGTGTGTATTGCAAACAATTATCTGCTTCAAAAGTGTCGGAGTTAGCCAAGCATGAGGGATGTTGGGATAACAAACACATCCCAGGCCTCGCCGAAATGTGAACACAAAGAACAGATCTGAGGCCAGGTTCACGATGGACGCGTCATGCGTCGTGTGTTGCGTCCAGTCTCGTCTCCCTCAGTCAATGCGAGCTGTGCCGACTTCGAAGTGTGACTAGTGCAATGCTTGGCAAGCCTGACTACGGTTCTTGCTCCCTCCTACCTTCGTATTTGATGAGGAAGCCCTGCCCCGGAGTCTTGTCGGTGGGTCTCTCCCTGGACTCGAACAGGATGTCCACGAGTCCGCTCTCCACGATCACCGAGTGCGGCGCGTCGAGGCTGTGGCAGTGAATGTCAGCGACGGGGTCTCCCCGGGTCAGCTCGTAGATGCCCAGGTAGTCCCTGCACTCGGTGGGGTAGGAGGTGGGCGTGAGCAGCAGGCTCTGGATGGTGATGCGGAGGCGGCGGCGCGCCTGGTCCCCGAGGCGCCACACGCACAGCTTGTCGGCCGGGTACTGGCGCGGGTAGTTGGGGCTGTGGATGTAGCCCTCCGAGTCGACGATGCTCACAGGCTCGCTGTGGCAGTCCGAGTGTACTGGGAAACCTGCGGAGAGAAGACGTGTTTGGTTTTGCACGCAAGGCGTCACGAAATTATGCAATCTTGTTCTGGACTTTTCGGGGACACCACGTGTGACGCATTCAGCCTGGATGCCTCAAGTGTACCTCAGCGTCTCTGTGCAACTCAATGGGTACTGCATTGTAGAGCCAACTTGGAACTTTCTGTTGGGTCCAGGTTCGGGCCAAGCGAGGGGGCGACCAGATCTCGGCCAGCAAACGATCTTCGCAGGCGACTATTTCAGGGTTGAAGGAACCTGGGCCCCTGGATCCGCAACAAATTTGTGCAGGGAAGCCACACATGACGCGTTGGCACACAACAGGTCTAAATCTCGGAGATAAGCGGGGCTGAAGCGTTGAAAGGCGGACTCGGCCTGATGGCGGTGGAATGGTGAGAATGTTGAGAACCAGCGGCCGCGGAATCGCGCAGAATTCGGGAGCTTCAGCATGTGCACCGTGTGTAGAGGCGGATCAACAGAGATCCAGGGGCCCGGTGCTGTCCGGGCTGCTGGGGCACGCGCGTTACACACCATCCGTCCCATGCCCCCTCTTCCACGCTTCGCCCACTCCCATTTCCTCCCCCGCCCAACGCCACCCCGTGTGCCTGCCCCGCCCCAATGCCCCCCAATCGGTTTCCTTTTCTTGAAAATCAGGCCTCTGAGAGAATATGGAACTGAAGCAAAACCTCTCATCCACGCACGGTGCGAACGCAGACACAGATCTCAGAACACAGACAACGCCGAAAACAAAACATAAGATGAAGCGAGAGCAAAGGAGCTCCAACAATTGTTTCATCGTGTCGCGACGCGGGGTGTTTCCGGTCTCAGAAAAACCCTGACTCCTCCCCCTCCGAACACTGAGGGCATTTTCACACAAAAACCCCACACCCGCTGCCGACATTTCTTGCCCTCCCCCTGGCCCCCCAGGGTCGTGGTTCTCAAACCAGACGGGGTGGAGCTGCTATGTCTTGGGTGTGTCAAGGGTCATGAAGCGTTTCGGTCCAGATTGCTGCGCACCTCCGTCGTCCCTGACGACGACAGGCCCATCAACGTGTACGTGAACCCAATGGATCACGCACCTGATGTGTGTGTGTGTGTGTGTGTGTGCACATTGGGAGTGTGTGAGTGCAAGCCTGAGGTGTGTGAGCGCTGGTGCACGGGGGGCTGCGTGGTGCACTGCACACGTGTGTGTGTGTGTGTTTGTGTGTGTGTGTATGTGTGTGTGTTCTGGCGCACTGGTAGTCCAAACGCCGAGTACCTTTGCAGATGATGGGGTGGGGCGCGGGGTGCCACGCCGTCCCGACGCAGAAGAGCTCCTGCACGCGAGCCTCGCCCTCGTCGCACCGCACCTTGGTCACGTTGCCCTCGCGCTGCACCGTCGCGCCCTCTATCGACGAGATGTCGTCACAGCCGACAACTGCACGACCAGAAAGGGACCATTGTGGTGTGTTGTCTTCTTCGCCTCTGGTGCAAAACTCCAACATGATTCGAGATTTCAAACCAAAATCATTGTGACAAAAGCGAAGGGAACAGTTCTGCACAGTGACCCGAAAAGATATAATCGCTGAAAAGAAGTGAAGCGTTAGACATCGATGCAGTGGTCTGGTCTGGTCAGGGCGACCCTGGAAAGACTGATCTCCATTTCATGGTACACGTACAGTCCATTTGAAGGACAATGCACGTGTTTCTATGGTTTCCTGCAGGGGGCGAGAGCAGGAACCAGGGGAGGAGGGTCCAGGGGCCAGGGGAGGAGGGTCCATGGGGCAGGGTCCAGGGGAGGAGGGTCAAGGGGGCAGGGTTCAGGGGCCAGCGGCCAGGGCCCAGGGGAGGAGGGTCCAGGGGGCAGGGGGCAGGGGAGGAGGGTCCATGGGGCAGGGTCCAGAGGAGGAGGATCAAGGGGGCAGGGTCCAGGGGCCAGCGGCCAGGGGGCAGGGTCCAGGGGGCAGGGGCCCGCTGAAACCCGACCCAGGGGCCTTCACCTGCGAACTCGAGCTGGAAGCCACGCTTGTTGCGTCGCTCGTGCTTGGAGCTGTGGAAGCGGATCTCCACCGTGTTGTTGTCGATGTCGATGATCTTGTGGCCGTCGATCTGCCCGCATTCCGTGTTGTGGTTCACCTGGCTGTGCGGACTGCAAAGGTCAAGGTAATTCACTCAAGGTCACGCTCTCAAGGTCAGTCGCGATCAAGGTCTGTCTGTCTGCAGAGACGATTCAAAGCCGTTTGTTATTTGAGTGGTGCACGTGTGTGCGGACTGGCTTGGTCGAGATGGGCATCGACAGCGCGACGTTCTTCCCAAGTGCTGAGCTGCATGTCTGCACCCGGTGGGTGTGGATTACACACTTCACAACACGCCCAACCCACCAGGCTACAGATCCTGAGGGTGGTGGTGGGCGGCGGTGGGGATCGCCCGCTCCACAGTCCAACGCGCTACCCACTGAGCCACGTGCAGCTGCTGCAGCACGTACCTGTAGATGCTGACGTACTCGACGCAGTGGTTCTCGCCCTCCGTGTCGTCCAGGTCCACGTCCAGCACTGTGATCCGGATCGTCTGCGCCGGCTTCACCTGCGACAGGGAACAACCCGGCTCAGATCCACAGCGCATGCGTCCAGGGGCGGACCCTAAGTGCTGTTGGGCGGGGGGTGACCCCATTGGAGGCTGACTCAAAAGAAACTTGTGTTTTTGAGAGGCAAATATGAAAACATTTCCAGTCTGTGACAGTCAATTTTCTGGAGGTTCATGCACCAGGCTCCCTCAGGATACGCCGCAAATGTGATGCGTCGCTAATGTGTGGTGCTGTATGCGTCGCTTCAGTAGAAACAGCAACCATTGACACGTTTGCAGGGGCGCAACGCACAACGCACACAGTGTTTTCCAGGCTCCGAGCAAAGATATCACGGGTTTGAATGCTGTGTTATCAGCAGAATGTGATACTCTCTCACAAGGGGGGTCTGAGTGAATCTGATAGCGGATGCGTGTTGAGGTGGTGTGCGGTATGTTGAGGAATCGTCAGAAGCTGCAGATCGGAGAGATCTGTGGGATGCCGCGAACCGATGTGATCTCAATGGGGCGGCATTCAGGAGGGCGACGCGTCAGAGCTGGCCTCGTCTAATGCTGAGTTCACACACTCTATCCGTGGCTTCCTTGGTGAAAGAGACTTGATACCTGGATTTCGATTCGTCGTGCCACGACGTACGATCTGTATACACGTATCCCAATTCAGCAAAGCTGAGCATTTTTGACAGGGCCATTTTTCCCCTTTGAATTTGCTTCTTCGAATCAGCTGCATGGGTTTTGTCCCCACCTATTTCCAAGTGATTGTGCCAGTTTAAGTTCCACTGATTTTTATATTTGTCTGAGATTCCGTATTCGACGGACTCGTAACTCAGCCCGAATGAGCCGATTTGGTCTGGTGTACATGGAGTGTGAACCCCGGCTCAGTCTGAGTTCAAACAACCTGGCGAAATGGACACACGCAACAACTGAACGAAAACGGACGCTTCGCACCCGTCCAGCTAGGTGAGGGACCAATTCCGTCTGTGATGTCTACCTCGTTTCCAACGCGAGCGGTCGGTGCCCATCCGAGCAGGTGCCCACCCGAACAACACTTCCCTCCAAACAATCGTGTTTCCACTGCGCGTCAGGGGAGGATCCAGGGCACCTCACCTCTGAAGAAAATTGCCTCCCCCCCCCTGATTTGGAGCTGCAGGTGCATTTTGTTCACATTTCCATGTCAAATTGTTCAAACTTAAATCCGTGGGTCGCCCCCTCCTGACCAGATCCAGGATCCGCTCCCACACATTTTTTGTCTGAACCAGCAGTACAAAGTTATTTTCTCAACAAAACAGTTTTTGTCTGAGGAGCGCAACCCAAGGAGCTGACCCGAGAACGTCTGCCTGAGCGGGTCACTCCGAACTGCGGGTCGTCTGCGGGTTTCTCAATCCACTTGTTTCCAACGAGTCTCGAGTCAAGAGGCGACGAAGTGGTTCGAGAAGAGCGAGGAAAGTTTCAGTCACTCACAAGTGCATGTTTTTCATATAGTTCTGTTCGTGTGCAACCATGTTTTTTTCTGCAGGAGGTTCTGTGATCTGTGCTGAAGGGTGGAAGGTCTCAAAGGAGAGTGCATGATTGCAGTCATTTCGACACACACGTCAGATTTGAACCACTCCACTGGTGGCCAGATTTTTCGCATCACCCCATCTTGACCAGCTTGGGTGGGTGAAGCAGGTCGGGGGGCACGGAGCAGATCGGGGCGTGGGATATGGTTGGGTGGGTGGGCAGACCAAGGTGCGTGCATGAGGTTAAATGGGTAGGATCAAGTTGTGAGAAAACCAGGAGTGGGTCAGGTAAGGTGGGTTGGGCGGGTAGTTGAAACAAGCAGTTGGGCAAACCAAAATGGTTGACTGTGAATCATGCATGTTGGGCTGATTGACCAGACTTGAGTGACGCGCGTCGGTCAGACACCAGACCCAGGGACCCACCTGGACGCGCCAGATGCAGAAGCGGTTGGCCGGGTAGCCGGAGGGGTAGCGCTCGCTGCGGATGATGCCCTTCTCGACGTCCGTGATGTTGACGCCGCTGCGCAGACACTCCTCGAACACGTGCGAAGTGGCATCTGCGTGAAGCAAACGAAAGAGATTTGTCAGACCTGCGGGTGTGTGTCTTTCGTTGTCTGTCCTTCTGCTCAAGAGTCCCTTTCAGGGAGTCAATCAGAAAGTCGGTTTGTCTGTTTGTTTGTCTGTCTGTCTGTCTGTCCCTCTGTCTGTCTGTCTGTCTGTCTGTCTGTCCATCTGTCTGTCTGTCTGTCTGTCTGTCTGTCACTCATTCATTCATTCATTCATTCATGCACTCACTCTCTCTCTCTCTCTCTCTCTCTCTCTCTCTCTCTCTATCTCTTTCTCTATCTGTCTATCTATCTCTTTCTCACTCTTTGTGTCTGTGTCTAAGATCAACACCCCCATTGCCCGAAATTCTCAATTTCTCCAGCATGTAGTTATTCACTTGGAACATCACACCTTTCTGCCCAAAGGCAGCTCTGTCTCACCAGCACCTCACAATTACACAATTTCTTTCGACGCAGCCCTCTTGCCTGTCGGCAAAGCAAGTTATTCCCCACAATACCGTAAACAAAAAGCTCATCGTCTCGCTGACGTCTTCCGTCCAGCCCTGTGCAATTAAGCACAATTCTTCCCTTGTGCCCCAACCCGAAATTTGTGCTTCTCTGTAATTCAACCAAAATAAATCTGATAAGCCACCAACACAGAACAAAGCTATTCTTTCTGTCTTTGACACATGTAGGTTGGTGTGAAGTTCATCTTCGTCCCACTGGATTCACGCTGGATGCGTTGAACGTCAGTTCCTGTGCGAGTCTATGAGGGCGTTGGCTCGACTCAGCCACGCCTTGCATCGTATCATGTGCCCGTACCATCCACAGTTTGCCTGCGTCGAAAATGTGCGGACATTGTACACAATGAATGTCTGCAGCAGATCTCTGGATCAAGGGGCTCCACAACGTCAGTGCAAACCACGTTCGAGGGTTGAAACCAGTGCTCGTGCCTGCGCTAAAATCCAACACGCAGAGTAGCCTCACGGGCGTCTGAGCCAATGCTAATCAAATTTGGACACACGAGAAGACGGCGGGGAACTGACCCTCTCTCCTTCAGGGTCAACAAGGCCGTGTTGGCGTTGGACGCGTCGTGCGTCGCGCTCCCCGTCTCAGAGCGCGTCAACGCCAGAGCGCCCAAGAAACGCAAAAGATTGAAACCCTCGCAGACCTAAAACCCTCCCAGACTCCAGGCTGTCCGGACCCGACCTAAAACCCTCCCAGACTCCAGGCTGTTCGGACCCGACCTGAAACCCTCCCCAGACTCCGGACTGTCCGGACCTGACCTGAAACCCTCCCCAGACTCCAGGCTGTCCGGACCTGACCTGAAACCCTCCCCAGACTCCTCACTGTCCGGGGTCACCAGGCTTATCTCAACTGAGATGTTGACATTTGGTGAAAATAATCCCAACTGTGTGTTTATTTCTCCTCCAAAGAATCTTTAATTGAGCCACGAGATATGGACATACCTGGCTTTGTTTACCCTCTGTACGTCAATTTGAATTTGATCCGCGGCTCTTCTCTCAAACTCCCATCTTCTGATATTGCACCCAAACATGATACATTGGAGTTGCAGAACGGTAACCTCGGCCTGTATCAACAGGAGCCTGATTTGCCTTGGCACTGCCTCTTTACATCTGGAGAGCTTGGCAAAGAGACCCAAGGGTTACCAATATTGAGAAATGTATACAAATACCGGGCAACAAACAGAGAGGAACGAGGGACTTCTTCCTTGATCGAATTAGTGGTTGGGTGAGGCACTGGGTAAATAAATATCACCTAAAGTGGGGGAGGAATATCCAGATTCTGCTTTCCTCGCTTGTGTGGAGGATCGAGCGTGATTCACGCTTGATGCGTCAAGCGTTTGAGTCCCCAGTAAGTGTATGTATCCTGCGCTGATTTTGCGAAGCAGCACCAATCGACAGAGAGAAAAACGTGAGACGCACCGAGTGTGAACCTCGCTTTTGCAACGCGGCGCACCTGCAGTGTGCGTGCGTGTTTCCGCGCGCACGTGTGTGCGTGTGATTGTGTGCGTTTACAGCGCGCACGCGGATTCTGGACGTAATCAAGAAGACTCGAGTCAACCTCATCCATCTCTCACCTTTTCATCTTTCATGCAAACGACACGCAAACCTCATTCACACAGGCGTGCAATGTTTGATCGTACCCCCAAATCAAAGTTGAAAGACCGTGTCTGAAACCGTCCAGGCATCACGGGCTGATGTGCTCCAGGTCAAAGAAAGATTTCTTCGGGGCTTTAGAGTGAGACATCTCATTGAATGGGAATTTGGACGTACCTGCAGCGCTGCTCGGAAGAAGCACCAAAAAAAGGACCAAGTGTCGCAGGAGACTGGAAACAGTGGCGCTGGAGTCCATTGTTTTTTTTTTCGGTGTGGATTATCCTGGATTATTCCAGATCAGGGCAAGTGAATAGGCTCCCAGTGATGGTGATGATGATGTAACATTCCAGCCTTGTTCACAGCTCCTGTTCACAGCAGTTCTGCGAGTATCCAACATGTGGAAGCATCCGCGCAACCTATTCCAGGCATTTCTGCGTCAAATTCCTCTCTCCCAATGCGTTGGGGATGGATGGGTGATGTGCGCCGCAACTAGGTTCCCACACGCACACAACAAAATCTGTGCTGCTTTTTCCAACGCAAAGTAGGTTCAGTTTGCCTTCCTCCGCTTCGCGCGCACCACGTTGTTGTGTGTTTCAGAACATTTTTCAGCGATAAAATTTCTATCGGTGGCTGACGGAACGTCGCTCAGCTGCTGCGGCGGCGGTCGTGGCGGCGGCGGCGGCAGCGAGGGCTGAGCTGCCTTCCTCCCTGCCTCCGTCCCTATCTGCGTCACGTATTATGACTTGTGATGTTCGTAGTGCGGCTCCCCGCTCCTCCTCCCCATAGCAGTATCCACAGCTGTGAGTGAGTGAGTTAGCCGGGCGCTGCCTCCGTGGCTGCTTCCCCCAATGTTACACACATGAGGAAAAAAAAACAACACTACAAAATCATTGCAAATAGATTGCAACTCTCAACACAGCTGACTCGAGTAGAGGTATGTAGCGCAAGCTGCACGGATGATGCGCCTCATCGTTTCATCTTTGTTCAGAAAGAAAAAAGCGCTCGTGTTGTTGTGAGGAACTCATTACCTGTCCGTCTCACTGTTTACCTTTCAGCAAGTGAACTTTAAATGCTTTTTCCCCTGCTCCGCTGCCTGCGATGCGATGCGAAGCGATGCGAGCGCCCAGGCCAGAGAGCGAGCTCAGCGAATTCGATACACATGCGAGTGAAGTATGTTCCTGTGTGTAAATAGCGTCTGCGCTGCGTCGACCGTCGAGGTTCGCCAGACATTTCAGTTCAAATGTTCACCGTGGATGGGGGCAACTTGAAATTCATGGATATCATCACAAAATGTTTTTATTTGCCAAATAATATTTTGTTGTCAGTCTTTGAATAGTGCCCTCTTTGAAAAAAATGTGAGGGGACTTTTTTGATCAAACAAATGCCAGTGCCCTTGTCCGTGAGTTTTTGCTTTGTGTCCATGCATTTGATTTATGATGTACACCAACACAATGTCTACAATTGCCAACAACCGTTACTCCGCTATTCTGTGGGAAAAAACTGAGGGACCAAACGCAAACTTTGTTGTCAGAGCAACCTGAAGACTTGTGCGCCGCGTCTTGAGCCGTTGTCCCCCTCGCTCCTTACGTTGATCTGATTGCATCACTCAGAACCACTGAAACTCATCCCGGGGAGGAAGTCGCGCTTTGGAGTGGCTTTTTTATGAGTCAATAAACAGTTTATCAGATGCTGCCTCGTCGCAAAGAGAATCTCGGCTGTTTACACAGCGCGGGTTCGGTTTCATTCGGTGTCTGCAAGATGCGAAAGCTCACGAGACACGAATCACAGTCAGCGCTGTGTCTCTTTTCGTTCAAGATCTCCTCTTTCTTTCTTTCTGTATTTGCTTTGCTTTGCTTTGTTCTCCACGTTGCTTTCTTCTTCAGCTGCCTTCTTGTCGCTTTGTTTCCGTCTCCAAAAACATTTGGCTCCGTGTTCCTTTTTCTCTCCAAGTTGACATCTCTCCGTCCCCTTCCCACAAGTGGTCGCCCCCGCCAAAAAAAATTCATGGATCTTCCCCTGCCTCCTCGTGTTCTTTGTTGTGTATTTTCCCCATCTGTTCTTCATTCCTGCCTTTCTTCCAATGAACACCAGAAGCTTGGCTGTTCTCAGACTAAACTACCTGCCGTATCAATTCAGGGCGTGTAGACTGCAGACCGAGCCCCCTCGTTCCCCGACCCGTCTGCGCGCGCAGGGCCGGACGCACCCGATGTGAACCAGGCCTGCGCTGCGCCGCTGGATCCACAGGTGCCGACCGTCTCTCTCTCTCTCCCGCTTCGGGCACTTGTGTTACATTTTCATCATGAACGCTTTGCCCTCCCCCAGACCCGAGTCCCCAGTGTAAATCAAATGCCTTGACCCGGGGGCGGATGATCCAGGGTTCCATGAATACGGCACCCACACTACCCTCACTAAGTCTCGGCCACTTCACAAATTGCTCAGCCATGGTCACGAAAGCGACAATTGTACCATATTCACCGGTGTAGAAGACGCACCATTTTGCCCCCTGAATCAAGCACAAGCGCAAAAGTGCATGGGGTGCGTCCTGGGCATGGGCACGAGTCTTCCTTTTCAAGAGGATATTGGCACCAGAAAATGGGGGCAATGTTGGAGCATTTTTTTGCGTACGACCTTTTTGATGGGTGAATACGGTAAGTTTCTCGGTTCTGAGGACCCCCACGCCCTCGGGAGCAGCCCCCTGTCTTTGGGAAACGGGTCCACAACACAAATGGTCCAACGGCGAATCGCGGCTCCCAGGATCGATTTAACAGGTTTACCACCTTTTGAACACGAGTTGGATGATACCTCCAGGGTTGACTTTGACAAAAAGAGGCAATAGGTTGGTTCGAATAACACACGGTATTTGCACCCAATAAAATGTTTTCCGCATCAAGAACAGCATTCTGACGAACCTTGCGCACACCCCCCGGTTTTGTGCTTGCCACGTCGAGTGAACAGATGTGGAGATCTTGATACGCTATTTGTAATGCCGTGAAAAAGTGTGTGAAAAACGCAAAAGTAAGTGAACGAAACTTTGAAAAGCCAAGTTCACTGTTATCACTGTTTGCTATCTCCCTCAGCTTTGTTTTGATATCACAATTTTTGCCAAGAATTTACATTCGGGGGCAGAAAAAAGCTGGAGCCCCCATCATGTGGACTCTGCATACTTCTTGAAGAGATTCTTTTTTTTTGCAAAACAACCCCTTTTTCTGGCGGATCCAGGATCCGGGTTGGGGAACCGTCAAAACCAGGTCCAACCTTCAGAGGCTCAAAACGGGTGGAATTGCTTCGGGGAGGAGGGTACGGGGTTCCAGTTCAACGACAAAGCCATTTTGACAGGGGCTGTTCCCCTGGAGCCCCCTGGAGCCACCAGGGCTGTTGGTGTGTGGGGGGAAAACAAGTCCTTTTTCACAGTAGACGGTCTCGAGCACACATCGCTATCGGGCATCAATGGGCAGGAATCTCAAGAAGCATTGAAATCAATACTCATGTGAACCAAGCCGGGCACCGAACCCCCAGATCTTTTCATTTTTATCGCCAGCTCGTACCAAGCGCCGAAGCGCCGCCGCCGCGAGTTTGTTTTTCGTTTGTTGTTGCGGAGATCTCGTGATCTGGACTCAAATCCATTGAAACCGAGGGATTGCGGTCCCGCGGCGACAAAGACCCAGTTGACGTGTCTTGAAAGCTGCGCCTCGCATGCTTGCATGACAAGTGAAGCAATAAATTATTTTTTCCTGAAGCACATTTCAACAAAAACCCAACAAGCAAACACCAGTGAGCACTTTAGTGAGCATGCACTTCAGTGGAGTTTTGCGAGTTTTCCCAGCAACGCAATTTGTCAAAGTGTCCAATTTAGTGGGTGTTTAATTTGATCCCAAATGGCCCATGAGTCAAATTAATTCTGATATCGTGACCATTTGTGCATCTGTAAGATAGGGGAGGACAGCGGCAGTGCTCCAGATAGCGAGGGCGTCCAGCTAAGCGGGAGCACCTCCCTGTCTGTCTGTCTGTCTGTCTGTCTGTCTGTCTGTCTGTCTGTCTGTCTGTCTGTCTGTCTGTCTGTCTGTCTGTCTGTCTCTCTCTCTCTCTCTCTCTCTCTCTCTCT
>JAAUXT010151075.1_pt1 | contig 13565 bp, 11 predicted proteins | sample 7278171 | NCBI WGS metagenome assembly JAAUXT01 (sample SAMN14350112, study PRJNA611818) | marine sediment metagenome | isolation source: surface marine sediment (1.8m) | place: French Polynesia: Moorea | collected 2018-08 | reverse complement strand
TGCAGGTCGAGAACGTCTCGACCACGGCCAGAGTGCTAAGAATCCCATGCAATAGAGGCGCACATCGTTTTTATATGTTCTCATTTCCGGACGCAAGGAAAGCTCACAACTGACTGTGATGGACCGGTAAGACACAGAAAATGGCAGGAACCAGCGGGAACTCTTTCAATGGCTCTTACCGCGTACAGAACCGCTTCCATAAAATCAAGACTTGCGCAAGAACAGCGATTCACGGAGTTTGACTTTAGTTTGTGCTCACGTCTCTGATTTCAGCTCCAAGAAGCCGATCGAAACGGACAACAGGGGAAATCCAACAACGGCCAAAAAGGAGAAGAAAAAACATGGTCTCGATTGTGGGAAGCCAGTGAACTTCACCCAGTTCGACCACTTGAGAGGCGTGGCTGATCGGAAGAACCATCCACATGCGCCTGAGCCTGAAGTACGCAAAGTTCTGCTGCCTTGGTGTTGTTTTCTGCAACCCTTCTTCATTTGTCAAGTTTTCTTTCGTTATCACTGACAATGTCCACAGCAACCTTGTCAGGTCACAACACTGGGGTTCTAAGATATCACTGCAAGATTCCAGAGCAGCACGCCAACACTACAAGTGTTCTTGTTTCTTTGCGCAGGTGGCAATGATTTTCAAAAAGAAAGGCAGCAAACAGGCAGAAGTTGACATGACAGATCTTGAAAAGAAACTCAGAAAAAGCAAACGAGAGGTAAGGATGTCGAATGTTCGTGTCGTTGGAGTTTCTTTCTGGGCAAAATGTCGACTTTCCTCCTCAATGTTTGTTTGCCTTTTCAGAACCCAAAATCAGCTCAGGTGTACAATCAAATTGGGAATTTTTGGCGCATCCGAGGCAACACACAGCTGTCAATAGAATGCTTCCGAAAGGCGCTCGCGTTGTCCCCAAACCATCCAGACGTGCTTCTCAACCTGGCTCGAGTGCTGTTCAACCTCCAGTATCTCGACGACGCCATTTCCTTGACGAGACAATCTCTGGACAATCAGTCGCCGGACCAGAACTCATGGCTTCAGGTTGGTTCTGAAAGGGCATCGTCCAAACTTTTGGTGCTTGTTCGCCCACTCCACTGCTTTCATCCTCCTTTCTCAGAAACAACTCGTAAAACTCAGGAGGATTGAGCGAAATTTTGTGTTGACTGTTCTGCTGCAGCACTACACTCTGGGTGAGATACTCCAAGCCTACGGTCACTACGAAGAAGCCACGTTGCACTTCCGCCACACATTGGATCTGAATCCGGGATTCCAACCGGCTCAGGTGAGCAGACACCATTCCACCTGCCCGGGACTGCAGACGCGACGTGAAACTTATCCTGCAAAGAACCAATGATGGCTGATGGCGCTCCATTGAAACTGTTCGAACTGAAGAGAAGAAATTGTTGTAATTTTCAGGCACATCTACGGGAAATGGAGGTCAGTCCTGACGGGACAGTGACGTACTACACTCTCTTCATCATCCTCTTTCTAGTCCTTGGTGTTTTGTGCGGTACGTGGACTAGGAAACATCTCACTGATATATTTTGAAACCAGTACTGAACCCATGGTTTGACAAGTTGTTGGTCCATCATGTTTGGATGTGTTCTCTCTTCCGTTGTCAGGCATTCTTACGAGCATCGATGGAGGTCTCGCCGTCGAAGATTTTACAGACATGAAGGTTCAACGTCACTTCAATCGAGCAATGGCCATGCGGTCTATGAAACTCGGAATCAATCCAAAACTAATTCGCGCTCGAAAACAGTACAGTAACGCCATCTGATTTGCCTACTGGTTCTTTTTGCAATAAAAAGAACAATCGGTACAGACGAAGTCAACGAGAGGAAAATCGAGAAAAATCCAGCACTTCCTTTTGGTTCACAATGTGTTTGGTGAACACTCCAGAGCTGAAACACGGTCACTCACTTTTGTTCTGTCTGCAACGCCTGTGTTGGGAGGACAATTATTCATCGCGTGTGTCAGGTTTGAAAATCGTGTTGACCAAACTGACTGAAGACTCACAGCTGTTGCATCTCGTTAGAGATTAGATTGAGTACATGTAAGACGATAGCGCAGGGGCGAATCCAGGGGGGCTTCCCACCTGGCCCGTGAAAAAAAACAACTCACCCGGGAGCACTTTCTTTTCATGTGCAAAATTTCAAAGCTAACTTGGCCCCTACTCTTCCTGGTTGCTGGATCCGGCCCTGTAGCATTGCGGTGTAGTCTTGTAGTGCGTGCATATTTTGCGAAAGGTGTAGATCAGGACGTATTTTGTTGAAATTATTCTGGACCAGGACCAGTTCTGCATTGAACTGGACTTATTTACTGTTGATTTAGTGGGACGGAAGTGCCCTGAAGGAATAAAAACACACACACACACAAAAACCCGCTTTCCAGTGTTTTGCTTCTCCAGAGGCAAAGTTGGGGACGAAGCAGGGGCGATGGGAGTGACCGCACGTGTTCAAGACACGCTTCGATTGTCTCTGGGTACGAAAAAGAAACCAGATTCCTCAATATGGCATCAAAGAAACTGTTCGACGCGCCCGCAAGACGATTTTGAATCGTTTATTTCCGATCTTCTACTTTCCCGGGACACAAGATTGCAGTTTATTTCAAGTTCAAACTTTTTGGACTTCCCATGTCCACGCTAGCGTCTACCCTCGCTTGAACCGTGCTACATTTTGCTTGTGACGAACACAAACTTCACTTTTTGTACATGCACAAGAAAGGAGACGAAACGGTTTGAAAGTGAACTGTGAATCCTCTGGAGCCACAAATTGCAATTGCTTTGCAACAATTCGACGAAAGAAAATAATTTCCGAAAACAGAAAAACTTCAGTTCACCGTCTCATTGTGACGAGCATTTCATTTGTACGCAGACAATCGGCCTCCGGAAGCAAAAGGAAAGACAAAACACGTACAATGTGTTCTGTAATCACACTTGAATCTGTTTTCAAAGCGTTCATCGTGATTGCACATGCCTTCGTTTTTCTGAGGCGCAAAGGCAAACAAGTGGTGGTGTGTTTCGAACAACCCGTCAACTCGCAAGATAAGGACTCCGTATTGAAAGAATTTGATTTTCGCGCACACACCGGTACGTGAATTGTGCGAGAGTATCCCGCCAATGCACCCCAACTTAAGACAGTGGGCTCACAAATCTGTCAGATCTGCAAGGGCCCAGCGTGCTGCATTGCACCTAACTGGAATTTGTTTCCGACAGACCATGAAAACAAAACCGCTTCAGACTGCAGACAAAAGCTAACGAACTGCAGAAGATTGTGCTTTTGATCACATTAAATTTCAAAGTGAGCAAAAAAATATCGACTGGGTTTGAACGTTCCGCAAGAAACTACGTCTATTTGATAAACAACAAGGTCCTTTTCTTCGGATCCTTGTCTTCAAATCACAACAAGAACATCACCCAATCCGCCTTCAACGAAACGTCAATCAGTCCTCAACCAGTGATTGATCTGAGCAACGGCAACGGCTCTCACAAATTACACGGATACGCTTTCACACCAAACACAATTTGGCACAGCTGTTATTTTTGTTTCCAGCCTCTCACAAGTCGAATATTTTTTGGAGAAAAGTTTCCGTTCAACAACGGCATTCTACTATTGCTAATGATGCTGGTGTCTGGAATGGCGCGCAAATCTAACTAGACGCGAGATGAATTCTACGGAACAGCCGTGGGTCCAGAATTGTTCACTATTTGTACATTTTCGTGATTTACAAAACACAAAACATCCCAGAGCAAACGAATGACTTCACCCTGTAAAATCTCCCCAGGGATCTACTGGTTTCGCCGGCTGGCTCGAGATTTGTTGGAATGCTTGCGACTGCGCTGCATTGTTCTGTGGGGTTGACGATGATCCACCGAGATCCAGTAAAAAGTCCAAGTCATTTGAGTTGGTAGCACTAGATGGAGCTGATGACGCGCTGTTCGATGCAAGAGTGACGGGTGGTACGGCAGACCCCGACTGGGCTGCAGCGGAAGTCCTGGCCGACCTCGGAGGTCCGGCGATCTTGAGGCCCCCTGGCGGTGGCGGGAGCAGTCCGGGCGTCCCTCCCGCGCTCGGTTTTGGTCGCGGCTTCGACACAGTCTGCTCACTGCCAGATTTCTTTGTCTGCGATTGACACACAATTTCATTCTCATGAAATCAAACTGCCCAAAACATTTAAATCGACAAGGCCCTTTGAAATGTGGTTGGACAGTTACGACAATGCCACTTATGAAGAAAAGTCAAATTGCACAAAAAAAAAAAAAACAAGGGCTGCAGCTGCAGTCTGATTACCAGCTTCTGATCTCAAAGTAATTCACCGTTGGCCTCCCCCCTTGTGAATCATATTTTCAGAATGAATGAAATGCAACTCACATTGATGTTGATTTTTATGGTTTGCCCTTCTTTGAAACTCAGGTCCAGTTTTGGTCCCGCATCGAACGGTTTTGCAGCTTCGACTTTCTCCTGTTCTTCTCGCTTCACGACTCTGAAAAGTCAACACGACGTGTTGGTCAGTCACACCATTTGTTGAATTTATTTGAACACAACCTTTGGATGCCGAGCTTTCAGCTCCCTGTCAGCGAATGATGAGCAGACGTACTTGAAATGGTCCTGCATGGTGACGCACAAGTCGAAGGAGTCTGCTCGATCTTGAAACCCAATCCCGATGAATGCTGATCGGCCTGCAAGACAGAAATAGTTCGATCCAACTGCTGTCAAAAGCACTTCGGATCACTCAGGGAAAACTCGCTGGGAATTTTTGGTCTCTTACCACTGTCATCTTGGATTTTGAGCACAAAGTATCGACTCGAATCCATCACTTGTTCCACTGCAAGACCTGGATACGCATCCACAGGGCACTGTGCGAAGAGCTCGCCTGCAGGAAACCAAAGCGTTGGACAAATGTGAAAATTTTACTCGAAAACCTTGCCGCAAGTGAAGCAATTTGAAACCTCGACGCACGACTTGGGGAGGGACACGCTCACCGGAAATTTTGTCCTCCATTTTCAGTGTGATGTCTTTTCCTTTGGCAACAACCCGAAGCCTTCCAGTCCAGTCAGGCGCATCCAGCTTCCAGTCTGCAGCCCTGTTGGGATTGGTCAACAAGGTTTGTTGCTTTGTCACGGTTCTCAATCACACCAAATCTTGCGATGTCCTACAAGTCGGTCCCTTTGAGGCGAGGCGCGCGCAGAGCATCTTTGCACAAACCAACCATTTCCAGGTGGTGCATTGCCAATTTTCAATTTCGATTCTCTTCTCTTCTGGTTCAAAACTCAAAAATTGTCCTTGCACAAGACATGACTGCGTGCGTACAAAGTGGTGCCTCACCTGTATCCACGATTCGATGGCCGGGGTGGAATTCGGAAAACAAATACTTCTTGTTTTACACAAAGAACACGTTCGAAGTCATTTGACGCCATGCTGCTTGACGTCAAGACGCGGCTGACGAGGATCCAACTGAAATGGAAGACCGACTGGTTTAACCGATGCCAGGGGACTACAGAACTTGAACCGAAATGGAAGGATGGAAGGGAACTCAGCCAGCCACTGAAAGAAGAACCCGGAGACGAATGAAACAGGCCACTTTGGTTGTGCAAGGCAAACAAGACAAGGCTTATTGAATTGTGTGATTTGGTCCACGCTGGGAAGAAAGGGGGGGGGGCTGGACGACCCCCTTCGCCACCAGATCTTTTCTTTTGTGCAAATAAAACTGTGCTCTTCGTCCCTCCCCTGGAAATTTTTTCCCCAAGGGAGACAGCACCCATCTCCTAGACAGCCACTTTGTGCGTCTCACCCCATGCACCTCCACCCGACACCAGCTACCTAACTCGAATTGCCATACATGTGCTTGGTATGGAAGGGGAGTGGGCGCAAATTTGTTTCAGTGAACGTGCTGTGGGTTCACAGAATCAAAAGGGCACACGTCAAACACCGTGCGCAACGACCGAACAGACAGTTCCACACCCGGTGTGGCAAACAGCGCCGTCACTTGACTTGCTGGCTGTGGAGTCAAAATGCACACTATCCGAGTAGAATCTGCTTCTTCCGCAAACTAGAACCACCATGTATTGCTACCTTGACGTTCAAGTGTCCTTTGGGTTTCTCAGTAACATCCAAATCAAGATTTTTCTTTCCGACAACAGGATACAGGAGGTGTTTTGAGTAGCCCGACTGCTCTGCGACGTGTTCGTCTCTTGACAGACAGGGGCAGGCTGAGCAACTTCTTCGTTCAAATCAACTACAAAACTTGTCAATAATTCAATTGAAAAATATTGCCATTAGATTAGTGGTAGATCTATGTGCTATCTAAAAATATGAAAAGACAACACCTTCACATCACAACTGCTTCAGTCAGTTGTTTCGGAGTTCTCAGAATCAGGCAAATTATAATCTAAAACCTTACCTGTCAGTAGAACAAAACAACACGAAGATATTAGTCTATAACCAAAGTTGTGTCCTACCACTGTTTAAATTGTGTTGTTTTCAACATGTAATTATCACATATGATTATGTATTGACCTAGTTCTATTGTCTGTGCGTATGATGACAGCTAAACCTCTAACTTGAAACGAAACTGCGACAAGTGTGGATAAAATTGTAGCTGAACATAACGTCGTCTGTTCAAGTGAAAAAGTGAATACAAATTTTTGTTTTATTTTTAATTTTGGATCTGCTCTGTTGGCTTGCAGTTGGAGCTACCACTTGAAGTTTGTTTTAATTCTTATAACGACATTCAAAGTGTTCCTGTAGTTCGAACACTGCCAGTTCAGACGGGATTGACGGAGATGTGTTTTGATGTTTCCTTCACACTTCCCCCAGATGCATTGACAGCTGCTCAGATGAACGATGCACAGGAAGAGGTGGTTTCTTCTGGCTATAGCGATGACGCTGTGCACTTTTCTGTGGATCACTCTCTTCATGGACGATCGCGAAAAGGTGACCGACCACGACACTGACACTCAACGCGCTGTGAAGAGAAATCGTGCTCTTGGCAAATGAACGAACTGTTGCATGTTCTTGGGATTCCGTTTCAAAACAGCATTGTTTTCAATTTCAGAATCTTCAGGATGGCATCCAACTTGAAGGAAGGCACGACCAAAGAAACAGTGTCCTGGCAAATTCAAGGTTGAAACCAAGTTTGGTGTACAAGAACAAGTTTAACATAGAAATGAGTGCTGAGACGGACAAGTCTGTTTCGGTGACTGGTTCTACCATTAACGTACGCAAGACTTTTGTGAAGGGTAAGCAGACTAAGTTCGAGTCAGTAAGTATGCTAACGCCTTCAACTAGAACGCCTAACTTCAATCGTACTGATCCTGACCTCGCTGGCAATAACACACACAAGGTGGGAACCGGTCGTCAGGAAAAGACTAGAAATAGCAGTGAAGCTGCTGAAAGTGCGGAAGAAAGAGACTGTGGCATAAGCCTACGATCCATGGACGTGAAACTTGAGTGGATGAAGATCAGAGAAGAGAAGAAGGTGATTGAGGAAGACAGAGTTATGATTCAAAAGCAGCGCAAACTACTGGAACAGCAGCAGATGGAACTGGAGCAAGGCAAAATAAAGTTAGCTTGTTTCCATCTGAGGAGTGTAGTGACAGCTGGCCAAAACTTGTTGAATGTCAGTCAAAATGTTCATTTGGCTGTAATCAGTAGCTTTCCCTTTGTCTTTCTTTGTGCTTCCGCAAACGCAAAAAGGCATGACTTTTTGTTTACCAGCCATACTTTCTTTTCTCACACACGTGTTGCTTTAGTGTCCTCACGTCGGTGTGCACGCACGAGCTGGGAATGTCGTGACTTGTTGGGGCAGCACACCACGCTAAATCTAGTTTTGACTGTGTTTTGCACCTCACAATCGCTGCACCTTGGTGGTTGTCGTATCTTCTGAGTGTCATTCTCGTGTTTTGCTGTGTGTTTGGTTGTTGGGATGCAGAAGTAGATGTAGAAGCGCTTTTTGGTGAGTTGGTCTGTTATGCACTCAACACTGGCAGTGTATAGCTGAGGTCAAGTCATTCAGGGGTGAGTGTCACTGAAATTTTGTGTGCTCACCCATCCGGCAACCTTCCCTGAATGACCTGCAAAATGTTTGGATGTCACTGTCAAGTCACCTTGATTTGTGTTTGAAGAAAGTCGGGGGTTGGGGGAGTCTCCGTCCAACGGTTCGGATGTCGTCCAAAACTGATTTTTTTTGCACGGTCACTCCCCCTTCCCACAATGACTACTAAAAATCCGATGTTGGTCACTTTGATCACAAATTTTGCGTGGTCACTCAACTGCGTCCATGTTCAAAGTGCAGCCATCCAGTTGTTTCAATTTGAGGCACACGTCAGCGTCACAGTTGCAATAATGTAATATTTTCCGGTCTGTTGATTGGAGTTCCTTCGAAAATTTGCACATGGCGTGTTGACACAACGAAAGGGACATTATTTTGACTTGGTCATAAGTGCTCTCGTACTTCCAAAAAGCTCACTTGTTTTTGTCTCTTTCTGGACAGACTTGCGGAAGAGATTCGGCATTTTAAGGCTTACAGGGAAAGACTGGATGAAATGCACAGGAAATCGCTGGAACTGAACCAAAAGCAAGCGACATACCCTCCACCCAGGCCCATCGGTGACCTTTGGCAAGGTGAGAACATGTTTACTTTGCCCTCCGTTAACTCCCCAGTTCATGTTGTACACAAAAGGTAAAATTGCGTGAAGTGTTCTTCTCTCGTCTCGTCCACTTCTGACACACGCGGAGTCCACGACCATGCCGGTTTTGACTTCGCCTGGAGCGACAAAAATTGACGGGAAGGCCGAAGTTTTGTTTCCTTTTTTTCAGGTTTGGATCCTCACAAGGTTGAGTCGAAGTTCCCCGGAATTCAGCTGGACGGAGACTACATGCTGCGGCCGTTTGTGGATCCCCAGGATCCAAGAGCGATGGGAATGTTCGGAAACCCGCACAGTCTGGACGACATGACTGATGCCCAGGCCGAGGAACGTTTCTATCAGTGAGTGTTGAACTGCGAGGAAGAACGAAATGCCCAACGGTTTCCAAGAAACGATTGACGAAAGCTGTCAGCCTTGCGGATTCATATCCAGGGAGTCTCCGCTCGAAAAGTACAGTTTGTGACGTGACACGTGCAGTATGACAGAAACTGGTCCAGTGCTACCACCACTTGTGTTCGTGGAGCAGGTTGATCACGTGTTCAAACAAAATGAATCCAGCTGCCAAACATGACGTGTTCAGTGTTATTTGATCAGGTTGTTGGGCGTCGAGCATGTGCACTGCAGCGACGTCAGGAGGATGGGAAACATTGGAGATGGCGGTTGGGACGTGTGTGTGGAAGAGCCCTTCAAACCTCATTTGGGTTGTCTCATTTACTCTTTCGGGTCAGTACGTGTTCGTAGACGGCTGAATAAGTACTCGCTGAATACTCATCAGGGATCCCACTGTATGTGCCGCGACAGGACCTTGCACGTGATGTCTTTCTTTGCAGCATCAACAACGACTTCACATTTGACGATTCGATGTCGGAGACCTTCAACTGTGACGTCAAATCGTTCGATCCGAGGTGAATAAAACTCGCTTGACGTCACTTCTTCCTTCGGACCCGCATCCGCCAAGCGAGCTCCGTCATCACAACACCCTTGCGTGGCAGTGTCGTACTCTTTTCATTGTTCTGTCATGCCTGTGTTATCCTCTCGGATCTTCTGCTTGGCAGTATGGATGTTGATGACCACATGCATTCCGACAATGTGCTGTTCTACAACTTGGGACTGGGGAGCAAAGACAACGTCACAGAGAAGGAATGGACCATCATGACTTTGTCTTCCATTCTCAAAAAGCTTGGTCACACCGACGTGAGTATTTCGTTGGCAAATGATATCGATGAATCGTCAGTTTGTCAAGACGTGCATCGTTGTTTTTGCGCGTGTTGCCTTCAGGTCAACATCGACTACCTCAAATTTGACGTAGAGTTCAGCGAGTGGAATAGTTTGCAAAACATGCTGCTCGATAAAAGTCTTGCCAACGTCAAACAACTCGCTTTCGAGATACACACTGCTGAGGTAAGGAGCGTACAAATCGGCTCAATAAAAGTTCGACCTCCACCGTCAAAACTGCCTTCAAGTAACCTGCAAAGTTGAATTGACGATCAGGGCAATTTGCAAGTGTGGGCTTCGACCTGCAGGTGGCGCACGTCAACCGACAGAGCAGCAAGGCCGACTACGTGAAGTGGTACTCGGTGCTGCTCGGACTGGAGCATCAAGGCTTCAGACGCTTCCACTACCACTTCAATCCGTACGGCAGGTTCACCTCAGTACGCACAGGCCGCGACAGAAGCTGTTGCTACGAACTGTATTACATCAACCTCAAATTTTTGGATCCAGCCAGGTAGCAAAAAGAGGTGCTCTCAATGAGCTCAATGGTGCTGTTGAATGTCAAAACCGTTCCTGTGTTCTGGCGACAACGTCCACACCTTAGTCAGTGGACTTGTACGCCGAGTCAAATTCGTTCAGAATTTCAGCGTTTTAAAATGGAAATGATTTACTTGGAGTCGACCTCGACCTCTGAACCCAATGATCTCGTGGGATGATCAGACCAGCTGAGCTCGTGTACCACACGATGTCGTGCTCCATTTTTGCCACAAAATCGTTTTTATTTTATGAAAATGGAATGAATAAAAGAAGGTTGTCTATTTTCTCTAATTTCCTGGTTCCTTTTATTTTACAGCGGACTGATTTCCTCACAAAACAAAAAGCGAACGCCATGATATAGTGTCTAAATTCAGCTGATTTGCGTGGACAACATGAAGACAAAACGACCTGACTGGTGGGAAGTGAAACTTACGCCTTCCTCAAAATGATGTGAACACCAGAGTCCGTATCGACAATTCCACTCATCTCGCCCACTTGCAAGGCAAATGCAGCATCTTCGAAAGGTTTCTGCATCTGGCCACGTCCGAAAGTTCCCAGGTCGCCCCCTCGACTGGCCGAGCTGCAGTCGCTGTTCTCCTTCGCCAAATCCTCGAAACTTGCTCCTGTATTTATCTGGTCGATGTAACCTGATTTGCACAAAAGAAAGAGAACAAGCAGACATGAATCTGGTGAACACCTGTCCAGTGAAATGTTTTCAGACCCCCTGGGCAGAGAGCAGCAGTCCTGCGGATGTGCTGGGAGTGGGGGTGGCGGCATTGCAGGGCCAGGCTCCCTCCCATCACCCCTGAAAAATAGTTCCACTCGTCCAAGTTTTGGAGTGGAGGCACACCATCCTCGACTTGAAAATCTTGGTTTCGCTGGAGCAGTCTCTTCGAGAATCGTTGATTCAGAACGGGAACCCACCTTGGAGGATACTGATGGCTTCCTCTTTGCTGCGAGTGATGTTGGCCTCCTTCCAGGACGAGGGCCGCCTCGACCCGCGATGCTTCACCAGGAGGTGCAGACAGCGAACTTGATCAGTCATGGCTTTCTTGGCTGGTGACGTTGGCCTCTCCCACTGAGATTCCTTCGTGTACTGGTTCAAATAATATGCCTTGCCTGGGCAAAGACACAAACAGGGCAAATTACCAGTGGCACCAACAAACCGCTTGTCACAATTCAAAAGCCCGCCGGAACACAAAAGCACATGTCATGTTGGTTTCTTTTGGAAAATGCTTTGTAAGCCATTCTGTGACTTGATAGAAAGTAAAAAGGAAACTACATCTAGATCTGCACAAACTTGTACATAATTCTGACCAAGAAGGAAGAAATTAGTTTGAACAAGCACCGATTGATTTGCTGATTCTTTCTTCCCAACCCGCCGGCAGATCTGCCATAACAAATGCAGCAAAACAGCACGCCGTACAGACAAAAGCCGTTGACATTAGCAGGAACAACTGTTGTTCAAGACTGGCAAAATAAAAGACAAGTTGGGATTAGACTCTAATCTGGATGATGTAGAACGAGCAAAACAACATTGAACACTGTACAAACAAGAGCAGAACAAAAACAGCACAGGATCAAAGTTAAGTTCTTCAGCTGAGGAGAGAGGTGCTCATAAGACGTGTTGGTGTAGGTGGACCAGCTGAAGCATTTTCTAGGAACACGTTTTGGCTGCAGATTCGCTGTCCTTGATTCAACTGACAACTAGTAGACTCTTCTCGGAAAGGTAAGGATAGTATACATCAAATTTGACACGTGGTTGTGAAGTCAACTGAAAGTGTAGTGAGAAAAACGACTATTTGGTGGGCGATAATATGTTGATAACATCACGGCTCAGTTTTCACACAACACTTGTGTAACGCACTCCACAGTCGTGTGTGTGAACAATTATGTCGCCTGTTGCCGTCTTCCCAGGGGTAATGACCACGTTCCAAAAATAGGCAGTGAGAGGGACAAAGAAGGATCCCAAAAGTTGCTCTTGCCTCAAGAGCGTTTTGGAACATGTAGACCAGATCTCTGGGGGGGGGGGGGGGGGGGGGGGGGGGGGCGGGGGGCGGGGGGCGGGGGGGGGGGGGGGGGGGGGGGGGGGGGGGGGGGGGGGGCCGGGCTGGGCTGGGCCGGGCTGGGCAGGGCCAGGGCCAGGGCCAGGGCCAGGGCCAGGGCCAGGGTGGATCGAGACGGGACGGGACGGAGTGAAGTGGAGAGGCGCCGTGTTGGACAGCGAAGCTTGGTGAACACCGACCAACGCCCTGCAACAACCAATCAAAACCAGGTGCCCATCTTTTCACGCACTGGTGCAAGTTGATTGACACTCGTCAAGACAGAGTCAGAACCACTGGAGTCCAGGGGCCTTCAGAAGCAGGGGAGAAATCCCGTTTTCTCCACAGTTGTGCTGCTGTGCAGCGTGACCAGCGACCGCATGAACATGCTGTACCTGGCGCACCGGGAGGGCATGACGGGTCCGGACTGGGTCTACATCTACTGGACCCTGCTGCCCTCCAGCACCATCTTCGAACCCTGGACCTTCGACGCTGTGAACCTGACTGAGGACGCAATGAACCGCAGGAAACAAGCCTTGCTCTCCTTCAAACAGGTTCGTGCATTCAGGGGCCCATCCAGGGGGCTCAAATCCGTGACCCCCCCCCATTTTTCCTGTGGTGGATCCTGGAGCCCGGAGACCCTGGACCCAGTGACTTGTCCCTCCATCTCCAATTTGGTCTTCCTGACGAATCCAACATATTTACAGCTGTGAGATTCGGGGAGGGGGGCAGAGGCAGGTTGCTCCCGACCGAAATCTGGACCCGCGCTGACACTGTTCCTCTGCGCGGGTGAGGCATTAGCGTGCATTCGTATCTTGGATACAATTGCATCGCGAGTGGGCCTTAGAACTGCACTGCAAGTCCTGAGAAGGTAAAAACGCGAAACGTGCTGGCAAAACGCCACATGACACTGGCACTATGAACGCAAAACAATGAAGCAACACTTGTGGCAGAAGTACGGAAGCTTCAAGGATATGCAATTTGTCGCGATGGAACAAAGTTTTTGGTTGGATGTCAGGACCTCGTAGGTCACGTGTTTTCTCTGTGCTCACCCCACTGCAGGTCACGTGTTTTCTCTGTGCTCACCCCACTGCAGGTCACGTGTTTTCTCTGTGCTCACCCCACTGCAGGT
>JAAUXT010011318.1_pt1 | contig 13565 bp, 14 predicted proteins | sample 7278171 | NCBI WGS metagenome assembly JAAUXT01 (sample SAMN14350112, study PRJNA611818) | marine sediment metagenome | isolation source: surface marine sediment (1.8m) | place: French Polynesia: Moorea | collected 2018-08 | reverse complement strand
ACATGGCGGAGCATTGCCAGCATGGCATAGATAAAGTTTGCCACCCCACCAATGCAATTTCATAGGGAATTTGACATAACCATCAAAACTCAAAAATAACTTTTGAATTTTGTATATATTCAGCAAGCTTTTGATGTATTTTAGTATGGATAACCAACTCTATCAAGGTGAAAACAATTATTGAAAAAATTACTTTTCCCACACAAGTGAATTGCCACCCCAAAATCTTGCCCCCCTGCACACAGCTTGTACCTGGGATACTTTCTCCCTGTGTGCAGCTACACAAGCACGCAACCTTGTTTCTGGAACAGGCAGGCAGCATCCGACACCAATGGCACCTACCCACCAGCAGAGTGGGTCATGCAGGGGGTGTATTCTGGCACATGAAACAAGATTCTTGGTGGGTTGGGTTGGTTGGGGTGTTTGTGTCAAGCAATTGGTCTTGGAAATGTTTTGGGAGTGATTGATCCTTGATCGTGTTTGCTTGGTACAACTCATCGCATTGTTGTCAACTACAGCTGTATTTTTGACAATGGCTCGCGGGCACTCGGGGCAGTGAAATGCCGCCCGTGAAATCCCTGTTATACACATCAACTTTTGGGAAATAATTCATCGGCAGGTTTCATCCTTTGAAACGTCATTCGAGAAACATTGGGCAGCGGCAAAAAACACAGAAAAATATCAATTCGAATCCGTCTGCATCTCGCAGAGGAACTGTCTTGCCAAAGACAGTCCGGTACATCAGTCATGAAATGAAACTGTGAAAGTAAAATGCAGTTTGGTCGAGCTTCAGGATTTCTGCGAACGTTTCACGGAACAACGCACAATCGAACATTGAGCTTGATGCAGGGTCTGCCGCTTGTTCACGAACAGGCTTCTGCGTTTTTGACGACCCGTTCATCAAAGAGAAGTCTTGACTTGTTGACAACAACACGGCGTAAATCACACGAACAAAATGTTTTCTTTCAGGACCGTCTTGCCCGGTAAATCGTAGAAATGACAGGCGCAAACAGTGGTTTTGCTTCAGCAAAAAGTGAAAGAAGCACGAGCCAATTTATCAACACTCACACAAGTGGGATCTCTGCCACAAATAACTCGCATCCCTTGGTGTCGTTGTCTTCAGCTGCAGCTCGCATCAGAGAGAAATAGCACACGCATACATTTGACTCATTATTGGGGTCGAAAGGCTGTATTTTGGTCGTTCATCTCTTGTCTGTGGCATAGCTGGTGACCGCAGCGACAGGACGGACAGGCGAGCAACTCCTTGTCATACGAGTTGCGTTTCCCAGTGCATTCAACATCGGACTGCGACGACACAGGGGAGTTTCATGTGAAAGAAGGATTAGTGTGGAAAACACACGTCTATAACAAACTGACGGTGCTTCTGCTGAAGGGAATACACGATGCAGGTGGTGAGAAGGTACACGTTGTTTGAGCTGCCGGAGCACTGGGACGGACTGGACCGAGACGACGAGGCCGAGCTCACGTGTTGCGTCCGATTTTGCTGTCGCTGTTTGCGCAAAGGACACCTGAGGTGAGGCGACGTTCCTGTTCAGCAACCGAACAGTCTGCGAGCTTTTGCCCGACGCTTTGTGCAACATCCATGTGTCCGCCCAGTGTCAACCTGGACGTGAAAACTCACGACCAAATGCCTCGTTTCTCCCAGAGTTGCCGTTTGGAATTCAACTCGTGGCCACCAACAGCGAAAAATGCAATTTGGAAACACCACACGATTGTGTTCAAGAAAATTTCTGAATAATTCATTTGCGCTCTACTAATTTCAGTTGTTGATCATGCGGTCTGAGCTTGGATGTTCCACAAACATTGGTGTTCTGAGCACGTTGTGTTCATGCAACGCTGTTCACATGATTTGTGTAAAACGACACAATCTGAGGGACATCGCAAAAAGTTACCAAAAACTGCCTCGTACGAAAATGAAAGTCTCAGGCAAATATTGGCACAAGGATGCCACATTCCACTGTCGTGCCTCGATATCGGAAACAACCGAATAGATCCACCTGAAAAGGACCAAGCACTCGTGCGCAAGCTCGTACGTACTCGTATTTGTGCAAGGGCAGAGTTTTCGGTCGTCATTTTCCATATGCACTGCATGTTGAACAAAATGCTGATTTTATTGTGAATCCCCCTGAGGTTTCGAGTTTCACTGGAACATTATTGAAGAGATTTAGTTGCACATCAGCTGGGATAACTTTCACACTCACAGTGATGTTGTGGTAACCTCTGCCCATCGATACAGGAGAGCGGAACCAAACAAGCTCCGTTCCGCGGGATGTGAAAACCACAACCTGGCAGGGATCAAGTTGTCAATCTCCTTCGTTGGGGGAACAACAACACATTTTCTTTCGCAGAATTTCTGAGATTGTCAGCACCACAAGCAAAGAGTGGCACGAATTCGTCTGCTCAACACACGGCATTGAAATGGGTCCAGCTGTGGCCCCAGTGAACAGATCCTCCCGTGGATGACCGTAGTTGCTGAAGCTGTGAGAGGATTCGATTCGTCCGCTTCGCACTGCCAGCCACATGCATTCCGAGCAAATAAATCTGAATCCTGCAGAACTTGAGCCTCAAACAAGATCCGAGTTGATCTTTTGGATGCATCTCACTGTGATCCCCTGTCGTTTGTGTCATTTGTGTCTGCAAGCCCGAAAATCAGTGTAAAATGTCGGCCAAAGGCTTCTCTTTCAAAAGGAAAGGGCAGAGCACGAGGAGTTGCCTTTTCTGATCAGGATTCGTTTCCACACGCAAGGTTTCACGGCGGGAAACGCACAAAACATGGCGTGGATCTCACTTGATCATTAATTGGGGCGCAACACGAGAATTCATCATCTCACTGTGTTGACAAGAAAACAAATAGGGGTGAAGTGCTGACTGAAGCAGCATCCGTCAGACGCAACAGGGCGTTATCCGACACTGTGCGTTGTTCGACACAAATTCAACAGCGTTGGTGTCGGATTTAGATGTTTGTGGGGAACTGCTACTCACATACGAGATTCACACATCTGTCAACAATTGTTCACGGGTGGGGGAAGGGAGCTCGATATTTGCAATGTTCTCATTCTGACGAGAAACAAACAATAGTATTTTTGAAAGGTCGCAACTTCATGCTTCCCAAGTGCGCAAACAGAAAGCCCAAATTTCCATTTCGAGTGTGGGAGTGCCGCAGCTCGCTGCTTGATCGTCAGCTTCACTCCGCAGATCCACTTGTTTGATTTTCTGACCCCCTGGGAATTTCCTACAGCAATTTACCACTGATTACAAATCTATTTATCCGCTCAAAGGAATTCCTTTGCAACACCGATCTGCAATCTGGGTTTTGATGTCCCATCTCGGCTTCGTGCAGTCACGAAGTCGCAAGGATCGCTTTCGTCGACGAGCGCAGTTCAAGTGTTTCGTTCGTGCAAAGCATCTCAACGAAAAACGTGGAATTCCACCAGGTTCGGCCTGCATCTGCCTGCAGGAAAGAAAACACAATAAAGGTCTCAGTTTTCCTGTCGTAATCTGAAATAGCGGCACAAAATGGAGTGATATCGGTGCCTCGGTCCCGTTTGATGCGAGACATACATCTTGTTGGAAATGTAACTCGTGGGACACAGCGTAATAAACCTGCAGCAATGTGATTAACTTTACGGGGCAGGCCTAGGTAACCGTAATGTCCTGCTGAAGCTTTATGGAAGGGCTTCTTTTCACAGACGATATCATTCCCTGCTGCTCCTAAATGTCCGTATTCAATTCATCTTGTGTCGGACGGGCAACAGGGTGTACTTCCACTTGTGTGAGGCAGCAAGACTGTAAGAGCCATAGGAGAAAAGTTCACCACAGTAAAGGCAGTATTACGCCAACAACAAATGCAAAAAGTCAAAGTGGAATATTTCTATGGTCTTCTGTCCTTGGTGCTCAAATTCGTGCTGCTTGAGCTTCAGATTTCAAGCACTCGCAGCATTGCCAGAGCGAACGTTTTGTCCCACCGCCTTTTGTGAACCCGTGTCTGCATTCACCTGACATTCATCGGACAATTACAAAACTTCCTGCGCATTGTATTCGGCTCAAACTTTGACGGGGCCACCACCAAAAAACTAAGTTTTCCAGCACAAGCAACAACAGACAAGTGCCTTGAGAGGAACATGGTGCTTTTGAGATTATATTTGGACGAATGAATTGATTTGAGCCGCTACATCAATCACAATGGCATTGATTGGGTGAACGCAGCTTGTTTCAGATCACCAAAAAAGTCACGGACACAGCGACTCTTTTCGTCCCTACAAGGCCACAAACTGACCTCAGTTTTTCGTGTCAAATTGTGCCCAAGTTTTGCAACGCCAAAAACAAAGTCGGCTTCACATTTGCTGCAAATCACTTCACAGGAAAACCAGAGAAAGACGCTTGGGAGGTACAGGGGCTTAAGTGAAGAGATACAACTCTGTGGGTCCTTGGAGACGCCTGGAGCGGCTTGCTATCAAGCAGATCGACCAGAGTAATCACTGGGGTGATTAAGAGCTTCGCGCAGTTCACAGCTTCTCGCTGTTCATCACAGTGAAACTTTCATTGTTCTCGAGTCTGCACGAAGAAAAGCGCCCGTCACAGCTGCAGAGAAATTTGAAGCAGACTCCATGTTCTGAATTAAGTTTGCTGCACAAAAAGCACGAACATGCAAGATGTTTTGAAAGGCAGAGAAGTACGAAGCACCTCAACGAAAACTTCCTCACTTGTAAAGGAAGCCCCATTCTCTTGTACTCAGCTCTCTCCCTCTTTTCCGGAGCAGACTCTGACTCTCGCAGTGAATGAAACCTCTTCCCTGACCTGGCACAGGGACGTGCCGCGGGGATGAATGTCAAGACCAGCAAAACCACGGCACAACATGAAGAGGAGAATCCTCTTTGTGGGTCACCCACTGCGGGCTGGATGTCAATTGGATTTGCCTCTTCCTCCCCCAAGACCCCAGGATCACCAAAAACTGATATCTCCTCTCATCCAAAGCAGTCTGTTTCTCGGGTCTGTCTTCACGCGATGAGGCGATTCGAGACACATGTTGAGAAGAAAAACAGATGAAACAACGCATCGAGACATGATTCCCTTGCGGAACCAGCTGTTTGGAAGCGTGATGCTGGTTCTCAAAGATTCAATGTGGTCTCAGGATACAAAACAGAATGTGCAAAAGCAGAAGCTTCCGCACAACTGGTCCACCTGAGTGATTCGACGAAATCGGTGACATCTTCGTCAGCTCATGTTGTGGGGGGGGGGATTTGGAAAGCACTCCAAAACGACTGCGGTGTTGCCCTGAGACGTCGCGTCTGTGTGACGTCGCTGCAGGAGTGACGGTTGTGCTGTGTCTCCTCAGGTCTGCGCTGACGCACCTGCTGTGCTGGATCTACGCGCTCGTGCTCGTCGTGCTCGGCCTCGTCTTCCCGATCAGCGCGTCGCTCACGCAGGACCCGGCCGTCGCCAACACCTACTATGTCGAGGTGAGATGGAAACAGCCTTCCAACCTGTCTATAAATAGCTAACTCTGGTTTGGATAATGCAGGTGGGGGCCAGTGAACTCCGCAGTTCATCTAGTCTGCCTGTCGTCATCTAATCACTGTCGTTTGTCAGGACGAGCTGTTGCTTGTGTGTCTCTAACAACCACTGGGGACAACTGTGGCGCTAAACAAGGGAAATGTGCTGAAAGAAGTCAATTGCATGCAGACTGTGTACAACATTCATGAAGCCTGAAACAGCCCGCCACAGAAAACATGTCCTGACGGATTGCTCTCCAGCGGACCCAGCGGGGCCATGTGACACAGAAAAATAAATATTTCGCCCCTTTTGTACGGAAGAACAGGGCATTTGTTCTTGTTGAATTGGCCTCTGGTGGCCTCGAAGAAGGGATCAGCCAGAGGTTGCGCGTTGTGACTGCATGCAAAAACACCGGATGAAACATCCACTTCTTTGCCCTGTGAAAATGTCTTTTGTTCAAAGCCAAAACAAGCGTTCAGGCCCTTATGAGTCTCGCCCAACTGACTCAGCAATTTTCAACTGTGGAATGGGTGGAGCTTCTAACCATTGTTCCCTTTCTCTTGTCTTGCAGCGGAAAAGCATAACCAGTGTAAAAGTGTACTTCGAGTACATGCTAGACAAGGTAAACGATCATTGTCGAGTTTGTGGTTTTCGTTCTTCAAATCACAGTTCTTCCTTTCTTTCGTCGTAGTGTTCAAGCAACGTTCTCTTGCTACATGCATGTAAATTCTACTCGTAGAATTCGAAAAGAAAAGATTTGCGGAGTTCCTCAAGATTTGTGAGAATAGTCCTCTGATCAACTCGCAGCAAATCTGGTGCAAAGAGCGACACAAGAAAACAAGTTTGTTTCCCAAAGTAATAACCTGCTCTCTCCCCAACAACTTGCAGCAACAGTCCGCAATGCTCGCCCAGGTATACTAACGGCTACATGTAAAGGCTTAACTCCGTGTTGTACAAACAACTAATTCATTTTACTGTTGCATTTCCAGTTGCCAGCCACGTTGACACTGCATACTTGGTGCCAATATGTATATCATTTTCTACTTTCTATCTTACATACATGTCTCTTTCATACACACTGGGTTTTACCCTTGGCATAGAGTTAAACATAAAATGATATACGGTAGTTTTGGCATCACTCGGTTTCCCTTTTTCGAAACATCCTGAATTTCATTGCTTGTCTACAGTTAGATTCTATCTGTCTACGATGCTAGATACACAGTGCAGTTTCCACTTCCAAATTTGACTCCACGATCGTACATTTGGAGCCTTTGACAAAATTAGGCACCCAAGCAAACTGGATTTGGCCTACTGTCCTTCTCTGCCTGGACGCAAATTCGTCCACGAGATGTCTGTATGCTTTCAGCGAATACTTTTTTCTTGTGAACCGTGTTGTACTGCAGCGACATCAAGTTTTCGAGTCACGCATTTGTTTACGTTTTCAATTTTTGATGCCCTTTTCTGTTGTTGAATTTATCGTTCGGTTCAAACGGGAGGCTGCAATTTTCTGTTGGTCTGCAACGCACTGGGGGACAAGAAGACTGAAAGTCTGGAACAATATTTACAGCGCTGCTCGGTTGACGGGCTGCACTGGAAATGTTGTATTGCCTTGTTTGTTTTTTCTCAAGCACCACCTTTTGGCACGGGTGCTTCTTGGCTCATGCTCTGCTGGGAGATATCCAATGCAACAAGTGTGTGTTCCAAGAATCGCATCCTGAGCGTCACCGTGTCCGCACTCCTTCAAGCGCACACAGTCATTTTAGCCAGTTGAGACGAGGCCAGATCTTGTTCGCCAGGTTCAGGTTCACGACGTGCTCGCCCCCAGCCTGAACCACTGATTTCGCCCAATACAGAGACTACATGCGCAGCACACGGCGTGTGGAGTGATAGTGGATCGTAAATGGAAAACGTCATGCAACAGTCTCATCCGCACATTTATCTTGGGTGCTCTGATGCTCCAACGAAGCCTCAATTCCAAATTATGTCCTGCCACCAGGACTTGATCTGTGAGCGCTTTGATCTCGAGGCTGCTGATTTTCGCACGAACCTGAAACAGATGCGATTCGTGTTGAAGCAGAACTGCTGCCAAGTGATCGTTTGGTTGATCAGGTACAGGAACAGATAGACCAAGCAAACGGCACAAGGGCAAGGCTAAAATACCCAAACCAAAACAAAAAAGTAAAAGCGTAGAAAAGCTGGTTGCAATATCTGTGTCAAAGCAGATGGATCACATTTGTCTTGGGGTTCAGATGGAGCCGGGACCCAAATCCCTGATTCCGCCTTTGAGGATGATTGAAAATCTTCAGATTTAGTTTCCTGCGCTTTTCAGGACCATTGTGTTCAAACTGAAAATGTTGACATTTGAGTGAAATTCGACAGAGTGAAAAGTCTTCGCGCGGCGGAAGCTGTCTCCCGGCTGGTGTTCATTCTCGTGGCTCCCTGACTGTGTCCCTTCCGACTCGACATGACGGCTGATGCGTCCCGCGGGACTCTGACCCACTTTCCTTCCGCTCTCCCTTTCAGTTGCAGCCTGCCACATGCAGCTGGCAGCTCTTTCTTCCCTGAACGACCCTTGTTGAAGCAGGGATGAACTGGTCAAGCACGTGTAGGTTCGTGAGTCAAAGCCACAGTTGTTGTCGCCGCGAAAGGCGAAGATCATGGTCTCTTTGGCTTGGAGCTGGTGTGCATGACGAAGGCTGCGTGGCAGACGGACACTTTTCTTTTTCAGGAACTTCTTTCCTGTTCTGCTTCACAATGTTCATCTCTCGGTTATCGGACAGTATTCGTGCAGTTGCAAGAAAGTCCGTGCAGCCTCATTGCCCCGTATGTCATGCTTGTGCGAACTCAACGGAGACCCTTGAGCCGGTGAGAACCTTCCACTGATCACGTCTTGAATTTCTGGTCCGTCTGCCCGACTTGATTTGTGCATCCAAACCGAGAAATTGATGGCGTTGACTCAAGGCCAGATTTGTCACTTCGTGACTTGTCCATTTCGGTCAGGAATTGGTTCTTATTGAATTTGCGGGCATGGAATTCGCTTCACGGTGTCTCTCTATCTGGGCATCACAACAGGATCATCTGCACATCTGCAGGCGAACTTCCTCCAGCCGGATCAGGGGAAGACAACGAAGATTTGTGGTCCACTTTGGCTCGTGCAGATCAGGATTAAAAATGGACTTCAACATTTCAGTTCAGTTTTCGACCAAACATAGCAAAAACTGCTGGGTCCTCCGATTTGCTGCAGATGTGAGAGCTTGTGCTGCGCAGGATTCTTCAAGGACGGGCCGCACGCAGCTTGTGCAACGAACAGTCTTCCCTGGTCTGAACGCACTTTGTCACAATTATGAGAAAATTAGGCCTTTCTGCCAAGGCAAGAGGAGCGAGCCTGGTGTTTTCAACTCGGCGACAACCTTACCAGATAGCTTTTTGCCCCAAAGCGTGGTTATGCATCTAAATAGGCCATTTCCATGCCGAAATACATAGACACTACCAGTTTTAGCCACCAAGGCAGTCGTCAAGCGCAGGAGCCCTGCTGTCCCGTAATGGGATGGTGTCTGCAGCGTCAAGTCCGCATGAACAACTGAAACGTTCTTTGTTCCGTGAATGTTTTCCTCTCATTCACGCACAAAAAGCAACGCAAAAAGAATGAATCTCTTGGCATAGCGAGAGTGTCACAGAAAGACTCTTGTAAAACCTTTCGAGGTTCTTCAACACGGCGCAATGCATGCAAATGAAGCAACCAAAAGCACCACGCAGAGAAAATAGCTGTGCCCTGGTTCCACATCCTGTCGATTTGTGTGCACCTGACCCTCCTTGAGGTAAATCTAAATGGCAAAGATCATGCAATATTCACTTTGCAATTGTGGGTCTGGTTGGCTTCAGTCAGATCAAAGTGCGACAGATGTGCACTGTCCACTGTGCGCCTTCTGACTTTTGGAGCACGGAAACGACAGAAGTTCAACATCTGGAGTTCCTGCCCGAAGAAAACATGAAAGCAGCTTTCTGCACGGCAATCATAAGACTCTCTCTCCCTGTGGCATTGACCCAATTTTGCTTCAGCGCAATTGCGGTGTAATTGATGAGCCGGGAAGGAGGAAAGAATCTCCGCCCTCATGTGCGATCATGACCGGAATCACGATCACAGCAGCGACAAGAATCCATTGTGATCGTTCGAACGCCCACGCCTGATGGTGCAACACCGAAAGATCTCTCAACACCACAGACACAAAATTGGAGTCAAACAGGGAGACCAGATTGTTGGGCGTAAACGAAACACGTGCCTTGCCCCTGACTTGTTGGACGTTCCAGAGACTGTTGGCAGGAGACGAAATTTCCCTGGGCACCACAGAAAATGTCAGTAATTGTTCCATAAACCACCCTGGCTGAAATCACTTGCCAGAGAAAACTTCCTGCAAGTCATGAGCGTAGTGCAGGGAAGAGGGCCATTGCTGACTTGGTCGTTTTCTTATGACGGCTTTGCAGCAGCGCTCCTTTATGTCCTCATCACGGCAATTTTATCCAGGGTCGCTGACTAAGTACTGTCACTTGTCATTGATGCACTGCACGCTGATGGTTCTTTAGGAGCGGGCCTTTGCTCAACAAATCCAGAGCCATATTGATGAGCCATCCACGAAAATAGAAACCTTGCTCCTTTATGTTGAGCCAAACAGATTCTTCTCAGTGGAGCCATTTTTGGCGGACGGTGTGTGGATCCCCATTGCCCCAGGCAAAAGTCCATACAAAGCACCGACACCGTTCAACTTCTCTGCCCAGCAGTGTCTATGCAGCCTTGGTTGCAGTCACCGAATCAGTGGTGTTTTCTCATTCCTTGTCGGCAGACAAAGCCACATTTGCAGTGAAGTGGAATGGCCGTCACGAAAGCTGATTGCGGCTCTGAAGAATCATTGAAGGCGGACAGCAAGGTAATCAGTCGCCGACCGTTTGTCATGGACCGCGATGTGATGCGACTTTTCATGGCGGTGCGGCTGAAAAGAACCCGCAGGTGGAGAGAGTCTTTGACAAGCCTGATTCGGACCAACTAGTGCTTGGACTGCGACGACCGCAAAAGCAATTCGAGAAGGTTCTCTGAACTGGAGGAGGACTGAACTGATGTTCATGACCACTTCACTATTATCCATCACAATCCCAGCAAAGGCACTAAATGATAGCGGTGTGGCACGAAGATTACAGGCCCTGCGAGATGTGATCGCGAGACCTCTACACGTCTCCCAATCAGGAATCCAATTCTCAAACTCATTTGTCAACAGCAGGTCTCTCCATCGCCGATGACAATCGTATCAGCTGTGTCTTTCTGTTTTTGACACAAAATAGAAGACCCAGACAAAAGATAACCATATTGAAGGGCAAGTCAACGGGCCCACAGCATTTAGCTGAAAGCAAAGCTCCGTCAGGCTACAGACACAGACAGGTGACAAAAACAACCATCGTTGAGCTGATTTTTTTCTGCGTTGACTCGCAGTGATGCCACGCAAGTAGACTCCGAAACCAAGGTTTGTGCCCTCCAGCACGGAGTCAGTATCTCTGTCGGATCAATTTTCAATCACCCATCACAATCCTTCACAAATAGTGAAAATGACTGACATCACAACGTGTACTCGTGCGAGACGGTCGGCAATCAATGCCTGACAGGAAAGAAACAATTTCAATGCCAGGTACACATTCGTCCCCGTGGACTCAGCCTGAGCGGTGCGCGCTCTCACTTGTGCGTTCCGTTCACCTAGGGGTCAGTTTCATTTGCAGTTTCCAGTGTGTTTCGTTCGTTTCATTTGAACACAATTTCAGAATCTTGAGCTTCGTCACGTTGTTGTGCGTTGTTGTTTCCACGTTGTGCGGTGGTTCGCTAGATCTACAAAAAACAAACCGACGACTCCCACAAACCATTAACAGCTCTCGCAAAGTGGTCATGTGGACCTTCGCAGATGCAGTAGAAGACAAACAAACATTGCTCGTGGATAATTTTCACGCTCTTTCCCACGTCCAACCAGAGTGTGCAAGCGTTGAATCTTTTGAAGTGATTTTGGTCCTGCGACAATCCGTGAACAGCAACTTTTTTGAGCCCGCGGTTCGCCCGTAGGGCGCTACCGCAAGCTATGTGTCTCGCCATGCAGAAGTATTCCGGGTGTGAATACACCATTGCTCACCATGCAAGGGGAGAAGAATTCCATATTGCTTGAAAATTACCAGGAAAATGACCAGTAGTCAACGCCAAGTAGGAAACTACAATGTGGACTTGCCACCACCACCCCAAGGTTGGTCATGATTGAAGTCAACATTGCTGTGTTCAACCCAGTATTGATTGCTGGTCATTTTCCGGTAACCCAACCCCCGGCAAATCAACGTGGCAAAATCTGCAAGTTTCCTGTCGGCCAAGGTGGCGTGGTGGAACCGCGGCCTTTCTCTTTTACCACACCTGTCACTCACTGCCATCACACGGAACCAGTCTGCAACTGTTGATTGCATCACCAGGAGGGAAACAGGACTCGTTCAAAGGTGCCAACGCTGAAAATTTTATGCATGTTGCAGGTGTTCCATCTCTACCTGTATGTGGTCGCCCTCTTCTTTCTCATGTACGTGCATTGCTGTCTGATGCGCTTCAAGGGAGATGACAAGGGTGAGTGCCACACACACTTAGAACTGCGGAAAGACTTGCAAAGGTTTCCTGGGCTTGGCGTGTTGGAAGTCTTGACCTGTGTGAAGACACACAGCCATAAAGCAAGTCCAGATGACAACCCCATGGCAGCTTCCAAGAGTCTCGCCAAGTCTGGGCACTGTGTTTGGTCACCGGTTCGCCCCTAAAGGAGGAATCGTTCTTCAGTCTGTGGTCACCGAAGTGGCGGTAGTTAGCATTTTTGCAGGTACCTTTCATTCTGGTTTAATGACAAAGGAAACCACACCAACACCAAAGGGCCAGCTCCCTGGCCAAACAACCAGACAGTGGAGGTTATAGATCAGCCTTTGACTATTTCGAGACACATTAGCGTTCCCATAAAGGGCCTCATTACCAGTGTTTTCCACCGCAGCGAGGAACATCAGATTGGTCAGCAACAACCAGCTGGACAGTCCAGATAAGACGGCACTGGCGATGCCAGAGAACAGCGACATCGTCAGCTCGCACTCCAAGGTAAAACAACCTATTTGGACAAGAACTTCGTCAGAAACTCGCGCTTTGTGTGGAAAAGTTTGTCACACTGAGCGAAACACCCCAAGTCCGCTGCACCTCGAATTTAGCGTGCACGCTTCCATCGTACTGAAGCGTGTGGGCATATTTGTATGCGGCTGATACGAAGTCCTCGGCCCCGATGTTGGTGGTCTGCGTCCTTGCAGCTTTTACAATGCAAAACTACATGACAATGCCATGGGTGCACGCTCGTTTATGTACAAACGATCCCCGGCCACGTACTTTCAAGCCTCCGTTGCAAACTGAAACGTTTCGATTCTGCTTCAGGAGAACGTGAACGCGCGCTCGCACACCCCGAGCGAGACGGACGCCGTCGAGCCGTACTACCCGCCGCGCCCCGTGTCGCACGACTCCGCCGGCGTCAACTTCTACCTGCGTCTCGGCGCCATCGGTGAGTGCGCGCCGCGACGTCGCGTCTGTCGCAGCTTCGGCTGCTCTGCCTCCGCAAAGGCTCGGTGAAACTTGTGCACGTGTACGCAGACGCAACTGAGATTCACCGAGCAGAACGAACTGTTGGACAATGCAATCACATGCTAGACTCAAGTTACAGCCGGTTAGATCACGTCGACAGACCCACCATGAATTCCAAACAGCCAGAATTACACCCACTCGACAACCTCTTGGCTTGATAGGAAAGCCATTCGATCTGTTACTCGTCCAAGAATTCACGAGTTTTGTGTCGGTGTGCACGAGGTGGCCCGGAAAGCAACAGTTGCTCGATTTGACGGAGGTTTCGTCTCACTTCTTCGACGACCGTTTGCTTGTGTGTGTGTGTGTGTGTGTGTGTGTGTGTGTGTGTGTGTGTGTGTGTGTGTGTGTGTGTGTGTGTGTGTGTGTGTGTGTGTGTGTGTGT
>JAAUXT010022134.1_pt1 | contig 13566 bp, 10 predicted proteins | sample 7278171 | NCBI WGS metagenome assembly JAAUXT01 (sample SAMN14350112, study PRJNA611818) | marine sediment metagenome | isolation source: surface marine sediment (1.8m) | place: French Polynesia: Moorea | collected 2018-08 | reverse complement strand
CCAAACTCAGGAACAGCAGGGGAAGCCCAAACTCAGGAACAGCAGGGGAAGCTCAAACTTGGGAACAGCAGATGAAGCCCAAACTGAGGAACAGCAGGGGAACAGCAGGGGCAGCCGAAACTCAGGAACAGCAGGGGAAGCCAAAACTCGGGAACAGCAGGGGAAGCCCAAACCCGGGAACAGCAGGGGAAGCCCAAACTCAGGAACAGCAGGGGAAGCCCAAACTCGGGAACAGCAGGGGGAAGCCCAAACTCGGGAACAGCAGGGGAAGCCCAAACTCGGGAACAGCAGGGGAAGCCCAAACTCGGGAACAGCAGGGGCAGCCTAAACTCGGGAATAGCAGGGGAAGCCCAAACTTGGGAACAGCAGGGGAAGCCCAAACTCGGGAACAGCAGGGGCAGCCCAAACTTGGGAACAGCAGGGGAAGCCCAAACTCGGGAACTCAAAGCCCAAATACAGTTGCTGAAGGAAAAAATATTCGAGGCAGAAAATTTCAAAGACCGATTCTTCCGAAAAAGAGGAAGGTGACAAGTATCTTCTTTATCATGAAGATCTGCAAGCAAAAACCCACCAGGGTGGTCTGCAATCCAAGGTTAGACTGCATGAGTTGAAAGCTTTTGGGAGCATTGATCCTGTTTGGAATGTGGTACATTTGTTCAAGAAATGCTGTTCACTTTTGCCACAGAAGTCAACAAAGCTGAGTTTGTATGTCTACCCTCTACCCATGCAGAGGAGGTCTCCAAAACAGTGGTTTTCTGAGAATCCTATGGGGGTCAGCACCCTCAAAACTACTGTCAAAAGGTTGGCAAAGCAGGTGAATTTGCAGGGACAATTCACAAACCATTCGCTGCGAGCAACTGCAGCGACACGCATGTATCAGGCAGGCATAAATGAGCAGACAATTATGGAATATACAGGGCATAAGTCAGAGGCTGTAAGGTCATACAAGAAGCCCTCCAGGTCAATCATGAAGAATGCCAACAGGGCAGTGAGTGGTGACAGTCCTCAGCCAATATTGTGGCCAGTCGTCCCTGAACCAAAACCTTTTGATATAGATGATGTTGTCATTGACAAGAGTGTCATTCCTGTCATGACTCCAGAGGAGTCTGTTCACAGAAAGAGCCATCAGCCAAGACTTTGTAATCTAGTGCATGGAGGTTGCACAGAAATGTGCTCAGTTTTGAAGTCACTCGATTCAAAGACTGGCCTGTGACCCAAAAAGATGTGCATCTCAGTTGAGTTCAGAAAGTGAAATACGAGGATCTTCCACGAACTTCTTGCCACGGTCATGATTTGGACATATCGATCTTGTGCGATCCTTATGCAATTCTGCCGAGAGTCAGACTACAATTTGGAGGGCAATCGATTTCTTTGCACTGGCACAAAGTTCTTTCCATTGCCTTTCACTGTGAGCAGACATGGCTCCAAAGAAAGCAATGATGTCAAGTTTGATCCCACAGCGGATTGTCCAAAGGATTTGTGTGTGGTTTTGCTTCCGTCTGGATATGACACCGACTGAGACTTTCAAGAAAATGAGTGTGGCATTTCTGAGGAAACCAATGAAGAAAAGAACAGTTTTTCACTGGCACAAGATGTTTCGTGATGGTAGGAGAGTACCAGGAGATTTACCCAGATCAGGTCGTCCAAGGACAGCTCGAGTTCCTGCAATGATCCAGGCTTGTGACACACTCATCAGAGGGGACAGACGCCTTGGTGTTCACAAAATTTCCAAAACTTTGGCCATATCCCATGGCACAGTGTTCACCATTCTACACAAGGAACTAAATTTGACCAAAAGGGCAGCCAAATTTGTACCTCACATACTGACAGACGCCCAAAGAGAGAGGAGAATGGAGTTTGCCCTGGACTTTTTGGACCGGTTTTCTGGAGACTTGAAGAGAGATCTCAGTTGGATTGTGACCTGTGATGAGGCTTGGTTCCATGTTCATGACCCTAACACAAAGATGGAGAATATGCAGTGGCTTGAGAAGGGCGTGGATCGCCCTCAAGTGGCACGCAGGAACAAGTCTGCTGGCAAAGTGATGGTGATTCCTTTCTTTGACAGACGGGGCCTGGTGCACATTGAGTACTTTACTGACATGACCATCACCAAAAGGGTACTCTGTCCATTGTTGACAAGAGTTTTCCATTCAATCAGAGTGCGCAGAGGGAGGAAAGTGCACAAGAGATTGTTCAAGTACTTGCTACATATGGACAACGCACCACCACATACCTCTGACATTGTCATCAACACACTTCGAGGACTCCAGTGGAACCAACTCCCTCATCCACCTTACTCACCTGACTTGAGTCCATGCGATTTCTTTCTCTTCCCTTACCTCAAGAGGAAACTGAGAGGAACCAATTTCCGCACAACAGACCAGCTTGTTCTTGCCATCGAACACCAGATTGCCCTCATCACCACACATCAGTGGGAACGTTGTTTTGATGACTGGATTCGCCATTGCCAAAAGTGCCTCATGATGGATGGTCAATACTTTGAAGGATGTACAATTGTGTTCTGAAAAGAAGACACCATTTCTCACAGTGCTCATGCTTTGTTTACATTCCTCAATGTTCGATTATGTCACCAAAGTGTGCCAATGTCAAGTGCCGACACGCGCAAGAAACCGGGACAACACCTGACTCATGACCGTGGCAAGAAGTTCGTGGAAGATCCTCGTATGTTCGTCAACATTTGACAGTTTTGTACATGTTTGTGTTTTGAGTTCATTAAAGTTGGCAATTTGGTGGCAGACTACATCAACTTGGGTTCATTGCATTGAGGATGAATTTGAACAAATTTTGATCGTTCGTTCCGGACAAATAGCGCCCGAAACAGTCCGAACAAGAAGAGAAACCTGATTCAGATGGCAATCAATTTCTACTTGACGATGTGGCCCTCTCCACCGACCAGCCCTGGAGCCGCTCTTTGTTCAGCAGAACAAAACACGATACCACTGTTCTTGTCTTCTGTTTTGCAGGGCGTTCATCACACTGAGAAAGATAGAGATCTTGGCGCAGCGGGTGAGATGGGCGGGGCAGGCCGGTCCAGCGGCAGAAGCGGCGCCGGCGATTGCTGGAAAAGTCCAGCAGTATCCCTTCCGAATAAACCAGATGAAAGGCCGTAGACCTGCTGGAGTACCTGACGAAAGTTAAGGTGGAGTCTACAAAGAAAGGTTTACAATTTCTATCAGGTTTGTGATGTTCATTGTAAACATTTGTTTGTATGAATGTTGGTTGCTTGTTGATAGTGATGAGAATGGACAGCAGCAGGAATCAAGAGGAACAGAAATTGAAGAGTTTGTGGTGGAATGAGGTGTGGAACAAGGAGACAGGAAAAGAAATGGTTGTTGGTGGAGAAGGAAAAGGAGGAGTCCAAGCATGTGCAGTGTTTAGGGTGAGAAGAGAGGAAGGGACTGACAGTGACAGCAGTAGATAAAGACAACTATCAACTATCAGTTTGACTGATCATGAAAAGATATGGTGGTGGATGTGGGGGGTGCTGGCAGAGGACACACCTGACAAGTTGCGGAACACCTCCATGTACCTATTGGGCTTGACTTGCGGGTCTGTGTTGAGAATGGTCTCGATTTCCTGCCGTACACAGACAATGCACTGAGGGTGATGGGTGTGTGTGGAAGAATCTTCATGAAAAAGTGGAAGAAGAGAAAGTTAAAAAGTTGAAGTCAACTCTGAGGCCGTGTGTTGTTGAAGGCAAAGTCTTGTGACAGATCATTCATGTTTTTGTTTGACAAGGTTGTATTCAACATGGTTATTTTTATTGTCTGAGCTCTCTGATCATGTTGGTGGGTTGGTCATGGACCAACAACACTTTGAGGACAAGGTCAATAAAGTTTCTGTGGAGAAAGTTCAACAAATGTGAGTGGTGGATCGCTGAAGCGGGGGACACAGCATTGTGAGTCTGCCACAAGCAGAGGATCGTGCGCTTAAAAGCCGCCTTTCTAGAATGCAACCGTTTCGTTGCCCCAGCGCGTATCCGAGAACTGCTGCTCTCGCAAACACCACTTTAAGGAGGAGGAATTGTCGTCGCTTTATTGAGAGCCAGAGAATGTGGAGTGCGTACCTTTGCCGGACCAGTGGCACACCTGTGCTAGATAGAGCTGTTCTGGATGTTTCCTCCGCCGAGGACAAAGTGAATGACTTTTGTTATGTGAGGGTGTTCACGCCAACACCGTCCTGAATGCCCACAGCTGGGTGAGACTTTGCACATCATTTGTCAGGAGAATTGAGTCAATCCCTCCTGTCTCCATTGACCAGGTCACATGGACAGGTCCACATATGTGAAGATTTAATCTGCTTTCAATGTACCTACCTCAGCTTTAGCAAAGGAAGCCCAGAATATGGGTGAGGTGTGCGTTGAAGCTGGGTGGACACACAGCTTCAGAGGAGATAAAATGGCATTGTTGGTCATCAAAAATACCTCAAGGGAGGTCGTGTGATGATTTGTGTCAACATTGCCAGACAAGTGGAAAATGGAACACAAATTAGAACACTCCTGGAAGATTGATTTGACTAAATTCCTTACCAGTACATTATCCTTGACCACAAACAAATCTGCAGACCAAATATGAACACAATTGAGTACTATTTTCATGGAGAAACTGCTGTAAACAAACTTTTTGGAAGAGGCTGCCTATAGTGTTCGCACTCGACCGGTGGCCGGTGCAAATCACTAAAAAGGGGGCCAGGTCGACGCAAGGAAATGAAGGATGTTGAAGGCGATGGGTGTGTGTGTGTGTGGGGGGGTTCTATGTGTATGTCTTTATGTTTCAGTGTTTGATGGATCAGGTTGGAACGCAAGAAACCAGATGACGAGCACAACGCTGAAATTACGACCAGCGACATCAATTCGGTGCGTGTGGCCGTACGAGAAACCAGAGCAAATGTCAACCAGCAAAGCAAGCTGAAGAATTCAGCACTACATCTGGCTTCATCGCAGGCCGTGGTTCACATATTGGTGAAGTATGGCGTCGGCGTCACCTTGACCAACCGGAAGGGCCAGATGGCGCAGCAGGATTGGAAGGCACACGACACCAGCGAAGCGACTAGGGAAAGTTTCAGTAACTGGTGTTGAAATAAGCTCGCGACACCGTGTTGCTCAAGGTACAAGCGCGCCCAAGTCGCGGGATATTTCACTCGAGGAAAAGGTGAGTGTTGACTTTTGACCGGCGTTTTCATGGAGTAGAAGCCTGATACACGAGCAGAAGAATTGCGAGAAATTGAGACAGTATCGGATCTTCAACCCTACAGCAAATATGGTATGTTGGAGCATGTGAAAACAGGGATTAGATCTAGATAATTTGTGTGACATTCTGATGCAATATTATAAGGTTATCCATGGAAAATTGAATCTGGGTCATCATGTCTGGACAGGGCAGCCATTTTATGTCTGTGTCTGACTTTGGAAAAAATGACAATTGACTAAGAACAAGTCGTTCTGCCCCCTCTCTCACACAAACATGACTTGTATCATCAGTCCATAAGGTCATCTTCTTGGATTCAAGAATTCAGACAGAACTATCCAGTTTTTCACTGAAAATTGGGACTTTTGTTGGCAACACGTGGCTTGACGGTGCTTGACAGTGCTTTTCGGTGCTTCGTTTGACTTCGTGTGGCTTGACAGTACTTTCTGTGACTTCGCCATAAAACGACTGTAGGAACTTGACAGGTGGTTGATGTTCTCTCTCACAATTGGCTATCTAACACAAGAATGGCAGAAAACGCTGGTACAAACGACATTTTAATGGAAGCTTCAACGTTGTCAGCTTTGAAACAGAGAATTGAGGTTTTGGAATCGGATCAGAAAATTCTGAAGCAAAAAGAGCAATGGTTGGGCGCTCTGGCCAACACGCACGAAATCAAATTGAGGAGTCAGAGCAACAAAATTCTCTCGCTGCAAGAGCGCTCCATGGAAAACAACTTGATCATCATGGGTTTGGCAGTTGGTGACAAAGATCCACGAGGTGTTGAGAACGTGAAGAAAACGGTGTGGAATTTCATCTCAGAAGCTTTCAAGGTCAGCAGAGTTCAGGGAATCATTGAAGCATTTCGCCTGGGTGAAGGTTATTCCAGAACAACACGATTACAATCAGGAGAAAAGAAGACCATCAACTTTCCTCCCAGAGTCTTGCTCAAATGTACCCCGTCACTAAAGGCACAGCTGTGGAAAGAAAAAAGAATGTTGAGCCAGTTCAGGTCAGCCGGTCTGAAAGTTTTCTTGCAACAACAACTGCCTGAAGAATTGCGCGTGAAAGAAGAAGAGATCCAGAGTACAGTTCGCAGAATCAGAAAGCAGAATGAAGGGGAACCAGACCCCTCCAAGAGAGGTGCAGGTCAGAAATCATGAGCTGTACCTCAACAATCAAGTCCAACGTGAACCCATTGGAGTGCCACTCCCGGACGACTACATGGAAGTCATGGAAGAGAAACAACAACAAATGGATGACATCAACTTTCTGAGTGTTGCCACACAATTTTTCAAAGGAAATGAATTTCAAGCATTCATGGCTGACACCCAAGATATGGGAGAAGTTCAAATGGCTTACAACAAAATGTTCCAGAAGAATCTGAAGGTTGACCACATTGTTTGTGCTTATCGTGTGAGAGAGCGGGATCAAATTGGATGGGAAGGTGGGCAAGACCATGGTGAACATGGTGGAGCAAAAATCCTTTTGGAGGCACTACAACGTGCCAAGATCAGTCAGGTTGCGATCTTCGTGACAAGAAGAGTGGGTCCCCAACTGGGCCCCCAAAGATTCAACATCATCAGAAGCGCTGCTGAGGCCATCATCCAACGTTGGTCCACCCTGGATCAACACGCGCATCACGAGTTCCAGATCAAGGAGATCCGCAGGGCAGCTGCAGCACAAGCCCAATCTCAAGATTTGCCCCACTCGGAAGGTGACCCCTGCCGCCTCCCTTGTCTTCCTCCACTCCTCAACAGCAAGATCACTTGTATGCAGAGGTCGCACAAAACAACAAAACCATAGGGGCTGATGACGTCTTTTCAGAAGATGATTCCATGGATGTAACCATCACTCCAGACTCCTTTTCAGGCAACCCCACGGGCCCCCCCCCCTCAGGCCCTTCAAACCGCAAAAGTCATGTCAAAGAAAATTCAAACGTGTTGGTATGACTGTCTCAGCTCCCCGTTTGGCTCCACCTCCAATGGATCAGGACCGTTCCTCTGGTGCAGGCCGTCCCTCTGGTGACTCCCTGGCCTTTGGAGCAGATTTTGAAGAAGAAGGCGCACACTCCCAAATCAAGACCAGATCGAAGACCATCAACTAACAGCTCGACAACAGGAAGAACTGAGAGCAAATTAAATTAAATCTAAAATAGCATGTGCTTTTTTCAGGAAAGTACGCCAGTGTCTCAGGGCATTTTTTCCGGGCCCAAACACTTGGCTGAGTGACCTTTTAAAAATTTTGCGCACATGTTCAGTGACTCTTCTTCAGCTCTCATTTCAGAAAAGACTGTAAATATGTTCCGAATTTTCATCACATCGCGGTATGTAAAATTTATTTATTCATGCTCTTGGGACCGGTCCCGAGGGCAGGGGAGACTCCAGCTCCCTTTATTACTCCTTCATCGGACGGACAGTCACATCATACCCCACAGGTAACAGCTCGGGTTCTGGCTCATTCATAAACCCTCTCAAAAGTCAACACCAATGCAGCAAATCAATGCATTTAAGCAGTTATTACAATATTGTTTTTGTCTCCTTAGTTCTGGTCATTGCGTTTATTATTATAATTTATGTTTGTTGCCTGTTCACCAGTACAGTTGTATCTGGTTTTCTTTACATAAAATGTTTCAAAAAATACCCAACCGCCTTGTTGTGAGAGCAGAACACACAGGATTGCCTTCTTCCCTCCCAAATCATGGATTCGACCCCGGGTAAAATTATATCAATAATCAGCCAGAATTGCTGCGGTTTGCGGGATCACCTCAAAAGGCGTGCAGTGCTTAAAAAATTTCAAAATTATGATGTTATAGCGATACAAGAAACACACTGGTCTCCTGATCTAGAATATGTTTTAAAAAACTGTTGATCAGGGAAGCTCCTGACAGCTCATGGCAGCTCCCAATCAAGGGGAGTGGCACTGCTGTTTCATGGTAGATTTCCTGGTCAAATAACAGGGTCAATTCAGGATCCTGAAGGAAGATTTATTACACACCACTATCCAATCTAAAAAAATTACTTTTGTCAACATTTATGCACCCAATCAGGATGATCCAACATTCTTTGAGAAGATTCAAAATTTATTACAAAGCTTTCCCAATGAGGAATTTATTTTGTTAGGGGATTTTAATACTCACCTTCATCCAAAGTTGGACAAATTAGGGGGCAATGCAAACTCCAAACCCAAAAGTAGACAAGTTATTCAAAATCTTATGGAAACTTTAGATTTAGTAGACATATGGAGGAATTTCAACAATGAGAAAAAAGTCTTTACCCATTACAAATTCCATCCTAGAAAAATATTTATTAGAATAGATTTTATTTTATTATCAGGCAATTTATCTAATTTTGTTACTCAAACCAAAATTATTCCAGGTTTCAAATCTGATCACTCTGCTGTTTGTGTTTCTTTGGACCTTAAAATTTGTCAAATTGGTGCTCCTTATTGGAGGTTCCCTATTAGACTTTTAAATCATGAAAAATATTTGAAAACAATCTTGGAAGCCATTCCTATAATTTTTCAAGAAAGTAAAGAAGCCCAATTATCTCCTACTATGGAATGGGATTTTTTGAAATACAAATTAAGAATTCTTACACAACATTACCAACATCAATTGAAAGCAGAAATACAAAATAAAATAGAAAATATGGAGAATAGTATCTTTCATTATTTCCAACAGTTAAATAAAGGGGAAGAAGTTCAACAAGAACTTAAAATAGCCACATTGGAATTAGAAAATTTTTATGATATTCTAGCTAAAGAAAAAATGGAGAGTAACAAATTGAAATATTATGAAAATTTTGAGAAATGTAACAAATTTTTCTTTAATCTTGCTCAACCCAGATTTGTGGATAACACTATGTACAAGTTACATTTAGATGAAACCACTTCAGTTAACAATCCCCAAGATATATTAAAAGCCACCAGAAATTTCTGGAAAAATATTCTGACTGACTATTCTTCAAGGAATTCATCCTGGCAAAATAAATTTTTTGACACCCTCCAAACTCCTATCACTCAACTCTCTCAACAGCAGCAGCAAAAAATTAGTCAAAATATTTATTGGGAAGAAACTGAAAGTATTCTAAAAGATATGAAGAAAGGATCTGCACCAGGTATGGATGGGTTCCCCATTGAATTTTGGCAATTCTTATTACCACATTTAAAAGAAAAATGGTTTAATTTACTCACTTACATGTACCAACACAATACTTCTCCAAAATCATTCAAACAAGGTGTTATTTCATTAATACCTAAAAGAGGTAAAATATTAAATTCATTGAGAATTGGAGACCAATCACATTGCTTAATGCTGATTATAAATTAATTGCCAGAACTTGGGCCAAAAGGATACAAGAAATTTTACCAAGTATCATTCAAGCAGATCAAAGAGGCTTTGTCAAGGGCAGATACATTGGGGAAAATATTATGGACTCTATCACAATTTTACATGAATTAGAAAATTCATCTGATGAAGCTGTGTGCATTGCACTAGACCTTTACAAAGCTTTTAATACAGTCAAATGGAGTTACATGTTCAAAGTATTAGATCATTATCAATTTCCAAATATTGTTATTAAATGGATGAAAATTTTCTACTCTAATGTGGAATTAAGAACATCCAATGGACTGTTACTAAGTGAAGTTTTTTATCCCAGTAGGGGGGTGCACCAAGGGTGTCCATTAAGTCCTTCACTCTTTGTACTCACTATTGAACTTATGGCATCCCACATTAGGAATAATTCTAACATCATTGGAATTACAATTTTTGAAGAAACTAAAAAAATCACACTGTTTGCTGATGATACCATTTTATTTTCTAAACATGATAGAAATTCATTGGAAGAGATTTTTCAAACACTAGAAGAATTTGGTCAATTATCAGGATACACACTCAACTATTCCAAAACTCAATTAATTCCTTTAGGAGCTTTAAGAACCTCTCCTGAAAAAATTACAGTAACAGATCTAGAATGGTACATGGAAGGCAAATTTGAATCCTTAGGAATTGATTTAACCATCCAATCCAAAAACTTAGTTAAAGAAAACTATCCAAAGTTACTACCCAAGATTAAAAATACATTAGCCTATTGGACTTCTAAGGGGCTTTCTCTCTTTGGGAAAAGTTTGGTTGTTAAATCTTTGGCCTTGTCAAGACTAGTGTACAAAAGTTCAATGCTCCTCTCTCTATCTCAAAAATTTTATAAAGAATTAGACCATATTATTTATCAATTTTTATGGGACAGTAAAAAAGACAAAATTTAAAGAACCACACTACAAACTCCCATTAGTCAAGGAGGCATGAAAATGCTTAACCCCAGAATGCACCATAAATGTTTGAAAATGGCCTGGTTAGCAAGAATATATCACTCACAAGGATTTTGGAATAAGGTACTTCAAAAACAATTTAAACATCCCTTGAAACAATTATTACAAGGTAACCTACCCTACTCTTTAATGAAAACATTTATCCCTGCTACCATACTCCCATTTTGGAAAGAATGTCTAAAAGCATGGTGCCAGCTGAATTACATTTCTCAACCTCATCTTTTACAAGTGTTGGAAATTTATAATCAGCCACTATGGTATAATGCTAATATTATCTTCAATCATCTAATTCTCACCAATGAAAAATTGGTCAAAAAATGAGTAACTCAAATCAGACATTTATTAAGAAATAAAAACCAATTTTACACACATCAGGAGTTTACTTGCAAATATCCTAACACTATCAATTCAGTTGCCTACAAGGTTCTGTTGGAGTCAATCCCAAAAAACTGGAAACAAAAAATTCAGGAGTCAATTATCTCATTATCCACCTCAAAAATTCTTAATAGATCAAATCATCCAAAAACCCCAACATGTGGCCAGAAAACTTTATGCAATATGGCAAAATAAAAACTTCAACCAGCAAGAAAAATTGACAGTAAAATGGTCAAGAGACATTACTTTCCAAGCTGATAATATTATTTTGGATGCTTTTACCTCAACAAAATTTCTATTACCAGCAAAAATGAAAACATTTAATCTCAAATTTTTGCACAGAATTTTACCAACAAATGCTTATTTACACACTATTCAAATTTCTGACACTTCACAATGCCAATTTTGTCTCCACTCAAGGGAAACATACTTTCATTTATTCTGGAATTGTCCTAAAAGCCAAATAGTTTGGAAAACAATTCAAAATTTACTAAGCTTTATTCTGAACAAGTCACTTAGTTTTACTTCTAAAAATTGGTTGTTACATGAATTTCCAGATAACAAAGCAGCCTTTTCTAACATAGCTACAATTATAAAAATGTATATTTTTTCTTGTAAATACAGTAATTCAATTCCTGACTCTATTACTTGTTGGTATAAAATTAAAAATACTATACATACTGAATGGTTGATTTATAAAAACAAAGATAAGATCACCAAATTCCAGAAGAAATGGGGAGCTTTTAGCTCCTTAAGAGTCAACTCCACACACTAGCAAAATTCTCAACACTCCCTGCTCCTTATTTTGGTCATTTACTGCATAAAAATACTGTCCCTAATTTTGGCCAACCTATTTACCCAATTCTCCACCTTCAACTTTTCTCAAATAAATTTTATATAATTATCTGGCCTGCTCCTTATTAATTCCTGCTCCTTACAATCAGCTCCTAAAAATTATCTATATGAGCACAGTTCAGGTGCTCTTCAATTTTCAACCACTGGAAGGTTTGAGGGCAATTTAGTCTCTTCAACATGTTCCAGCTCCTCACAGGAGCTGAGCACAGTTCAGGTGCTCCTTGCACTCCTTATTTGCACAAAGGCACATTTTAGGTGCTCCTTGCGCTCCTTGTTCCTTGAATTCCCAAACAAGTAAGTTTAGTGCAGGTTGGACACTTTAGGTCCAATTTGCCCTATCTATTTTAATACATTTCCTCTTGTTGCACTGCAAATAATTTTAATAATGTTAATGTCCAAACAGATTCCTAAAAATTATAATCTCCTCTCCACTTCAGCTTCCAGGTTTGGCTGGTATCCTGTTTGGTTGCTGCATCCTGCTGAGAATCTGGCTGAGAAATGAATGGGAACAGCCCAGAACCCTGCTCTTCCTGGCCAACTTCTTCAAGGCAGTCCTTGGTTTTCTGCTCTACACAGCCCTCAACTACCTGTACAACAAGATCTACAATTACTTCTTTTAAGGTTGGTAATAAATAGCGAAGCGACTAGGTCATCAGAGCAGAAGTATTGGAAAGCATTCCACGAAACAAGTGAACTACCAAGCAGCCATTAGCCACAGCCAACAAGTTTTACTGTAGCTGAGTGACTCACAGATACTCATCACTCTTTTCAGGAGTTGGATGTTGCACAGTAAGTAGGGATAAAAACAGATGAAAAAAGGTAAAAATCTGCAGCTGATTTTCTCCTTCTGGAGAATGACTCAGTCAAAATAAGTGTGCTTTCAATGCATTCCTTCCAGCACAGCAATCCAGAAAATTTTGACAGTCACCAAAAGTTTGAAGAAGAATTGTTCATGTTGCTTGAGAATCGTTCTCATTTTTGAGCTGTGTTCAAAGGAAAAGACAAGAATGGAAAAGTGATCGCTGCGAAACGGACAAGAGATCAGGTCAAATTGGGCTGTGAATTTTGAAACTAAATCTCTCTCATCATCCCCAACCCAAACTGAACCAAAAAAGCCCAAAATATCCCAAAATCGATGTTCATCTTGACTATCAAACTGCTGTGCACGTACTTTTGGTTGACCCTGTCAAAAGGTGATTTGATTTGGGTCGCTTTCTCCAGTGATTCCAAATCGCGCAACTTCCTCAAATCACCTAAAAATGATGTGGCGTCTTCGGCAGGAACTAAAAACAGAAGAGTGAGTTGGGGTAAAGGAGAAAGATTCGCATTGCAGATAAACTACAGTAAGAGAGGCAAAGGTAAGCAGTTGAAGTTCAGAAGAATGAGAAGTGGAAGTCCCCAGAGGTCTCTGAAGGACTGAGAAGATTAAGGAAGAGCAGCAGGAGAACCGTGGAGTTGGAGCTGCCATCCAATTAAGGGTTTTCACGTTGGTGACGTGCGCATCAAAAAATTGACGCCCGCGTCAAAACGCTCCATTGGGCGTCATGTTGAATTTTGACGCGCGCATCAAAAATTCTGACGCTGCCCAACTGCGCATCACCAATGTGAAAACCCCTAATGGCTCCGCTGGAAAATTACTGGCATATGGGGTGATTCTGTCAAAGGATTTTCACATTGGTGACGCGCGCATCAAAAAATTGACGCCTGAATCAAAACGCTCCATTGGGCGTCATGTTGAATTTTGACACGGGCGTCAAAAATTCTGACGCCGCCCAACCGCACGTTGGTGACGTGCGGT
>JAAUXT010014928.1_pt1 | contig 13566 bp, 13 predicted proteins | sample 7278171 | NCBI WGS metagenome assembly JAAUXT01 (sample SAMN14350112, study PRJNA611818) | marine sediment metagenome | isolation source: surface marine sediment (1.8m) | place: French Polynesia: Moorea | collected 2018-08 | reverse complement strand
TGGTTGTTATCATCTTTGATGGATCAACAAGGGGAGAACACAGTGTTTCTGCAACATTTTGTGACCTATTCCATATTATTGGAACAGTACAAGCACATATGACAGCCATAAGAAGTACACTGTAAGCAATATTTCTCTTCACAAAACCAGTAGATTTAAACTGGGAGTTTAGTGGATAAAGGACCACCATGAGCCTTGAGAATGAAATTAAGCACAGAAAATAGGCTGCATTGAGAGTGTGCAACAAACAAGTAATATATGCAACAAAGCAAGAGGGACTTTTTGACCACTTTCTTTCTTTTTGGATGATATTATTTTCAAAGTAGCTGTGATTTATAAAAAGTATTGACAAATAAAAGCTCCAGAAAAGGTTTCCTGCACTCAAAAATGAAACTTGCAGCCTGAAGGGGTTTGGATTGCTTTCCATTGAACTTGATCTGTATCTGTGAATGTACAAATTTAATATATTGATTGATGCAATCAGAAAAATAATTGTTGAAGCTGTGTCTTTCATTCCCCAAGTTGAAAATATGTCTGCACAATTTGTGCAGGCTGATTGTTTGTTTACTTGACAAAAAGACTTTTCTGGTTTTACACAACAAATATAATACACATCAACAACAATGCTTTCTGTTTTCACATTCTCCAACCTTCCTGGAGCTACTTGAGACAGAGGATTGTCAGAAATATTGAGGATGGACAACTTTGAGACATTGTAAAATATTGTGGCTTCAAACACAATCAACCTGTTTTGTGACACATCAAATACAGACATTTGTGACACATTTGTAAATGCATTTTTGTCAATTTGCTTCAATTTGTTATTGGTGAGAATGACTTTGTGAAGATGATGTAAATTATTGAAACATAGTTTTGAGATTATAGTTATTTTGTTTGAAGCAAAATTGACAAATGAAATGTGATGTAGCAGAGCTGTTGTAGAGCATAGATCAGACACATTATTGCCAACAAAATATGGAACAATCGCAAAGGGACTGTGGCCAAGGAAAAATAATCTATTTACAGAGGAGTAGGTTATGTGGTATGAAATATAGTGGCCTGGTGGGTCAAAGTGTGATTTGTTTTGGCAAAATATGGCAAAATTAAGGCAAACACATTTGATAGGACACACAAAATTTGATATCTGACACAGGAGCTCATCATCATTTTGTGGGCATTCAAAGGAACCATCACACACATTACCAATATGGATGCATAATTTGGACTGTCTACATCTGAACATATACTGGCAAATCCTGTGAGCACCACAGCTGTGCTTTTGATCTTCATCATTTCCATATGGACAGTCCCATTTGTTATCACACACATACAACCATGGGATACAGTAGAATTGTGGACATTTAAAGTGAATATTGCATTGAAAATGTTTGCAGCTTTCAAGATGTGCACCTGTTCTGCAAGGAATCATGTAGCCAAATGAGTTTAGTTGATAAATACAAATTTGATTGATATCATAACATCTTGTATGCCCTTGTCTGCATGGTAGATATCCAGCAACATCACATGGATAGTTGGCTTTGTTCTGCACCACATTAATGTACACAGGTTCATCATTTTGCAAATGGCTGTCCACAATTAAATCATTGAATAATTCTTCATGAATTATAGTGGAACCTTCTAGGCAGTGAAAAGCTTTGTTTGTTATTTCAATCTCTTGGACTGATGGATGGATCTCTGGAGTGATACTCATTGATGTAAATGTCCTACAGATACCACTTTTAGATTCATATTGCAGAGGTGAACAGGAACAACTGAAGTTGGCACATCTGTGAGGACATCTTGTACCCACAAACGGACAAGTTTCATCATCTACAGAATGTGGGGAGGAAAGCGAACAGTCTGCAACATTATCAAGATAAAACATAGTTGATACAAGTTCATGATGTGCACATTGAAACAAATGGTTCCCTTTTTGAAAGGGTGTTACTTTTGCTCTGCAGATGGTAAAACCTTCTGTCTGAATTCCCAACAATTTGGTTACTGTATAATTGTTGAACCATATCCTCTTGTATATTAAATATTCCATTTGTTGAGAGGCCTGTGGTGAAATTACCTGCAGGTTGAACTTGGTTTGACTTGTTGCATGAATGATAGAGGCCAGTCTGTAAATATCTTCCATTGCCAACTGATTCATCTGTTGTGAGTGACAAGCAGCTGTTAGTGAATCAGTTGTTTGGATTTGTAGCCACAAGAACAGGAAACATTCACTGTCATTCACAAACACAAATGGCAAGCAGCCACTATGATGGGGATAAACCTGAACACTTGTGTTTTGAACTGGGTCTGAATCATAGGCTTGGCACAGAAACATGGATGAAATTGGTCTAAATGTTGGCACTGAAATCCACTGAACATTTATTAGATTGAAGTCCAGCAGTAACACTGCACCACTTTCTGTGGTAAAGTATATCTCTTTCTCCTTTGTATGATAGCTACTTCTCGGAACCAACATGCTTGGTGAAGTGTTAGGGAGATCCCTTTGGGTGAGATCTGTGTTTCCCTTGTACTTTTCAATGAGATATTTGGTTTGAAGCCTGACATTCTTCCATGCCTGATAAGATACTGGATGATTTTGCTCCCATCTGTGTGACAAAAAGATGAAAGGTACATTTTTGACTCAATTGTTGTACTTGCACTTTGAATATATGATTGTTTGAATGTGGGAAAAAAGACAAAGGTCAGAAGTAGAGAATTCAATATTGTTTCATGTGTAGTTTCTGGAAATGGTGCAGAGCTGCATACAGTGGATCAACGTCCAAATGTGTCTTGTATAAAATAGTTTGTTTTGTGGCCACATGAACAACCATCAAAGGAACAAACCAAAGTGCTGAGTCCAAAGATATACAATTACCTGTCTATGTCTGATGTGCTGTTGAACTTGATTCCAATGAAAATTGAATCTATCAGTTGTAATCCATCAGAATTTTTCAAAATGTTCAAGAATTCATCTTGATCAACTCGAATCAAGAATTGTGGAAGGTGAGCATGCAGGTAATCTTGGCAAAATTCTGATGCACCATCCCAGGACACAAGAACTGGATTTGTCAACCAGTGAAGGTGAATGTTGGTTTTTACAATTTCAATAATGTCATATTTCCCCAATGAGGTTTGAAACCACTGTTTATTAATATCATTCCTTCTTTGTCTTTTCAGCTTGTGAACGTATGCATGGCCTTTCACCCAATATGCATGTAAGCTTGTTTTGTTTCCAGGTCCTTGCAAAACTTTTGTATATACATGCAGAATCAAAATTGTACATTTACCAGGGACAGCCAGGACAAATGAACAGCTCTCTCTGGACAGATATAGATCAGTACTATTCCAATACCTTCCCTGAAGGTAGGCAGCCTGGACATATGTTTGCTGTACATGCAATGAGAAGAATAACATTTCATATCTTTTCATTTTATGTTTTGAACTGAATACCAAAACTTTGTCCGTGTCACTAGCAACAGGTAAGGTGGCCCATACATCAGATTTATCCATTTCAAGTTGTACTAAATGATTCAGAGTGAATGTTATTTGTTTTCTCTCCACAAAGTGCATGACAATATTCACCCAAGACCCACTCCATGGATGGAGAAATATCATAAATATCAATTTGTTGTTGAACAAAAATTGTGCACTGGCCAGAAAGTTTTGCTTATTAAGACTCCACACAGTGCTCAAGTCATCTGAAAGTTTTGATAATGATGTGATATCTCTAGTTCTGTGTACCTGAGAGTGGTTTTCTCCTTGTTGTATTGTATAATTCCCATAGGTGGAGTCTGAATCAAACACAATGATTTTCAGTTTAAATCCATCTTTCTGATAGTCCCCAAAGAAATTGGCAGTATATACAACAGTGAATATTTCCCTTGTGGCCTCTATGGAAAATTGTGTAAAACACAAATAGGGATATCTCCTGTATTGCAAAGCTTCTTGTGTCCAAATGATGCTTTGTGTGGATACACTCTGTAGAAACCAGATGAAAGTTGCACCATGGTGCAATATTTGTGTCCAGTGTGTATGATTTTAGTCAGCCTCAGAGAATCAAACAGTGATTCAACTTGCACCTCTCTTGAAGTCTGGGAAGCAATAGCCATCTCACAAATACTTTGTGGTTTTACTGTTCTGCATGAACTTGGTGACAATTGGAGCTTGACATGAAATGATGAGTACTGGTGGTAAGCAAAAAGAATGAGCAAGTAAGTTGATTAACTGGAAAATATGCTTCTAGCAGTATGCCAATTCACTGCATCTTTATCTATGTATTTGTTACAGAAGCAATATTCTTCCATCCAATCAGAAGAAGTCATGTCATAGCAGGAAGTACCTCCAAAGAGACAGGTTCTTTCAGGTGCACCAGTGTAATCAAACCTGATAAAGGTAACATTCACAGTGTACTCTGGTGGAGACCTGACAAGAAAAACCAATTGAACAGTAGTGTGAGGAAAAAGGTCTTTGCCGCTGTTGAATTCAATAAAAGAATGAGTGGAATTCTTGGTTGTAACAACTTTCTGTTTGAGGTTTTTCCCAGTATAAATGATGTTGTTTATTTGCGTGCTGTATTTGCTTGGAATGATAGTTTGCACTATGCACTGGAAACCTTCAATCATTGTTGTGTTTGCTTTGTTGGACAACTCCATTTTTCTGGAATGAAATCCTGGGCCAACAAAGACAAAAATCCTCACATTAAGTTGCATGTTTGTCCTTCTGTGAAGGCACAACACTTGGAATTTGGTAATTTCAATTTTATATGTGAAAACATTCAACTGTTTAGCGAGAATATTTTGAACTTGCATGAGTGGGTCAGCAGTCAATACTTGCAAGCCACTCAGCATTTGAAATGAAGTGACAAGATTTTCAGAAATAACACTGGATTCATAAATGACAGATGCATCACAGAAAATTTCAAAATGTACTTCGATAGAAAGAAACTTCCCAGGGTAAACACTAAATTTTGATTGTATTCCTCCAAAGGTGAACTGTTGATCTAAACCATGGATGGAGATGGTGTTTTTGTCCCAATTTCCATAAACATGTCTCAGCCTCAAACAGAGGAATGTCATGTTCAGGCTGAGCATTGGAGCAAGATCATACTCCCTCCATAACTTTTCGTGTTTGGAGGCAGAGCAATGTGTGGACAGAACATAAGTTTTCAGTGTTGGTTGAATTACTTTTGGTGGTTTTGGCTCTGCATAATGCTCATGACATAACCATGATTCTTTTTGTGCCCTCAGGAGAAATTTGGCACTGTCACCATGAAGTGAGTGAATCATTGTTGTCACATTAGCTTTCTTGATTTGACCTTTTTTGCTTGGAAGTGAACTGAATGACAACACCAATTGCTGTTGAATGTATGCTACCCAGTATTTGGGAAAACTTTTGTTTCTCCAATCAAAATGTGTGAGGGCATAATCTGTAGAAATGAAGCCGATTCTGACACACACCAAAAACAAAATAGATAGGATCATTGTACTTTCTGTGTGTGGAATCTATGCAACATCAAGCTGGACTCTTTTTTCCTCAATCAGATCTTGTCTGGCAGATGCAGCATTTTTAAGTGGATTGCTTCATTTTTGGAAACATTGGCAGTAGCTAAGACTCTGGATGTTTCATGACTTGCACCATCATCATAATTCAAAAGCTTTATCTGAAAGTTCAGGGGTTCACATGTCATTTTCACCTCTCAGATAATTTTGCACACTCAGCTGATTGGATGCAACAGAAACAACAGAAATATCCTGTCAAACTGTTTGTTCATTCTATATTCATTCATTCTGAATAGCTTTTGAGCAAACTGACTGTCATGAAATCAGAAAGATCTATAAATTTTTCATGCAAAGAAAATTTTCACACAACACATTATTTTCTTTGGTTCTGTAATCTGAAACAAGTTTTAGCAACAGTGTAATGGGAAGGTTTGAGAACAGACTGTGTCATGATCACAAAGTGACTCTTTACAGAGTGTGTCATATCTCACAAAGTGACTCTTTTACAGACAAAAGCATTATCAGAATGGTAAAGGTTTTTCTCTGTTTGTCCCTCTGTGACAATTGCTGAAGTTAAAAATCTGTACTGTCATTGCAAATCTGCAAGGCAAAACACAAAATAAAAGCAACACAAGATATGATTCACCAAAAAATTATTCCCAAATTGCCATTTACTCTGCCTGAAATGATTTGAACATGTTTTAAGGCAGAAAAATTTGTCATGGTCAACTATTGACACCTTTGTGGACAGAAGACTTGATAGAATTTTGCTGATGAAGGATCAGTTGCATTTTTGCTGAATGATTTGGACAATGTTTGTGCTGTTGACAGCTTCAATAATTATAATTCACAACCATCAGTGTACAGCACATGCAGGTGAGTGATAAACAAGTGAAATTGTATCTGTTTGTTGTCCAATTCTCCCACCTTTTGAATATATTCTGAAAAATATATATCTTGTAGCCTGAACATTGTTGCCTGCACACTGGTGTTTGTTCTCTCCACAAATGTTCTGATTCAGATGTGTACAGCAATGTTGCTCTGGAAAAGCCTGCTTACCAGAGCTCTACTCAGAACTTTCGCCAAGCAGCAATTGCTGTTGATGGTGTGAAGAGATATGTTTGTCCATCCTCCCTCACTCATAGGGACAAACCTGCATGGTGGATGGTTGATTTACAGGGACAATTTGTTGTCAAGAGAATCATCATAGCAACCAGCATTTTTACTGGTAATGGTATTTACATTCTCCTTCATAACATTGTGTTTGTACTCATTTTGTGTTTTTTGAATAATGTTTCACAGTGTGTTGCTGTCAAAAACCCAACGTACACATTTTCAGAGCACAGGTTAGGAAAGTTTTCTGTGTTAATTGGCAATATGTTTGAAGGAAATCACTTGATCTTTTCCAATTTCAAACAATGTATCAACATTTCTGGTTTTCTTGGGGAAATGGAAATCAAACATCCATGTGGAATGAATGTTTCTGGAAGATATGCAGCTGTACATCTGATAGAGGTTGGGATTTTAAGTATTTGTGAATTGGAGGTTTATGGAGGTAAGTTGAACAAACATTGTCCCAAGTACACAACTCTAACATCACAAACTCTTCACCAGAAATTGCAAAGGGAATGATAAACAGATCACCATGGGCTCAACCCCTTTGTCTGAGTGTGAATTGCTGAGATTAGAGCAAAGCCAATCCAAATGCAGAGACACTACAGGCAGAAGCAATGAAATGCAAAAGCCTTGTCTCTTCAAACAAAAGCATTTTTGACATTTTCCAGGCAAGGTGCTGACACCTATGACTGCTGGAACATTGGCATTGTAGATTTGGTGCAGTCACCAGGATGCCCAATCAGGGAAAGGGTTAGGATGTGTGGTCAGGGGTCCTTTGGTCACTGGTGTGTGCATGTGTGTGAGTGCTTGTGCAGGTGTATGTATTGGAGACAGGAAAGAATGTTTTTGGTGAACACCCATCCATGAGGTTCAGAAACAAATAGTGAAATGAGGCCAGGGCCTCTGGTCAAGGGACAGTTCAGGTCATGCTGCTTGCCACACTTCATTCCTGATAATTAGAAGTGCAATACAAACAGGAAAATGAAGGCTCAATACTGTTCATTGCTGTAAATTAAGCATCCAGCATTCACTTTAGAATCACATTTGACCATCAGAAATCAATTGAAATTGATTGGTGACAGTGTAAAACCTCAACATATCTGTGATCATGATTTTCGCCAGTCTATATTATCTCTGTGTATTGCTTTTTGCAGAGAAAATATCTGGACAGTTTTGGGGCCCAACACACCACATACAGGGTAAGACAAGATGCAAGCCTTTGCAGAGCAGGAAAATAGCAAATTAAGTGACAAAAACAAGGTCTGATGAGAAGCTTTGTTTGATTGAAGTGTTATTGTCAGACTCAGACGGCAAGAATTATCTCAGGGAGTGTGCACTAAATTTTCAGGAAGTCTGTTGCAGTATACGGTGCAGCTTGCCACAGTTGTATTTGTTTACATGCATGAAGTTGCATTTTGTTTTTTCTCACAACAAGCTGCAATTTTAAACAGCAACTGGGCCTACGCAACACACCACAACAGTAAATCCATTGCTGTTGATGTTCTGTCTGTTCTTTCAATTCAGATTTTGACAGCAACTTGGCATTGTGGAAGCCTGCAGTCCAGAGTTCCACCAATCACATGATGTCTCCAACACATTACAAGCTACAGCAGGTTTCATTTGCCAGGGGAGCTGAAAAAGCTGTTGATGGCAACTACATGCAACCTTGTTCACAAACCAAGCCAAAACGCCAAAAATCTTGGTGGTTAGTGGATTTGCAGAAGGAGTTTTACATCAGAACATTGGTCATTATCATGAGAGGTGGGGTGTTCTGTTGTTTCTGTTGCAAAATTTCTTACAAGAATTTTCTGATCAGTTTGCTTCTTGAATTTGTCAATTGCTGTTCCAGAAAATGTATGCAAGGTTGGAAACTTCCTGGTGAAAGTTGGAAAAAAAATTGACAAGACTAAGTTTGACCCATCACAGTATGAGCAGTGTCTCCATTTTTCTGGTGATCTTGTCTTGGGAGAAGTGACCACACTACCATGTATTTATCCTGTGAAGGGAAGATATTTGGTTGTTTTGCTCCTGGCAGAAAAGGGTTGTTTGAGTATTTGTGAACTGGAGGTATTTGGAGGTGAGTCAACTGAATCAGACTGTTGTGTCTGCAGTGTTGAAACCTGTGTGAGTAAAGGACTCAGAGTAAATGTGAAAGGTTGAAAGGCTTTTTCCTTGCTGTGTCCAGTGTAACTGTTGTGCATGGTCACATACAGGCACACACATCCATATTTCTTGTTTGGACGATCAAGCAAAGAAGCCATTTGCATGTGTCATAAAATGCTGTGTAAGCCCCCATTTTGACACTGGAAAATTGACACAAAAAATTGGGCATGGTCTTACATATGATGATGTGACTTTTGATATCATTGATCAATGATAGATCAAAGTCAAGGGTTGAAGGTAAAAATGAGGAAGTAAAGCATAAAAAAATTAGGATGAGAACATGAAGAACATTTAAATAATTAAAGAATACAAAGTTTATCTGAGGAGTATACATTTTTGCTTTTGCAATAAGAATGAAAGAGGAATTTCTTCGGTTTTGATTCAGAAAAACCTAACATTTGCATGTGTAAATTAATTTCCTGAAAATGTAAAAAAGTGGCTTTGTGCTGATTTTGCCACTGAAAAAAGGGGGGTAGTCTTGTATGCAAAGGGGTGTTATACGTGGGATTTAATGGTACTTCGAAACAGCTACATTTCTTTCTTCCTCAGGCACACTACTCCAGAGCACAATACAGCCACAGGACCATTCAGAAAGTAAGATTCGGCATCCTGAACTCATTTTGGGCTGACCCCTTTTCGCAGAAAGGAGTGGTTTTGAGTGGTGATTGTGTGGATTTTCTTTGCAGCTCATGAAACACCTCAACTGACAACATTCACAATGGATACATCCACACAAGTCTCCAAATCAGGTGAGAATTACTTTATCAAGGAAAATACATGTATTTGGGGATTCTGACATTGTTTGCACAATACATCTGGAGCTGCACAGAAAAGAGCAGTATCAAACAAGCCACAAAAAAATCTTACAAGCATACTAAAGTGTCCCTAATGTTGCCTTTTTCACATCAATACACACACACATGTATGAAAATCATAGTTGGTTTGCTACAAGGCTTCCTTCCCGCTGTCTGTGATTCAAAAACCACTCAAAGTTGTTTGTTTCAGGTGGATTCTCATTCCCTGTATCTGCTGCAGCAGTGCCTGTCCTCACACTGGTGGTAATAAGTCTTTGTCTCTTGAGGTAAGGACAATAGGACTTCAACAAATGGAGTAGCACAAAACAAATAGAGTCTGCATGAAAAGCTCTTGTTTTGAGAAAACTGAAGTCAGAAAACTGCAGCAGAGGTCATCATTTTGGAGTCACATGTCAGAATAATGTTCCAGGTACTGGCATAGAAACAGAAGAAACTCAAGTCAGAATCCAGTGCATCCCAGAAGCTAAAGCACCAAATTATTTCAGGAAATGAAACAAAGTGGTTGATTTGTGCAATTTTCACCAAACATAATTCTTGTACGGTCATACTTGTTTTGTTTTGATTGGAACATTGTTCGTTCTCACAAATTTTGACAAATTCATTGCCCTCAACCTCACAACGCAGATCAAGGTAACACCAAACTACTGTCTCTTGAGCTGGAATGAGTTAATTTGGTGCAGACCTATAAAATACACCAGCACCACAATGATCCAGCAATTGATGAGCACAGTGCTGCTTCAGCCTCTACAAAGAAGCTGGCCACTGTTTTCTGTTTCTGATAATTTTGTGGACCACAAGAAACAACAAAATGAGGGTGCCTTGCAGGGTATTTGTTGCCTGTCTTGCCCTGAGATGTAGATGTTACCTCCTCAGCTGCCAGACTCCAACTGAGCCCCGAGCCTGAGTCTCCGTTTCCCCCATAGGGAAAGGGGGTGTCCAGCCTGAAAATTTTTTGTGTCCCAGACCTGGGCCCAAAAATTTTGAAGTCAATCCACATCCCGTAGGAAATTTCCCAATGGGGGGGGGGGGGAGAGTTCTGGCCAAACAATTGTCAGAATAATGTTGCAGGTACTTGTACAGAAAAATAAGAAACTCAAATCAGAACTAGATGTTGCCCGCAACCAAATATTGGCCGATGAAGCGTTCCAAGGGCAAGAACGAGTGTTCCAAGGGCATACGTTGTTTCAAGGGAACATCAAGTTGCAATAAATGCAGCAGCAAGAAGCCACAGTCAGGAATAGCATTTTCAAAAAGAATCCAAGATGGCCGCCAAATCACATGACCTGCTTTCTGACAATTCAAAATGACTCAGAATGACCACAGGAATATTCCCTGAAAGTTTCATTGAATTTGAAGCATTTCCTGCTGAGTTGTAAATGGCTGCATTTTCAGTGGCCATTTTGAATATGTTTATTAGGTCACTTGGCTAAAAATGCAACAATATTGAAGGCCTTTTGTTCCTCTCCAACATACTCCGAAATGGTTAACTTTCATGAAGAAATGAGCCCAGGATAGCCCAAAACATGTTTCCAGCCAAATCCAAAATGGCAGCCAGACCATGTGACCTACATATGAAAAATCAAACTCATCTGGTTGATTCACCCAAGAACCTCACCCATAAAGTTTTGTAAGGATTGAGGCAAGCTTTCAAAAGTTATAGGGTGAACAAAGAAGCAAACAGACAAACAAACATGCAAAAATAGAATAAATAAACCGACATGTCTGAAAACAATATTGTCCATAAATCGGCCAATAATCAAGTGAATTCCAGAAGCTGAAGCACAAAATTGTGAGGAAATGAAACAAAGTGGTTGATTTGTGCAATTTTCACCAAGTATAGTTCTTGTATGGTGACACTTGTTTCCTTTCGACCTGACCCTGCCAGATAAAGGTAACACCAATGGATGACCCATTTGTAGGGCTTCTTGGTGCAGACCCAACACTCAGCTACAGTCACCTGATACCCCACCAAACAATTGTGGTCAATTTGTATCAACCACTGTATCTTCCATTGGGATGAGTTGATCTGGTGCAGATATATTTCAACAAACAAAGCCACAATGAAACAGAAACTGATGAGCACAGTGCCACTGTAGTCTCCACAATAATGCTGGCCACTACTTGCTGTTTCTGGTACTTTGTGAACCACAATGAGACAACAAAGAAATACCTCCAGGGAAGTCGTATGATTTGCACCCCATTATCGCCCATCAGAAACCAACATTCCAAAGTTGTGCACTTTGAACAAAATCTTTCCTGGCACACAATGCTACACCAAGCCAAAATCTGTTGACCAAATATGAACAATATTGAGCTGGTTTTTCATTGAAAAAGTGCTGTCCACAGAATCTTGTTCATGATGCTTTATGATCTTAAAACTGGTGAAAAAATTTATAAAGGGTTAATCTTTTATTGATTATTGTAGTATGTTCTACATTGATGCAACTCAAAAAATTAAAAAGAATTACAAGATTAATTTATCATTGTGCATTAATTGTGGTATGAGGATCAAGATTTATTTCTGAAATAAAATTATTACAAGAATTAGGTTGGAATTCTTTTCAAGATAGAACAATTACTTGTCTACAACTATGTTTGCAAAGATTAAATTAACTCAGACACCAAAAATAATTCATAACAAATTTTTCATAGATTTACCAACAAATGTGGGAAGGAATGTTGGTAAGTTAACAATAATTTTCTCACAGAAGAACAAATTTTATAATTCTTATCATTAAAAAATGATAAGAATGTGGAATACATTGTCATCCACTGATGGAATATTGGATAATTATGCAGATTTTTTTAGAAATTATGCATAAAAAATATCAAGTGCATCAATATAAAAATACAATTTGTTTCATTATGACACAGAAATTGATTATATTTATCTAAAGTTAAGATTTCATTGCAGTAAACCAAAAGCAGATCAATACAAATTAAATTTTGCACAAATTTCAAAATGTTTACAATGTAATAAAAATAAACAAGAAGCAATACATCATTATTTTATGGATTGTTCAGCTTATGATGCACAAAGGTTAATTTCAAAAGAAAATATTTGCAACTTACATCATGAATTTACGAGTTGCAATGGCGCAATCACCAAAAAAACATAAGCTTTTCTGTGGAAATGAGTAAAAAAAATTCAACTGCGAAAACACATGGCACACAAAAACCAAGCATTCAGAAAACAACACATTACAGTGCAATGTGGTAGCAGGGCAGACAAGCAAAACAGGAAACAACCGAGGGGCAAACGGTGCGCTACTTGTTTGGTGCGAAAAAGACTGGGCAGGTCCCAGTTTGCTCGACACTTTTTGCGTACCCTGTCACACGATGTAATTTCTTTTCGTGCAATTCTTGAGTGCAGCTGGAATTCTCTCATAAAAGCTTGAAAATTGAAGGGCCCCATGTCAAGATAAAAAGGCGTTGTGAATGGTGTGACTCAATGGAAGAGACTGCGCCTCACTTGGCAATAGCAGTGGGAATGCCTTTTCTGGAACACATCCAAACATGACACACCAGTGTTGTGTTCGTGTATGTGAAGCGTATCTTGGGTACAATTCACGCTCGTTTGAGTGGGAGAAAATCGACCGCACCCTGTGCCTCACGAGTCTTGGCAATGACACATCAGTGGGTGTGGTTGTTTGCAAAATCCAACAAAATTTGTGCGCACGGAACACAGCAAAGGACAGTCGTATATCGGGCAAGTGGCTTCAAGTTGAATCTTCAGGTTCTTCTGGAGTATATACAGGACACTTGGTACCGTTCGATTTGCCGACCGTTCAGGAGGGACCAGCCGTGTTTCCAACTGCTCTTGTGGTGTGGGGGTGGAGCCTCTGTGTGTTGGTGTGTGTGTGTGTGAGTAGTATTAGGGTCCGTTACTTGGTGCACACTTGGCGTTTCTTTTTCATTTTTTGTCAGAAATTCGGATCAGATTGTGCGAGTGCGCTTTACCAATGATTTACAGAGTC
>JAAUXT010095339.1_pt1 | contig 13572 bp, 10 predicted proteins | sample 7278171 | NCBI WGS metagenome assembly JAAUXT01 (sample SAMN14350112, study PRJNA611818) | marine sediment metagenome | isolation source: surface marine sediment (1.8m) | place: French Polynesia: Moorea | collected 2018-08 | reverse complement strand
GTTGTGTTGACATGTCTTCCACTTGTCCACATTAAAGTTGGCAAAATTTAATTCCCAGCCATCGCCTTTCTATTTGCGAAAAAGCGGCATCATAATTGACAGGCCTCGTATGTCCCAGCGTTACCCAGATCCAGATCATGGGTCTTTCAGCTGCATCAGCTGTTGGTGTGTGGGGAGAGAGAGGTCTCGGTTGTCCTGTCCACATTGACTCTTGCAAGGGGTTGGTGACGCGCGGTCGTTTCATGGGCTGACGTCAAAATTGTCACAATTGGGTTGAATCGGGAGGTTCCGCAAAGCGCTTCGTACACGTGTACGTGGGGTAGACATCTCAAAAATTTGGGGAAGCCCCAACTGTGATGTCATAGCTGCCAAATTGCTCAAATCTGATGAAAACTTGCATCAACTTCAAGCATCTGGTGCTTAGTCTTTTTACCCAAAAACCACATGAAATCTGTCAATACATTTTTCCAAAGATTTTGCAAAGCTGTTGGGAAAAGGTACAGATTGGGTGCAGTTTTCAGGATTTATCCATGCAAAATCGTGATGTGAAAATGCAGGTTTTTACGACATGGCGTGGCGTGGTACCACGTCCACGTCTACGTCAACGTCTACGCCTCAGAAGCGGAACCTCCCAAATGTTAGATGTTGACCTCTCGTCACCCCATCAGTCTGACTTTGTTGCTCCTCGGTGCCGTGAAAAGTCCCCACCGTAACCGACTGATGAGGACCACAGGGCAGGTTTCTCTCAAATTGAGGTGTTTCCCACCCAGCAGCAGTCTCAGCAGTTGAATCAAGTGACGCCTGTACTTTGTCGCGTTGACGGGTTTTCCCCAGAGGCAGGGCGGTGTTAGATTTTTTGACGCTGGCGTCAAAATTTTGACTTGCGGGCATCAAATTTAACATGACGCCCAATGGAGAGCGACAAAATACCGTCCAATCCACTCCTGGCATTGCATCAATTCTTTGATGTGGCCTCTACATGTGTGAAAAGCTCTCAATTACGATATTTCACTGCAGCCCAGCGTGCACGTGTTGAAACACGTGGAAGCACAACTGGGTCCTCCTCGCAGGCGAAAATGAAGGGAGTTTTGCTGTGGGTAAAGCACTGAAGTCCCCATCCAAACTAATGGCACACTGAAAATGGGAACGCGGCAACAGATTGTCTGATCCAAAAACTGACATTCTCTCCAAGTCAGCATCATGCCTGTGCTGTGCAAAAAATAGCCCCATGGAGCTCACGGTGATTTGCTATACCAGAATGCAAGCCACGGGAACACAGTGACTGAAACACAGTGGCCAAAGCACAAACAAGCGGATGCACAAATTATCAATTTCTGTTTCCTTGTTATTTTTTTTGCTTGGAATGTACCAAAATTGTCTGTACGTTGAAACTTATCACATAATTGCTCAAAAAGCTTGCCAAAATAATTGCCAATTATCTTTTTTGAACACTTTCTGAAAATCCCAAATTTGTACACAAACTTTGGCCCAACCTAGAAACCATGTACAAAATTCTGAAAATGAAAAAATGAAGGACACTTGACCAACACATTATCAAACATTTCATCAACCTACATCCTTTTTCAGTGGACACCTACTTTGTGCCCTCAAAAACCTAAAACTCAAACTTGACAGATTTTTTACTCAGGCATAATGCTTCATCTCACAGAAATTCAAAAAGACCCAAAAGATCCAAATTTAAAATATATCAACCATGAAACTGCTGTTCACATACATTTGGTAGATGCTGCCTACAGGTGATTTGTTTAGGTCGCCTGTTCAGGTCGCTCAAATTGAGCTCCCTGAAACAGCGCAATCTCCTCAAATCACCTAAAAATAACCGCGCGTCACCAGTGTGAAAAACCACCAAAGGCGCCACAAGCAGGTTATGTCCCCTTTGACCAGACCCCTGACCCCAGGTCCTGTTGGACCTTTGACCCCCATGTTTACGCCTTGTAAAACATTTCTTTTCACATCAGACCTCGTCACGTGATTCTGAACAATTCACCCAGTTGAATCTGCAGCTCACACTGAGGAATGGGTTCTCCTTTTTGCACTGCACAGACAAATGTTTCTTGCCTCAAGTCATTCAAAGCACAGGTTGAGAAAAAGGATCTGACACACAAGGTTCACCTCCGTTTTAAACAACCTTCTGGCAATGAACAATTAATTAATTTAAGAAATTGTATTTCGTGCAGCAGTTAGCCTCAGTGCCCTGCCATTCTTACAAATAATTGTTTCCTTTGTCTGAGAAATTGCCTATTGTTCTGCAAAGAAATTTCCACTGAGGAAGAACATCCTGGGCGCCTTGTGTTTCTTTTTCATTTGCACAAACAAAAACAAAAGCACAAAAGCACAAAAGCACAAAAGCACAAAAGCACAAAAGCACAAAAGCACAAAAGCACAAAAGCACAAAAGCAAGAACCAGCAACTGCATGTTTCCCAAAGAAGTTGCATAAAAATTCATGCTGATGCCAAAAAATAACCAGTTGGAGACCAAATAAGTTTGGACCTCAGTGGGTTGTTTACAGGAGAAGGACAAATGAAATGAGGCTGCAGTTTGTGGAAAATATCTCTCTGATGTCCAAGCCAGCATGTGATTAATTGAGTTTGCAAAGCAGAAACAACAACCCCAGTTTCATGTCCAAGTGAATGCCAAGCAAAAACAGAATTTTTCAACCATTCATGACACACATAATACTTGTGCTGATATTTGGCCATTTGCCATCACCAACAAAAGTCTCTGGGACAGAATTTCTTGTTTCTCAAGGCATTTTGAATGAATATTCCTTGCACAATGTCCCCAAACATTGGCATGCATACATCAGAGCGTTTGTACACTTTGCACTGACAAACTGGACCAAAACACTGACTCTGAGCCAATACACTCACACACATAGATTAACATTGTCTTATGAATATTTCACCCAAAAATCTTCTGTTTTTACTGGATTGTACAGTGTAAATGGAGGGGTGGAGTCTTGGGAGAAAACTACCTGGAACAGGGAACAAGTGTAATTCAATCTTTTTCCCCTTAAGTTTGCATGAATTTCATCAGCAAAGAAAATTTTGCCAAAACTGTCCACTAGAAATCACAATTTTTCAAGAAGACTTTTTATCTTTTTGTCTGTGTTTTACCTTTGATTGTTGTCTTCAAAGTTTGTTCACAATATCCCTTTGTTTTGCTCTTGTAGTTGGAAATACGGTCGACCTCTAGTTGACATTGTGGAGAACAGAAGACAGGGCACAATATCATTTCAGGAAAGAGTTTTTTATGCCACAAAACCTTTGGGTGAATTACCCACAACAAATACAAATGCTTTCAAATTTAAAGATGTTCATAAACTCTACAAAACCAGAATGCAGTTGGGAATTTCTAGATTTCTCACCAAAACAACTTTGAAGGGGTTTATGTGCCTTGGTAGATCATTTTACTACAATTATTTTACAAATCATAATTTTTTAAAATACAAGTTGAGACTTCACACGTATCTGAGGGTGAACATCACCATGCAAGACACATATTTCCCTCACAGCCCACAAGGAACGTGCAAGACAGGGTTCATCAGAATTGTAGATGATTTGCCAAACATTTTGGAAAAAATACTCCGTGATCCACATTGGTATCCTTGTGGTGATAAGAACATAAATAATGAAGGACTTAAATATTGTGGAATATTCTCCAAGATATCAAGTTTTCCCATGTCAAATACTGTTGATGTTGAGGTGAACTCTGGTGCACCAGTCATAATCAGAGCCAATCTCTCTTACAGTATCATTGACATAAGGAGCATCACAAGCAAGAAAGAAACAGACATGAAACAAGCAATGCCTGTTTGGGGTGTGACCTTTGTTGAGACAAAAATTGACCTGAATTATTACAAAATAATAACTGAACACTACAAATACATTTGTGTTGAATTTTCGGATAGTTTAGTGGGGAATCATACCAAACCCTTCCTCCCAAGAGGATACAGAGCTGAGGTGCATGATGGGCCTGGAAACAAGAACAGGAAATTGAGGAAAAGTAATCCCAACAACAAAACAGAAAAATACATTTCTTCAAATTTTCAGATTGTCATGTACATTTTTGTGCATAGCATTGGCACCAGTGTACAATCATTCAAGTACAGCTCACTGAGGCAGACTGGATGGGTCAGTGTGCAACATCAAGGAAATTTGATACTCACTTTACCCTCTGAGAGGCACTGTATTGAGAACTTGTGTTTGTTTATTCTCCACTCAAGTCTCACTCAATCCTATAACATCTCTTTTGAGAATAGCACATATGAAGGAACAAGCATGACAGACAGCTGTGAATTTGCTGGGGTTTCAGTTTATCACAATAACAAAGACAAGTATCTGCATGTCTCAACAGAATGTGTGAGGAGGCTGTTCTCAATAAGTGGTGATGTCAACACAGAAACAAGTGATGATGAGTTTGACACATTTCATTTTCAAAGAATAGCATCTTCAACAATCAGATACCCTGACCAAAAAGCACATCCCACAGTTTATTCACAGGGAAGCCAAGTTTCTTTGATTTTCTTTGCTTACAAAGAGTATGGAAATTTGACAGTTGAACTGAACATACAGAGTGTACGTTGCCAAGTTGCAAATGTTGATTTGTGTGACACATCACTGAAGAAAGGAAGACACCCACGACGTGTTGACTTTTGGCACAAATTGCCTTGGCAGCCTGGTTGTTCCATCATACAAGTCAATCAAAGTACCACGTGTCCCATGGTTTTTACTCGCACTGACCCTGGAAGGGAGTTGCTCGTGTCAGTTTCCAGGCACCGAGGCCCAGGACTGGCTATGAAAATATCAGGATCAGGGGCACTGAGAGGTAGGAGCAGCAGTTCCTTTTCGCTGAAAGCGCTGCTACCCCTTTGGAAAGTCCCTGTGTAACCACACTTTCCTGGGGTTGGGAAAAGTCTCCCTGTTGACTTTGTTCCTTTCAATTTGGAGTGGTCTTCCTGGTAAAACTCTGAGATCTGCTTTCCTGCCACAAACCACTTGAATTTTACCTGACCAACTGTCACACAGGATGTAAGCATTTCTGCAAACATACATTCACAGGCGACTATCTCTGCACCAACAAAAGTGCACATTTTATTTTCCAGGATTTGGTACCCATCTTGAAATTCAAAACCGAAGTCCTCGCCACAAAATAATGTGTTGTTCCTCAAACTCCAGTCTCTGTGCATCCAGGGGCTCCACCTGTACCTTTGACACATTGAGATATTTAAAAGACAAGGATCTAATGAGATTTGAAACTTTTGTACAATTTTCTTTCAACTCATTTGCAAAGTCACCAATACTTAGTGATGATTCTTTTGAGATTTACCTTTACATGGACTGGCACAGCAGAGTAACATATGTTTTTGAAGTGTTTGCAACAAATATCTCCAAAACATCACCTGGGTTTGAATTTGACTTTTATCACATACATCCCCCAAATGTATCTGCTGAACAAGAGCTGCCAGGTGCCACAGAGGACCCACTGGTGGTGCTATCATTGGTGCCAAATAAGGAAGTACAGCACAAGGTAAGCTGCAGCATCTTACAATTCCATGTTCTGTGAAGCCTGATACAACAGAAATGCAAATCTCAGTGAGGTTAGCTGGGGTTCAATTGGTGTTCATGAGGATGAGGCTTGGACCAGAGTTACATTGTGCGAAGTCCCTTTGGGGCGAAGCACCTGGTGGTTCAGCGGGACCAAATGTTCCCCTGCCCCCCTTCCCTCGCCCTGCTTGTCCCCCTCCCCTCCCCCTCCCCATGTTTGCCCCCTCCCCCTGGCAAATGTACCCCCTCCCCCTGTTGACAATCACTTCTACTGAAGATAAATCAAATATCTTAGGCTCATATGAAAGGTCTTTGAAAACACTTTAAAAAATGGCTGCTATGGTAACTCTTCCCTCAGTACAAGAACAGAACACTGAAGTGAAGCACTGCTCAAAGCAAAAATTATGGCCAAAGTCCAGAATTCCAAATTGGTTTCTATGGCAACCTCTTTGGCAACCAGATGAAAATAGCTATATCTCAGCTTCTGATCAAGATACAGCTTTGATATTTGGGTGATCAATAAGGTATTTGAGAGCCCTTTGTGGATGTCATAATTTTGTTGCAAGGTAAGCTATTCCTTGGCAACCAGTTATAAATTTTGGCTCCATAGCAACCACCCTAGCAAAAGGCTGTATCTCAGCTCCTAATAGAGACAGAGCTTTGATATTTGGTTCATTTTGAAAGTTTTTGAAAGCACTTTTTAGTCTTACAATTTTGTTGCTGGGCAAGCTTTTCCATGGCAACCAGTTACAAATACCTGTTCCTTTGCAACCAGCCATGCAATGGACTGTATCTCAGCTTCTAATTGAGATAGAGTCTTGACATTTGGTTCACAAGAAAGGTTTATAAAAGCACTTTACAGATCTTGCAGTTTGGTTGCTGGGGCAGCTTTTCTCTGGCAACCACAAGTGCAAAGACATCAACAAGCAAGAAATGGCTAATTTAAGCAAGATGTTCAAACAACAATGATATTTATGGCAAAAGAATTCTTACACTGAAGTACAAAGAAGTCCAAAATGCAACATTTGGTTCCATAGCAACCACCCTGGTAGCAACCAAATGCAAATGACTGAATTTCAGCTTCAAATTGAGATGGAGCTTTGACATTTGTTTGAATTAATATGCATTTGAGGGACTTCGCACTGCAGTTGCCTTGAAGTACTGCTTCTCTTGTTTCTTGTTTGTCATCAAACATCTCATGTGACACATCTCACTTGTCATTTGCAGTCAGCCCTGGAAATTGACCTGAATCACAATTCTGAGGAGAGATACGGCTTCGGGAGGCAATACTTTATTCACACTGTCAACCTCAAATCAAATATCAAATTGACCTCAGAGAAACCTGTGTTTTATTTCAAATACATTTTTCCTGAAAGACAAAAAACAACTTACAATTTGAGAAACATTCATTTCTTGAATAGCAAAAATACACTGAGGATTTCTTGGGTCAGGCATAACTTCACAAAGGGCAGGTCAATCACTTTTGGCCACATGCCAAAGCCTCATCCCCTGGACCGAACCCGGGGTTTCTACCGCAGAGGATTCAAAGCGCTCTTTGCCGTGTATCGAAGCAAGCTGACATTGACAAAAGTCACCCTTGTCTTCTATACCATGACACTCAACACAAGAATATCAGGACTCAAAACACCAGAATTTTCTTGGGCTGAAGCTGCAAAAATGTGCCACAGCCTTAGAGGAACATTTCCTGCTTTGAGAAGCAGAGAAGAAGTTGAAGAAGTTGTTTCACACAGTTTTCGCTTCACATATGGGACAGTCGTTTATCTGGCCAAATACAATGAGGTAAAGGGAAATAAAATCAGTGTTTTTGTTTTTTCCCACAGCCACCATTTTCAATGCCTTGATGTTTGGTTCATATGAAAGGCCAAGGAAAGTACTTTCAGTATTTTGCAATTTGGTTGCTATGGCAACATTTCACTGGCAATTGTGAGTGCAAAAAGGTCAAAATTAAGAAATGACTGTTTTAATTGACTGCCCAAACAAAATGAAGGGGGACATTGCACCCACAGTTGCCTGACCCACTGCTTCTCTTGTTTCAGATTTTGCCCAGAGTCACCCAAGAAAAGAATGCACTGGCTTACCAAGAATGGACTATTCATTCAGCAGTTGAAGAAATGAGCTTGGAAGAAACCAAAATTATTTACCCACCACTCACAGTCGGGGGGAGCCACTTTTTTCTCATTCCAAAATCTGCTCCACAATATCAAGAAGAATGGACCACCAAGCTGAGATCTTCTCAAGATGAAATTTCTGCAACTCAACTGGACAACACCAAAATTGACTTTTTGACAAGTGTCTTGCATAACACAAAAATAACTTATGCAGCTTCAAGGCAAAACTTGAAGACTTCAACAGAAGGCTTCTTTTCTTTTGTGTTTCAAAACAAGGCCAAAAACAAGGATTGCCCTGCTCTACTGTTGATCAATTTGGCTGATCCCCAATGGGTCAGTGTGGACTGCTCAGCCAAAATAGCAAAGAGTGTTGTCTGCAGCATCATATCAAATCAAACAATACAGGACACTCACAACCACTTGAATGTTACAAAAAGAAGTTTTCCTTCTGCTCAGTTTTGCTCCAGTGGGTTGATGTTGAAAGCTGGAGATGAGTGTTTCTCCTTCCAGTGGATGACTGCCAACAAAGCAAGTCAACTGGTTTGCTTCAAGAACACAGCAATTTTTGAGAATATCCTAGTGGCTGTTTCTGCAAAACGAACTCCAGCCATTTTTTGTTCAGAAACACATCTTGTTGAGCCACACAGATACAAAAGTCACATGAAGTTTGAGGAAAAGCAAATTGAAAACCCCAATCAGAGAGCTTTTTGTATCAGACAGCATGACCTGAAAGTAATAACATCCCAAGGAAATCTCTTTCGCTGTCAGGATGGCACATTAATTTCACCTCAGCACATTTGTGATGGGAATGTTGATTGCAGTTCTGATGAAACACAGTGTAACTGCAGCCAAAGTGATTTCTCATCTGCCAACGCAACTTGCAAATATTTGCTCCTGGAAAATGGAAAAGTTGGTTGTTCACCTTTATTTGACAGCACCAAAAATGAATGTCACCCACACTTAATTAGAATCACAGGCACCAAAGAAACACCAACAGATGTTGAAGAAAGAGTCAATAATTTTTCATGTCATTCAGAAAACAAAATAATTCCTTTTGATCTCAAAGATGATTTGGTTGTTGACTGCTTGCCTGATGGAGAGGATGAACCTTTGCTGCAATCCATAAGGCAGACAAAAGCTTATCTTCATTGCACGCAGAAAAGTCAGATTCCATGCAGAGAAGGGCATCCCAAATGCTATGACATCACAGAAATCTGTAGCTATTCATTGAGTAACCATGGCTACCTCAAGCCTTGCAGAACTGGTGACCATCTCCAGGAATGTGAAGAATTTCATTGCAACACAATGTTTGCATGTCCCAAGTCGTATTGTATTCCATGGAAATACTTGTGTGATGGAAAGTGGGACTGTCTAAAAGGATTTGATGAATCACAGCTGTGTGGACAGAACAACCAACAATGTCCCAATTTATTTAAATGCAAGGAAACAAATGTTTGTATCCATTTAATTGAGGTGTGTAATGATATCATTGACTGTTTTCTTGGTGATGATGAAAGTCTCTGCTCATTGACCAATGCCTTTTGTCCTCAAAATTGCAAATGTTTGACATTTGCTGCATTTTGCCAAGACATCAATATTTTGCCAAGCATGAGTTTCACTTTTTATAAATTTATCATGTTGGACAGTTCAGTTGTCTGTTCAAATGTAGATCTACTCAGTGACTCAACTTGGAGTTTCAAAATAACACATTCAAACATTTCAAGTGTATGTGATTTGATGTCTGAGGGAAGCAAACTTCAATTTGTCAATATTGCACACAACAGAATCGTATCACTTTCAACAGGCTGTTTCAAAAAGACCAAATTATTGGCTTTCATTGCAGTTGATTTCAATTGCTTGACCAGTTTACAAGTTGGCCTCTTGAACAAACTGGACAGATTGCAATTTTTGAACATATCAAGCAATCCAATTCAGGAACTAGTATCAGAGACATTTTCTGACCTTTCTGGAATGAAAGCCATTTTTCTCCTCAATATGACAATCAACGAAGCTGATGGAGCAGTTTTTGCTGGGTTGAATGTTACACTGTTGCAGGTTTCTGACTTTGCTTTGTGCTGTTTGGCAGAAAGTTCTTCGGTTTGCACAGTTGCTGCTCCATGGTATTTTTCCTGTGATGATATGTTGCCTTCATCTTTGCTCAAGGGAACCTTCTGGACAATATCTTTTGCTATAATGTGTTTGAATGTTGTTGCTACTGCCCTTCAAGAGAAGCAAGGTACAGATGAAAAGAAAAGATCAAGGCCATCCAGATACATAACGCTTTCTGTGATTGCATCTGACCTTATTTTTGTTGTTGCTGTGCTCATTGCTTGTGTTGCTGATCACACTTTTCAAGGTGTGTTTTTCATAAAAGGGTTGAAATGGCACAAAAGCTTTTTCTGTTGGTGTGTTTATTTTCTTTTTCTTTTCTTTGCCTTTTTGTCTCCTTCTGTGTTGTGCATTCTTTCATTTTCAAGACTTCAGATTGTAAAAAGGCCATTTGACACAAAATTCAAAGAAGCACATTTTGTTTTTAAACTTCTGACAGTTGTCTTTCTGGTTATTTTATGCCTGGTCTCTTTATTCACTTTGACAGTTTGGTTGCTGGACACTTTGAGTTTGAACAAAGTAAAGAGGAGGTTTTTATGTTCCCCATTTGTTGATTTGTCTCACACCTTGGTTGTGCCTATGATCCTCACTTTCCTCAAGGTTTTCTGGGAAGTAGCTTCTCTTGTCTGTATTTTTACTTCTTACTTTAACTTTTTCCAATCTATCTCAAAATCACAAGACAAGATGAAGGCTTCAACTTCAAAGGCAGCTTCTAATGTACCTTTTTATATTCAAATCATCCCTACAACAGTCTCCAGCACACTGGGTTGGATTCCCAGTGCAGTGGTGTTTATTCTTTGTCTCTTTTTGAAAAGATATTCTTTGAATGTTCTGTTTTGGACAACAATAGTCATTGTGCCTCTTAATTCACTGGTGAATCCCATTGTTTTCATCACAGGGGCTCTGAGGAAGTAGTTTACATAATTTGTGACCTCACACCGTGTTTGTTTGTTTGTTTGTCTGTTTCTTTGTGACTGTAAGGAAAACAAACAACAATTGCTCAGTGAGAAGAACAAAATAATTAATTTGCCATCTGCAATGATGGGTGATGGTGACTGAAACATACTTGGTCTTGCTCTGTCCTTGAAAACAAAAAGGAGACGATAAAGATGAAGACTGTCTGCAAACTACTTTTGTGAATGTGATTTTTAGGTAATTTGAGGAGGTTGCGCTGTTGAAGGGAGCGCAGTGAACATTAGGCGACCGAAACAGGGCGACCTGAACAAATCACAGGTCTCAAGGCAGCATCTACCAAAAGTATATGTGCAGCAGTTTCATGGTTTGGATCTTTTGGGTCTTTTTGAATTTGTGTAGGTCAAGGATAATGAGCAAGTAAGGAATTTGTCAAGTTGTCAACTTTTAGATTTTTGAGGGCAAAAAAGTTCAAATCTTGAGGGTTGCTAAATTTTGGACTTCACTGCACAAAGTAGGTGATATCTCAGAAAGTATAAATATTTGATGATAGATGTATGTTGATGAAATGTAGTATATGGAGGGGGTGTTGGACTAGTGTCATTTGCTTTTTCATTTTCAAACATTTGTACATGGTTTTTAGGTGGGGCCAAAATTAAGTACAAATTTGGGATTTCAGAAAATGCTCAGAAAGTGTTCAAAATAGACACTTGTCAAAGATTTTGGGAAGCTTTATGTGCAATTGGATGACAAGTTTCAATATACAGATAATTTGGGTACATTCTAAGTGATGAAAATTAAAAAATATATTTATTGAAATCTGCTTATTTGTGTTCAGGTCACTGTTTGCGTCACTTTGTTCAGGTCACTGTGTTTGGGTCGCTGTATTTTGGTCGCTTGCATACTGGTTTCTGAAATCACCGCGAGCTCCATGGAGCTGTTTTTCGATGTCGGCGTCACTTCCAATGATGGAAATCAGGGCGTTATCCCAAAGCGACTGAGAGTCACCAATGTGAACCCCCTCCCCCATTGTGTTTGAAAATTGAGCAAGGAAAACTCCAAACAAGAGCAGCATCTGTGACTCATTTTTGGTGAGGTAATGGGACCTTCAATGGTATGACTCCCATGTCGCGTACCGCAAAATCCCGCGTGTAAGACCCACTTTTGATGCTCAAAAATTGATCCCAAAAAGGAGGGGTGGTCTTTTATGTGAGAATTTAACTTTTGGTGTCAAAGTTGACAGTCGGAGAGTAGAAATGAGCAAGTGAAGTATCAGAAGAGAGTGGGATGACTCAAGGGAGTATAAAAGTGGAGTTAAAATGGGGAAATTTATCAAATATTTACCTAAAAGTAAGTAGTTTTGGTTTTGGACCAAGAATTGATATTATTACTTGGAAAAAATATTTCAAGAAATGTTTTTTTTGAAGCAATTTCCTGGGTTTTGATTCAGAAAATCTTAAAATGTGCACAATGAATTATTTTCTTCAAAATGTAAAAAATGGCTTTGTACTGATCTTGTGGCTGAAAAAAGGGGGTTCTTTTACGCGTAGGGGTCTAATACGAGGGATTTTACGGTATCTTCTTGTCACGGCCTCTGCCCACCGAGTGAGCCGCACCTGCCTGTTGCTCCAGGTGCGACACCGGAAGAGCTCGTGTTCTGCGGTGGCGCCACCGTGCGGCTCGTGTGCGGCGTCGAGCAGACAGTGGAGCGGGTCACCAGGGGCGACGCCGTGTTTGCGTGCGGCGCCGCCGGCGACGCGGGCGACGCCGCGGCTGAGCGAATCAGCGCCCTCTGTGAGGACGCAGGGGACGAACCGTCTCCCGGCGACAGGGACTGGCTCAAGGAGCTGGGGCTGTGCGAGACTGGTGACGCCCCCTGTAGACAACCCATCACACCGGAAGTGGATTACGATAGGTGAGTCACGTGATGTTTCTGCGGATCCAGGGTCGGGGGAAAGGGGTGGGGAGATCTCATTCCCAGAAGCATGCGATCAAGCTCAAAATTTGAGAGTCAATTTTGTTTTGTGATCAAGGGGGGGGGCGGGCTTCAATTTCAAAAAGGAGACATGTGTGTCTGGGGTGCAAAAATTGGGATCCAGGGACTGGAAAAGGGTGGAAACCCCATGTCATCTGGATCCATTTGAGGTGACCCCCACCCTCCTCCACCAAAAATCTTTTGACCCCAATCTCACTGAAGAAATAGAAGACGAATCCATTGCAGGTGCAGACCGGGTAGGCATTACTTACGTTGCCCAGCGTACTACGCCCTGAACTATTCCGTTCGCTGTTCCCCGGAGCCGGGAGCTGTGTATGTCGAGTACACCTGTGGTGAGTGCCGTTCCTGTCATTTCTGGAGCAGCCAATTTAACGTAAATTCTTCTATGCAGACACTTGAAGCGTTTTCTCACAGGCAGAAGGGTGCAGTAATGGGTGCCCTCAGTATTTTGGAGGTTGTCCGACCAAGGCGCCAGTGCTTTCCCCCTGCCCCTGCCTCTGCGTCTGCCCTTGCCCTTACCCCTGGCCTTGGCCCTGGCCCTGGCCCTGGCCCTGGCCCTGGCCCTGGCCCTGCCCCTGGCCCTGGCCCTGGCCCTGGCCCTGGCCCTGGCCCTGGCCCTGCCCCTGCCCCTGCCCCTGCCCCTGTCCCTGCCCCTGCCCCTGCCCTGCCCTGCCCTGCCCCTGCCCCTGCCCCTGCCCCTGCCCCTGCCCCTGCCCCTGCCTCTGCCCCTGTCCTGCCCTTGCCCCTGCCCCAGCCCCATCCCCGGCCCCAGAGACTGCCCCCGCGCGAGGCCCAGCCCCCGCCGCCGCGCCCGCCCCGGGCCCGGCGCCGGCCCCCGCCCCGCCGCCCCCCGGGTGG